>OHEV01000743.1_pt1 | contig 16052 bp, 10 predicted proteins | sample 1567331 | NCBI WGS metagenome assembly OHEV01 (sample SAMEA3879561, study PRJEB24766) | human gut metagenome | biome: human-associated habitat; feature: feces | place: USA | collected 1985/1987 | reverse complement strand
TTTGATTTTATTTACATTTATATTTATAATATATTTTAGTCTACATAACTAAGGGGATAAATTAGTGGAACAATACATAGACAGATACGTTGAATATTTAAGAAATGTAAAAAAATCAAGTGAGAATACCATAGCGTCATATAGAAGGGATCTTATGAAGTTTGTTGCTTATTTTTGCGACAAACATCTTGACAGGCTGGAGGATATAACTGAGACATATATAACCTCGTATGTTCTTGATATGGAGAAGAATGGAATGTCAATGGCTACGGTGTCGCGTAATATAGCGTCCATAAAGTCGTTTTACGCATTTTTGCTCAGAGAGCGGATCGTTGATGATGATCCCGCTGAGAATATAAAGCCACCGAAGATCGTTAAGAAAGTGCCTGAGATACTTACGATCAGTGAGGTCAATAAACTTCTTTCACAGCCTACGAACAAGACTCCAAAGGAGATTAGAGATAAGGCTATGTTGGAGCTCCTTTATGCAACGGGCATCAGGGTGACAGAACTGGTTACACTCAAGCTCACGGATGTTAACATGAAGCTTGGGTTTATAGAATGCCATGATGGAGACCGGGTGAGGACGGTTCCTGTTGCGGAAGTTGCACAGAGAGCACTGAGCAGATATATAACAGAGGTGCGTGATGATATGAGTGGTGGAAGCGATTACCTGTTTTTCAACTGTAAGGGTGCACCTATGTCCAGACAGGGATTTTGGAAGATAATAAAATATTATGCAGCGAAGGCTGGAATAGATAAAGATATAACGCCGCATATGATAAGACATTCATTTGCATCGCATATGCTGAATAATGGGGCAGATATCAAGTCTGTTCAGGAGATGCTGGGACATGTGGATATAGCCACTACTCAGATATATCTGACTAATAAGCAGAGTAAGCTCAAAGAAGAATATGCGAAAGCGTATCCAAGGGCTTAAAATAAAATAACTTATAGACTAAGGAGAGAATCAAATCATGGAAAACAATTATTTTGCTCCGGCACAGATCATTGAGAACAATCTGAAAGGTGCAGTTGGAAAAGCAAACCTGAAACTGCACAAAATGATCATGATGGGCTTTTTCGCAGGCATGTTTATTGCAATCGGTGCTGAGGGATCAAATCTTGCAGTACATACGATTGACAATTTTGGATTAGCAAAGACACTTGCGGGCTGTATTTTCCCGGTAGGACTGATGATGCTTTCTATTATAGGTGCTGAGCTTTTTACTGGAAACTGTATGATGATAGCAGCTGTAGTGGATAAAAGGATAAAACTTGTTCAGATGTTAAAGAACTGGATAGTAGTATATCTCAGCAATCTGCTTGGATCAGTGGTTACAGCTTCTCTGATATATGGAAGCGGACAGTTTGACAATTCAGCCGGCGGCCTCGGTGCCTACACTATCAAGGTTGCCATGGGTAAGACTGGGCTTGATTTTGGAAATGCCTTTGTATCAGGAATAATGTGCAATATCCTTGTGTGTGTTGCTGTCCTTATGGCATCATCAGCAAAGGATATAATAGGTAAGGTATTTGCGTGTTTTTTCCCGATCATGGTATTTGTTATATCAGGCTTCGAGCATTGCGTTGCCAATATGTATTATATTCCGGCTGGAATCATGGCTGCATCAAACAGCAAATATGTCGACAAAGCATGTGAGCTTTATGGCTATACAGCCCAGCAGATAAGCGACCAGTTGACTATAGGTAATTTTTTTGGAAAGAACCTTCTTCCGGTTACCCTCGGAAATATCATTGGTGGCGGTGTGATAGTTGGACTTGGACTTTATGTGATTAACAAGCCTAAGAAAAAAGATGAATAGTTGTAAGCTGTATTTTATATAGTCTTTGAATAATATATGGAGATGAAAAAAAGATATGCCCGTGTACCTGCAAACAGGTGGTTGGACATATCTTTTTTGATGTTGAATGCCAAACATAATTTTATTTCTTAATTCTTCAGTCGTTATAAAATTTCACAATCTTGTCAATTCTCGATGACATGTTCTCAAATAACAGATCCAGAATAGTGAGGGCGGTCATCGATTCGACAACAACAACGGCTCTTGGTCCGATAATCGGATCGTGGCGGCCTCTTATGGACACCTCAATGTCTTCCCCGGATTTGTTGACGGTATTTTGTGTGGAGGCAATTGACGGAGTAGGCTTGAAATGAGCCTTCAGCACGATGTCTGAGCCATCACTCATGCCGCCCAGAATTCCACCGGCATGGTTTGTACTTTTTGAGACTTTGCCGTCTTTCATGGTGAATCCGTCGTTATTGTATGATCCTCTGCTCTCAGAAACCTCTGCGCCCTCGCCAATTTCCACTGCCTTGACAGCTCCGATGGACATGATGGCCTTCGCCAGACATGCGTCTAGTTTGTCAAATACTGGTTCTCCGATTCCTGCAGGCATTCCGTGGACGATACATTCAACACTTGAGCCTATGGAGTCATTTTCAGCCATGCAATCCTCAAGGATAGAAGATGCCCTGGTATAAGCATCTGGATCAGGCATGTTAAGATCGTTTTTGAGAATATAGTCTGTATCAAAATTGTTTTTGTCTATATGTACATCGCCGATGGAAGATACATATGTAGTTATGGTGATTCCCAGTTCCTTAAGTATCTTAGATGCAATCGCACCTGCGGCAACTCTGCCTATGGTCTCTCTTCCTGACGATCGTCCGCCGCCTCTATAGTCTCTGAAACCATACTTCTGATCAAAAGTGTAGTCTGCATGTCCCGGTCTATAATATGTTGCGATATCTCCGTAATCTCCGGAACGTTGTGAAGTGTTTCTCACTATCATTGATATAGGTGTTCCTGTGGTCTTTCCCTCGAAAATTCCTGACAATATCTCAACAGTGTCAGATTCCTTTCTTGGAGTTGAGAACTGCGAAAATCCCGGTTTTCTCCTGTCGAGAAATATCTGGATATCCTCCTCGCAAAGCGGAAGTCCTGCCGGACATCCGTCAACAACAACTCCCAGAGCCTTTCCATGAGATTCGCCCCATGTTGTGATAGTGAATTTATTTCCTATGGTAGAACCTGCCATAATATGTCTCCTTTCAAACGTGGTATAACTACCGCTCCATTTCAGACAAATGCAAAGTCGGATATGTACGTGCAAAGCCTGCGCGAATTATTATAGCATACATAAGTTTATGATAACAAGAAATAAGTTGGATGCTGTGAAGTGTGAAAGTGCGAAAAACGTAGAAAATGAGAGAAGATGCGAGAAAATGAAATATCTTTTCGATATCATTCTCGTTATTGGTATGTCGATCTCTTGAACATTTGATATTTTGACATGTCCATTGATGATATGTTGACATTTTATCTATGATGCATCTGTATAATGACTTCGTGATGCTGAGATAGTGAACCTTGTAATGTCGAATGGTATGTATTAAAATATACAAATAATGCTGAACGGCAGGTATCAAAGTATACAAGTAATGTCATGTGTTGATCAATAGATAGTGGAAGGGCACGGCAAAATATATAGCTGATATAAGGTGAAGAAGATGGAAAAATATTACATAGTAAAATCTATAGATGGAGATTACGCTAATCTGGTTGATGAGAATGAGCCGGATGGTGAGACTAAGCTCGTTGCAAGAGCATTACTTCCAGAAAATATATCGGAGGGAACAAGACTTCATTATGCGTTCTTGCAATATGAAATAGCAGAGTAGTTCTGCAATATGAAACAATAATAGTAGAGGATAATAATATGTAGAATAATTCCCCCTTTACAAACAAACACACATATGTTATTCTACACAAGGTCAGCTGACACTTAGTTTGAGGATACCTCTAGACCTTTTGCCCGGTGTCAGCCATGTATATTTATTTTATAGGAGGATTGTTATTATGATAACAAAAGAGCAGAAGCAGGAAATCGTAGCTAAGTACGGCAAGGATGCAAACGACACAGGTTCAACAGAGGTTCAGATCGCACTTCTTACAGCAAGAATCAACGACCTCAACGGACATTTCAAGGCTAATCCAAAGGATCATCACTCAAACCGTGGTCTTCTTAAGATGGTTGGTCAGAGAAGAAACCTTCTTGCATACCTCAAGAGCAAGGATATCGAGGCATACAGAAAGCTTATCGAGAGCCTTGGACTCAGAAAGTAATTCTAGTTTAAGAATTTCTATTCGGGCTTTATAAAATAACAATTATGAGAACCATGTGGCAGCACATGGTTCTTTTTTATAAGCCTTTTTTTATAAGTACACACCTTTGGATATTGTATTTTTTATATTCGTATGCTAAAATTTAAAAGATTGTGGAATGACATATCGAGACTTCTATAAAGAATATCATGAGTGCGTGGATCTGGATGCTGAAAAGGTGTTGAGATATGGTGTTTTTTATAGTTGTTTCGACGTCTTCCACAATACAAATAAATATAATCAAGGAGATTTTGAGATGAGTAAGGAATTCAAGAGATACCAGAAAGAGATCGCAGGCAGAATGCTCACAGTCGATATAGGCAGAGTAGCTGCACAGGCAAATGGCGCTGCATTTATCAAGTACGGTGACACAACAGTGCTTTCAACATGTACAGCTTCAGAGAAGCCAAGAGACGGAATCGATTTCTTCCCGCTTTCCGTAGAGTATGAGGAGAAGTTATATTCAGTTGGAAAGATACCTGGAGGATTCAATAAGAGAGAGGGAAAGGCATCAGAGAACGCTGTCCTCACATCACGAGTAATCGATAGACCTATGAGACCACTTTTCCCTAAGGACTATAGAAATGACGTAACACTTAACAACCTTGTTATGTCAGTAGATCCAGAGTGCAGACCAGAGCTGGTGGCAATGCTCGGATCATCTATCGCAACATGTATATCAGACGTTCCATTTGACGGACCATGTGCCATGACACAGGTAGGTCTTATTGATGGAGAGTTCATCATCAACCCAACACAGAAGCAGTGGGATGAGGGCGATCTGAAGCTCACAGTTGCATCTACATCACAGAAGGTTATCATGATCGAGGCTGGTGCAAACATAGTACCAGAAGCTAAGATGATCGAGGCTATCTACATGGCTCATGATATCAACCAGGACATCATCGCATTTATCAATGAGATAGTTGCTGAGGTTGGAAAGCCAAAGCATTCATATGTAAGCTGTGCAGTTCCAGAGGAGCTCTTTGCAGCAATCAAGGAGATCGTTCCACCAGCAGCTATGGAGGATGCTGTATTCTCAGATGAGAAGCAGGTTCGTGAGGAGAATATCAGACAGATAACAGAGAAGCTTGAGGAGGCATTTGCAGACAACGAGGAGTGGCTTGCAGTACTTCCTGATGCTATATACCAGTATCAGAAGAAGACGGTGAGAAAGATGATCCTCAAGGATCACAAGAGACCTGATGGACGAGCTATCAACCAGATCAGACCGCTTGCTGCTGAGGTTGACATCATTCCTAGAGTTCACGGTTCAGCTATGTTCACGAGAGGACAGACACAGATATGTAACGTATGTACACTTGCTCCACTTTCTGAGATCCAGAGAGTTGATGGACTTGATGAGAATGTTACAACAAAGAGATATATGCACCACTATAACTTCCCTGCTTACTCAGTAGGAGAGACAAAGGTTTCAAGAGGACCAGGACGTAGAGAGATCGGACACGGTGCACTTGCTGAGAGAGCACTTCTTCCAGTGCTTCCAAGCGAGGAGGAGTTCCCATATGCTATCAGAACAGTATCAGAGACATTTGAGTCAAACGGTTCAACATCAATGGCATCAACATGTTCATCATGTATGTCACTTATGGCTGCCGGTGTCCCTATCAAGGCTATGGTTGCAGGTATCTCATGCGGACTGGTAACAGGTGATACAGATGACGATTATATCGTTCTCACAGATATCCAGGGACTTGAGGATTTCTTTGGAGATATGGACTTTAAGGTAACAGGTACTACAGAAGGTATCACAGCTATCCAGATGGATATCAAGATCCACGGACTTACAAGACCAATCGTTGAGGAGGCCATCGCAAGAACACGTGAGGCAAGACTCTTTATCATGGAGACATGTATGAAGCCGGCTATCGCAGCTCCAAGACCAACAGTCAATGAGTTCGCACCAAAGATCAAGCAGATCAAGATCAATCCAGAGAAGATCGGTGAGGTTATCGGACAGAGAGGTAAGACTATCAACACTATCATCGAGGAGACAGGTGTTAAGATCGATATCGATGATGAGGGAAGAATCTCTATCTGCGGCGTAGAGCAGGCGGGTATGGACAAGGCCATCGAGATGATCAACATGATCGTAGAGCCTCTTGAGGTTGGCAAGAACTACCATGGCAAGGTCGTTAAGGTTATCGACTGCGGAGCTATCGTATCACTTGCACCGAACAAGGACGGACTCATCCACATCTCAAAGCTTTCAGACAAGAGAGTTGCAAAGGTTGAGGATGTTGTAAATGTTGGCGATGAGGTTGACGTAAAGGTCATCAAGATCGATGAGAGAGCAGGAAGAATAAGCCTGAGCCTCAAGGATGTACAGTAAATAATTACTAACTATAAGGGTATTTGATATTATTTTATAAGGGTAAATCTGATGTCTCGAAGCCGGTCGGTCATATGACCGGTTCCGGGGCATTCTAATAACTGCAATAAATGCAGTAAATAAAGGCAGACAGAAAGAAAACAAACTAAAATAAATGTTAAAACAGATTTAAGGGGGAACATATGAAATACGGTTATTTTGACGAACAGCACAAAGAGTATGTAATTGACAGACCAGACACACCGGCACCTTGGGCAAACTACCTCGGTTCACCGGAATATGGAGCTATAATCTCCAACAATGCAGGTGGCTACAGCTTTGAAAAGTCAGGAGCAAACGGAAGAATACTTAGATACATATTTAACAGCTTTGACCAGCCTGGAAGATATATATATCTTCGTGATGATGATACAAAGGATTATTGGTCAGCATCATGGCAGCCGGTTGGCAAGAGTCTTGATGTATACAAGAGCGAGTGTCACCATGGAACGGCATATACAAAGATGTATGCAGAGTATTCTGATATCAAGTCAGAGGTACTGTATTATGTTCCACTTAACAAGACTCATGAAGTATGGAAGGTAAGAGTTACCAACAATTCGGACAGACCACGTAATCTGTCAGCAATCGGATACTGCGAGTTTACAAATGACTGTAACTATGAACAGGATCAGGTAAATCTTCAGTACACACTCTTTATAACAAGAACATATTTCATGGATAACAACAAGATCCTTCAGGTCATCAACGAGAATGTTGAGAAGGCAGAGATCAACGGCAGCAAGGCCAACAGAAGATTCTTTGCAATTGCTGGAAGTGATGTCGCATCATACTGCGGTGACAAGGAGGAATTCCTTGGAAGATATCACGGTTATGGTGATCCTGTTGGAGTTATAAATGGTGATCTTGGCAACAAGCTTAACTACAACAGCAATGCCTGCGGAGGACTTCAGACAAAGTTCACACTTGCTCCGGGCGAGTCGAAGGATTTTGCATTTATAGTTGGAATGAAGGACAATGATGCTGCAAATGCTGTCATAGCCGGATATTCAGATCCTGCTGCAGCATGTCAGGAGGAACTTGATGAGCTGATAGAGTACTGGCATTCAAAGCTCAACAACTTCCAGGTACATACACCAAGTGATTCATTCAACAATATGGTAAATACATGGAATGCATACCAGTGTTTCATGACATTCATATGGTCAAGAGCTGCATCATTCTCATATTGCGGTCTGAGAAACGGATATGGATACAGAGATACAGTTCAGGATATCCAGGGCGTTATTCACCTTGCTCCTGAGATGGCTCTTGAGAAGATCAGATTTATGTTGTCAGCACAGGTAGACAACGGCGGCGGACTTCCACTTGTAAAGTTCACACACAATGCAGGACATGAGGACACACCAGATGATCCTTCATATGTACAGGAGACCGGACATCCTGCATATCGTGCAGATGACGCGCTGTGGTTGTTCCCAACTGTATACAAGTATATTGCGGAGTCAGGTAATCTTGACTTCATAGATGAGGTTATTCCATTTGCCAACAAGGATGAAGGTACTGTATATGAGCACCTTAAGAGAGCGATCGATTTCTCTATGAACAGACTTGGAGACAACGGTATGCCGGCAGGACTCTGGGCAGACTGGAATGACTGTCTGAGACTTGGAAAGAGAGGAGAGTCAACATTTGTTGCCATGCAGCTCTACTATGCGATGACGGTTATCAAGTATTTTGCAGAGATGAAGAATGACGCAGAGTACATAGATTACGTCAATAGCATTCAGTATAAGATGGGGGAGACCATCCAGAAGAAGTGCTGGGAGGACGACAGATTTATCCGTGGATACAAAGAGGGCGGACAGGTCATCGGTTCAAAGAATGATCCAGAGGCAAGCATGTGGCTGAATCCTCAGTCATGGGCAGTTATAAGCGGACTTGCAACAAGAGAGCAGTCCGAGCTTGCACTTGAGTCCGTTCATAGAGAACTCAACACAGAGTATGGTGTAAGACTTATGTTCCCTCCATACAGAGAGCACGCATTTGATGGAGCACTAATGCTTCTGTTCAATGCAGGAACAAAGGAGAATGCAGGTATATTCTCACAGCCACAGGGCTGGATCATACTTGCCGAGGCACTAATGGGACATGGAAACAGAGCGTTCGAATATTTCAATGAGAGCTCACCTGCATCCATGAATGATAAGGCAGAGATCAGAAAGCTTGAGCCATATTGCCATGGACAGTTTACAGAATCTGTGGGAAGTCCATTTGAGGGACGTGCTCATGTACATTGGCTCACAGGTACAGCATCAACCTGTATGGTTGGCTGCGTTGAGGGTATCATGGGTATGAGACCTGACTTTGGCGGAATCAAGATCGCACCTTCAGTTCCATCAGACTGGAAGGAGTTTGAGATTGAGAAGGTGTTCAGAGGCAAGAAACTTTCCATCAAGGTACAGAATCCGGATGGACATGAGAGCGGTTTCCAGAGTATGACAGTGAACGGAGAGACATTTAAGTCGAACTACATTCCAGCAAGCGCACTCAAGGACGAAAATGATATCGTGCTTGTCATGTAATATATTATAGAAATATTTCGACAGCCTGGCGCTGAATAAAAAAACAAATATTTTCATATTACTATATGAGAAGGGGGGCGATCCCCCTTCTTAATTTTTGAGTGGAAAGCTGGTATGGTTATATGAATGATAGTTCCGAGAACATGGCGGCAGGAGCGAATCTAAGAAAAATAGAGGACAGAATAAAGGCAGGGAAGAATTGCCACATTATGGAGTGCGGAGATGATGGCTATATTCTGTTGTGTGGAATATATGGAGAGATAGAAGGACATGAAAAACTGCCCGTGGGTGTGAAGAGTACGAGCTATGAGGATCTTCTTCCAGCGGTTGCACAGGCGGAGAACTGCCGTGAGATAAAAGGCGTGTTGGTGCTTATAAATACAGTTGGCGGTGATGTTGAGTCGGGACTTGCGATTTCGGAAATGTTTGCAAGTCTGTCAAAGCCGGTTGTGACACTGGTGCTTGGCGGGGGGCATTCTATAGGAGTCCCTCTGGCAACTTCCGGAGATGCCTCATTTATAGTTCCGACCGCGACTATGGTGGTTCATCCTATACGGACGAGCACTGCTGTGCTTGGCGTGAAGCAGAATTTTGAATATATTGAGAAAATGCAGGATCGTATAATAGATTTTACGGTTGTACATTCAGATATTTCCCATGATGATTTCAAGAAATACATGTTCAATACTGCTGAACTTACAAAGGATGTTGGATCAGTACTGGTAGGAAATGAAGCTGTTCGCGCGGGAATAATAACTGCATCAGGAGGAATGGCTGACGCTTTAAAAAAACTCTATGACTTGATTAATTGTATAAATGATAGTAAAATTCCATAGGATATTGTTTAGAATAATGGAAGAAGAGGTAAGAGATGGCTTCTGGTAATAAAAAGTCAGGAACAAAAACTTCATCAAATAAAAAGATATCTGGAAATTTAAATTCCAGGAGCAGGACAAAACAGACAAGAGCAAATGTTAAAAAGACGGGTACCCCCCGCATGACAAAGAAGCAGCTTGCGGCAGAACAGGCAAGACAGAGGCGTATGAGAAATGAGATAATCCTTATAGTGATATTTGCGTTCTCAATCTTCCTTTTGATAGCAAACTTCCGCATCTGTGGAATAGTCGGAGACGTTGTTTCAGGATTCTTCTTTGGAATCCTTGGATTCAGTGAATATTTCTTCCCGATATACCTGTTTGTATCGGCTGCATTCCTGATATCGAATGATTTCAACAGGAAACTGGTCAAGAAAGTTGTGTGCTTTGGAGTTGTTCTGCTGCTTGTATCAATGATATTTCAGGTGTTTTATTCAACAGATTACATATCGATCAAAAACTGCTATCTGGACGGATATCAGCATCATGCCGGCGGCGGAGTTATAGGAGGAGGGATATTCTTTGCCATAAGAAAGCTTCTTGGTGTTCCCGGTGCCTGCATAGTGATGCTTATTCTTGCAGTTGTCATGTTTATTCTGATAACAGAGATATCGGTTATAGACAACATAAAATTGCTGTGGGAAAGAATCAGATCAGATAAGGACTACGATGATGAGCATGCTGGTGATTATGGATACGATACTGACGATGGCTGGAATGGTGAGGATAATAATCGTGTAAAAAATCCTATGATGGAGAATGATGACAGGGTTCTAGTATCTTCGGGCAGACGGGCAAAGCCTTCCATGGCAAATCTCAATGTATATGGTCCAAAGGAATCAAATGGCACAGATCATCAGAAGAAGAATAGATCATCAGGTAATAAGCAAAAGGATTCTGATAAGCCAAAGGATTTCTTCTATAGGGAAGAAGTCCATGAACTTCAGTCGGATAATCTGATTGACGACCATACCGCGGTTCCATATGATGAGTTCAGTAATGGTGTTGAAAAGATCGTAATGTCTGATGAGGATGATGAGTTTATCAATCCTGTACAGGTGGATACAACTGATACTGAACCTGTGGATACCGCGCTTGACGGATTCGGAAACAGGCAGATTAAGAGGCAGACGGAGAGTGCCGCAGCCAGCATGGCTATGCCTGATAAGACAGATATGGCGGATGACATTGTGAACAGTGATGCTGAAGATGTGCTTGCAGGTGCGATCAATGGCAATATGCATCCAGAGAGCGTGTCGGATTACAATCCTCTTATGGATTCCGCTTTTGCAGATGAGACGGTTATACAGAAAAAGCCTGTAAGGAAGACTAAGCAGAGCGATAAGGAGTCGAAGACATATCAGGAGGGGCGCAGGTACAGATTCCCAACGGCGAGCCTGCTAAACGAGCCTCCTAAGAATAATAATTCAAATAGGGATGCGCACGTCAGGGAGACGGCAATAAAGCTTAAAAATACACTTGAGACATTTGGTGTAAATGTGACAATAACCAACTACAGCTGTGGTCCTGCGGTTACAAGGTTTGAGATGCAGCCGGAGCAGGGAGTGAAGGTTAGCAAGATACTGAATCTTGCCGATGACATCAAGCTAAACCTTGCTGCAGCAGACATTCGTATTGAGGCTCCGATACCTGGAAAGGCAGCTATAGGAATAGAGGTTCCAAACAAAGAGAATTCCATTGTAGCATTCAGGGAACTTATAGAATCGGACAACTTTAAAAATCTCAAATCAAAAGTTGCATTTGCAGTAGGAAAGGACATAAGCGGACAGGTAATAGCCACGGATATTGCCAAGATGCCACATCTTCTCATTGCCGGAGCGACAGGGTCAGGTAAGTCGGTATGTATCAATACTCTAATAATGAGTATTCTGTACAAGGCAACACCGGAGGAGGTCAAGCTTATAATGATCGATCCGAAGATGGTAGAACTCGCATGTTACAACGGCATACCACATCTTCTTATTCCGGTAGTAACCGATCCGAAGAAGGCAGCCGGAGCACTCAACTGGGCTGTGATGGAGATGACAAGGAGATATCAGCTTTTTGCAGAACACAGTGTCCGTAATATACAGGGCTACAATGACAAGGTCGAGAGTGCGGTTATCGCCGGCGCTGACGGCGAGAAGCTTCCAAAGATGCCGCAGATCGTTGTTATAGTGGACGAGCTTGCAGATCTTATGATGGTTGCCCATGGCGAGGTAGAGGATGCGATAGTAAGACTTTCACAGCTTGCCAGAGCTGCCGGGATACATCTTGTCATAGCGACACAGAGACCTTCTGTAGATGTAATAACAGGACTTATAAAGGCAAATGTGCCATCCAGAATAGCATTTGCGGTATCATCAGGAGTGGATTCCAGAACCATACTTGACATGGTTGGAGCGGAGAAGCTTCTTGGAAAGGGTGATATGCTGTTTTATCCGACCGGTTATCCGAAGCCTGTCAGGGTTCAGGGTGCATTTGTTTCTGATGATGAGGTTACAGCAGTCGTTGACTTTCTTAAGAAGAACAACGGAGTCGGTACATACGATGATGATATTGCCAAGTCGATATCAGGAAATGGCGGATCAGGAGCCACTGCAATAGGCGGGGCTTCTGCAAACGATAAGGATGAATACTTCGTGGAAGCAGGAAGATTCATTATAGAGAAGGAAAAGGCTTCAATAGGTATGCTTCAGAGAACGTTCAAGATAGGCTTTAACAGAGCAGCCAGGATCATGGATCAGCTGATGGCCGCGGGAGTAGTTGGCCCTGAGGAGGGGACAAAGGCCAGAAAGATTCTGATGAGCCAGGAACAGTTCGATGAATACATAGACACTAATTTATAGAAAAGCGGAGGATAAGAGCTATGATGACAGACATTGAAATTGCACAGAATGCCGAGATGAAGCACATAAAGGAGGTTGCTGCGAAGCTTGGTATATCAGAGGACGACCTCGACATGTATGGAAAGTATAAGGCAAAGCTTTCAGATGAGCTTATAAAGAAAGTCGAGGGCAACGAGAATGGAAAGCTCATCCTCGTCACAGCCATCAATCCAACACCTGCAGGTGAGGGAAAGACGACTATCACCGTAGGACTTGGTGAGGCTATGGGACAGCTTGGAAAGAAGGCGGTCATTGCACTGCGTGAGCCATCTCTTGGACCATGTTTTGGTATCAAAGGTGGAGCAGCCGGCGGCGGATATGCCCAGGTCGTACCAATGGAAGACTTAAACTTGCATTTTACAGGTGATTTCCATGCAATCACATCTGCAAATAACCTGCTTGCAGCCGTGATGGATAACCATATGCATCAGGGAAATACACTCCGCATCGATCCGAAGCGTATCGTATTTAAGCGTTGCCTGGATATGAACGACCGTGTGCTTCGTAACATTATCGTTGGTATGGGTAAGAAGGGCGACGGCGTGATGCGTCAGGATGGATTCGTTATCACAGTTGCTTCAGAGATCATGGCAATCCTCTGTCTGGCAACAGATATCAGGGATCTGCAGGAGCGTCTTTCAAGAATTATCGTTGCTTATAATGTAGATAATGAGCCTGTCACAGCTGGTGAGCTTTGTCGATTTTTATTTTACGCATCAGGGCAAGGACTATCATGTGTGCAGAAAACCGAGCTTTAAGTATACCAACCGAAATGGTAAGCCGGATGAGCAGGCGGAAAAGGTGATCTTTTATCAGCCGGATGGAACAACGCTCGAAGGTGCGAAAAACGTTGATGGAACGAAAGAGAAGCCAGGCGCGATACCTCAGCTTCTGAATATGGATGCCGGACAGTTTATGCAGGTTGCGATGATCGCGCAGGGAGAATTCTGGAAGCTGTTAAATGCGAAGACGAACGAGCGGACGGAAATTCTGCGTACGATCTTTCAGACCGATGCCTATAAGAAACTGGAACTGAAACTGAAAAATCGAATGGATGTAAGTTTTGCCGCGCGCAAGGAAAAGGAGCAGAGCATCTCCCAGTCGTTCCGTGAGGTAAAGGTGGAGCCAGCGGAGATCTCAGAAGGGATATCTGGAATTTTGGCAGAGGACTTGGTGGAGGATTCGGAAGAACAACCGCGGTCGGTGGTACAGCGTATCTGTGACTTGCAGGAGAAGCTGCAGGACAGCAAAGCGGTGTGGAATATCGAGGAAATGCTTACGTTGCTGCAAGCTGTGATTGGGGAAGATACAGAAAAAGCAAAGCAAAAAGAAACTGTGCTTGCACAGGCGGAGGAAGAATTACAGAAGTTACAGGGCACACTCGTATCGGCAAAGGATAACAATGCAATTTTAGAGCGGTATGCACGGACGAAGGAAGAGCGGGAAGTATTAGAATCACAAAAGGGATTATTTGAAGAACGAAGGATACAGCTTGATCGCACGAAGCAGGCAACCTATAAAGTAAAGCCGGAGTACGATGCATGGAGTGCCAAGGAACATGAATGGGAGCGGACAAAGCAGCTGATCACAGATGGCGCGCAGACGCTTGCGGATTGTCAGACACGTGCCGGGATGGCAGATGCAAAAGTGAAAGAGACGGAGGCTTTACGACCAGAAGCGGAGCAATGCCAGAAGATCGTGGATAAGGTGCGCGAGGAAGAACCACGTTACAAAGAGCGGGAAATGCTACAACACGAACTTGGACAAATCCAGTTGCAGCTTGCCGCACAGGAACAGCAGGAAGTCGAACTTGGAACAGCGGAACAGACGTTACAGAAGCGGATTGGAGAGCTGCAGGAGCAGCAGGCAATGTGGAAGGAAGAGCCACAGCAGCTTGCGCAGGCACAGGCGGCGCATGATAAACTGTTGGACAGCCAGAAAAAGACAGAATCCATTGCGAAGAATCTGATTCCTGCATGGAGACGGAAGCAGCAGGAGTTAGAGGAAGCACAGAGTGAATATCGGAAAAAGCAGGATGCGTATGAGTCTGCGAAGGAAGCATTTACCCATGCAGACAGACTTTATCGGGCGAATCTGGTAGGAATTCTGGCAAGTGATCTGGCAGAGGGCGAACCGTGTCCGGTGTGTGGAGCCACGCATCATGAGAAGCTCGCGACACTGGTTGAGGCATCTGTGACGGAGGAACAATGCAAAGAATTAAAGGCAGTGGAAGAGAAAAAACTGGATGCTTTTAATCAGGCAACTGCCAGCGCTTCGTCTTTGCGGGCAGATGTACAGGCAAAGGGGCAGCAGATAAAAGAGGAGATACGGGGATACATGACACCTGAGTTTATCGGTGGTGTTGAGGCATTAGAGGAATTGATTGTAAGCTTCGAGAGACAGCGGGAAAAGCTGGTGAATACTGTTGCGCAAAGCAGAGAGCGGCTGGATACATTACAGCAAAACTGTGAGAAGCTGCGCGAGGTGGAAGCTATGCTTGCACGTGCACAAGGGACAGAGATAGCGCGGCTTGCAGAGCAGCGAAAGTCGCTTGTAGAGGAGCGACAATCGCTCATTGCGAAGCAGGCTGCTTCACAGGCGACCTTAGCAGCATTACAGACATTATCGTATCCGGATTGGGAAGCCGCCATGCAGGCGGGGAATCATGCACTGGCACGTGTGACGGAGATTCAGACAGCACTTGATACAGCAGCGAAAGAAAAGAAATCCGCAGATGAGGCGGTAGCACGTGTACAGGCGTCCATAGCAACGCAGAAGCAGGCACTCGAACAGCAAAAGTCCGATGCGCAGATGTTAAAACAGCGATTAAATGAGAAGCTGACGGCATGCCAGTTTGCATCGGTAGAGGAAATGCAGGCGCAGGTGGCAACAGATGCAGAGATACATGCGGAGGAAGCGAAACTGGCAGATTATGACAAAAAGGTAACGGAGGTTGCCGCCAGACTGTCACAGTTAGAACAGGAGCAGGATGCCAGACATCGGACGCTGGTTGATCTCGAACAGTTACAGCAGGAGCATACAAGCAAACGTGTACAGGTGGAAACACTTCGAACGGCTTTGCAGGCGATTACATTCCGTATCCAGAATAACTGCGAGAAACAACAGAATATCCGTGCACAGCAGGTGGCATACGAGAA
>OHEV01000727.1_pt1 | contig 16490 bp, 14 predicted proteins | sample 1567331 | NCBI WGS metagenome assembly OHEV01 (sample SAMEA3879561, study PRJEB24766) | human gut metagenome | biome: human-associated habitat; feature: feces | place: USA | collected 1985/1987 | reverse complement strand
TTGCTATGCATTTTGTCGGTAAGCGAAAAAATCTCTGATGTTGCCGACTATATTATCCACCAGTCGTCTGTTGCCGACAGCAAGTGAACCGCTGCCGTAAAGCATGAAATGCGCAAGCGCAAATGCCGGTGCGTAGTTAACGGCGTTCATAAGGCTTGTCCGCGGCATGGAAACATATACGCGCCTTCCGAGAAGTCGGGAAAGCCTTTCGGCGCCGCCGCGCATAAGCGCAATTCCGCCGCCGATGAGATAGACGGGGAAGCGCGACCGAGCGTTTTGTTCAATGCCGCTGATGATGCTTTGAATTTCATCCGCAAGCTGAACGATGCGGGCTTCGATAACGGATTGAATTGCGCCGCAGCTGAGCGTTGCAAGTCCCTCTCCGGGAATCATAACGCGTTCAACTGAGTTGCTGTAATCAAGCCCGAATACATACCTGCGTTTGATGCTTTCCGCCGTGCTGAACGGAAGACGCAGCCCGTATGCAATATCACGCGTGAAGTGTTCGCCGCCGATTCCGATGCTTTCGGAGCAAAGCAGAGCGTTGTCATATATGAGTGAAACATCACAATGCTGACCGCCGCAATCGATCAGTATCGCACCGTTTTCGCGGTCCGGTTCGGGAATTGTGAACAATGCCCCTGTCAATTGGGATGAAACAAACGGATCGGCGGCAATGCCTGCTGAGCGAAGCGCATCCGAAACGACTGCGGCGAAAGCCGAGTCAACGAAGGTATGCGCCGCATCCGCCGAAATTTCCTTTGCGGACTTGCCGACGGGCGAATGCTCCGCCGCCATGCCGTCAAGTTCAAAGTTGAACAGCGAGCTGTGCATCAGCGTAAAGCCTTCCGGCGGAGTGAAATCCGCCGCCTGCTCAAGCAGAAGATCGATGTCCGGTTCCGTGACGCGGTGCGATCTGGATTCAACAGGCTGTCGGCAGGAGTTGAGCAGGGTCTTTGTGAATGGTGCGGGAACTCCGACACAGGCACTGCGAAGGCGGATTCCCTGAGAGCTGCGGAGTGCAGAGGCAATGCTTTCAAGTGTATCGCTCAGTGCGGCCGCGTTCGGAAGCTCACCGAATCGATACCCGGAGTAGGTACGTTCTTCGGCATTTTGAACAATGATTGCGCCGTCAGCCGCAGGGCAGACAACCATGGCAAGAACTTTGCTGCTGCCGATGTCGATTATAACACTCTGTTTCATTCAAGCTCTCCAAATGCAGAATCCGCTGCCCAAAAAACAGTTTTCGGCGGGGTAGGTCACATTTTCTCAACGAAAACGGCATGTGTGCGGACGGTGCATATATGTATGCTCATTATAGCATATATGCAATATTATGCGCAACACCCGGGCAGCGACTTTGCGTAAAAAAGATAGAATAACCTAATTTGTTTTATAAAATCTAACGCAATGTTTCATCAAGGCTCGTCCGTTGAATTCGGCGGAGCAGTCACCTGCTGCGGTGCATCCGTTTCAGGCGGGACCGATGCGGCCGAACTGCGCGGAGTGAAGTCAACAACGGTTGAATCCTTAAATATGTTGACCGTCCCCCCACTCGGATAGACGGGGAGAAGGCGTGCGTAAGCCTTTGCTGCGGTTTGAATATTTCCTTCCGCATACCGCCAGTCATCCAGAACAAAAGTGTAGCCGTGCTGAAGCTCAAGCTTTATCGAGGCTGCATTGGACAAATCAATTGCAATAACGCTTTCTGCAAAATCACATTCTTTTACTGCCGCAAGCAGCTTCATTGCCGTGACGGTGCGGAGACAATGGTTCTTTTCGGTTATCACGGTATTACGCACAAAGCCGATATTCGCCATGCCGCGGAGCAGGATAAGCTCACCGCTGCTTTCCGCGCCGATTGCAAGCACAAGCCCTTCGGCATCAACAAGCGTATATGTTCCGTTTGCTGCGGGTATGGCCGCCGCAGCATTGTGATCGGCAACATTGATACTGATTTTATTCGGAAAAACCCTGCGCACGCCGGTGCAGATCAAATTCGGAATGCTTGATACGTTTTTTGATATTTCATCCGTGTTGTAGGAAAGAATATGCCTGCCCGTCTGCAAACCTGCAAGGCCGATTATCTGTTCGGCACTGTATTGCCCGCTTCCGGAAACAATGAACGAGTCAACGCAGGTAAAGCGGTAGGCTGTATAACCGCAAAACCCAAGCAGTGCGATAAGAAGAAGAATTCCGAGCGAACTGAAAATGTCACGCCTGTTTTGTCTCCGCCGCTTTTCCTCGTGGCTGATGCCGCGTGCGGGTGCCGCTGCGCGGGTATCCAGCCCGTCGGATTCAACACCGTGCGGAACCTTGCGTGCACGTGTTCCGGCCGCACTGCGGGCACCGTGTACGGAATTGCCTGAAGCGTCCGCAGAACGGTTTCGGGAATGCATGCTGCCGTACTCAGGTTCGTTATTGCTGCCGCTGTTTCTGTTTTTTGTGTTTTCCATATGATTCTCCGCGTGATTTTCGGGGTTCCGTATAGCGTGAAATATTGAGCAGTACGCCGATGCCGGCAAGGAATATAACAAGCGAGGTGCCGCCGGAGCTGATGAAGGGGAGCGTTTGCCCTGTTGCGGGTATTGAATTTGTAACAACGGCAACGTTGACCGCAACCTGCACGGCAAGTATGGAAGAGAACCCCGCCGCAACAAGTGAAGCGAACCTGTCGCGAACGGAGAGCGCAATTCGAATGCCGCGGTAGATAATAAAGCAGTAGGCCGCAATTAACAGTGCAACAGTCACAAAGCCGAGTTCCTCGGCAATGATGGAAAGGATGAAGTCACTTTCACGATAAGGCAAAAACAGGAGCTTTTGACGGCTTGCATCAAGCCCGCCGTTGCCGAATGCATAAAGCGATTGAACGATCTGATAGCCGGCATCGCTTTTGTTGCCCCAAGGATCAAGCCATGCAGTAAATCTGCTTTCGCGATATGACGCAGCAAACAAAAGAACAACGAGAGCAACTCCGCCGATAAGTGCCGCAATGCCGAGCTGACTAAGGCTTGCTCCTCCGATAAAAAGCATGATCGCAAACACAATGCAAAGGATTATGAGCATGGAAACGTTCGGCTGAAAATAAATCAACACGGCGGGAACGACAAGCAGTGCAGCCATCGGCAAAAGCCCACGAACGAACGACGGCATATCCTCATGATGATCCGTCATGTATTTTGCCATGCAAATAACGATTATGAACTTTGCAAGTTCGGAAGGCTGAAATTGCAGCGGACCGATTTTAAGCCAACGCTGTCCGCCCTGCAGGTTTTTGCCGAAAAGAAGAACGGCAATAAGAAGCAGGATTATAAGCAGATATGCCATCCACGCAAAGCGTCGGTAGAATTTGTAATCCACGAACGAAAGCCCGAACATAACGGGAATGCCGATTGCAAGGAAGAGCAGCTGCTTTTTTACGTAGTAATACCCATCGCCCTGAAAGGACTGGGCATAATAATAGCTTGCGGAAAACAGCATAACAACGCCGAATGCGCAGATTGCCGCAACTGTAAGAAAAAGCAAGTAGTCCATGCCGTGTCTGCGCGGGCGCATTGTCGGCATGGGTGCAGCGGCGGGAGAACTGCCGCCGCGCCTTTCGGCGGAATGAATATGTGTTGCGTTGCTTTCCATCTCAACCTCTCTTATCGATTATTCCGAAACGGGATGGACCGTTTCGGGCAGAATGCGGCATTTTTCGGCGGAAACTCAAGCCCGATGGGCGGGAATCAAAACCGCCTCAGAGTGAGTTTACTATTTCCTTAAATATGTCACCGCGCTGTTCAAAATTGTCGAACATGCCCCAGCTTGCGCAGGCGGGGGAGAGCAGCACTGCATCGCCGGGTTCGGCAAGGGATGCTGCTTTCAGTATCAGTGTGCGGAAATCATCCGAACAGGGGTAGATGTTTTTAAACCCTTCCTCTTTGGCCGCACGCATGATAGCTTCGGTGTTTGAACCGTTTACAACAACAGCCTTAACTCTTCCGTTGAAGGCGCGGAAGACGGGGCGATAATCACTTTGCTTATCATAATTACCGACGCCGAGCATAAGCACTGTCGGCTTTGTCATTGCTTCAACGGCTTTAACGGTGGATTCGGGGTTTGTGCCTTTTGAATCGTTGTAAAAGGTGATTCCGTTCAGGCAGCGGGTGTATTCAATTCTATGCTCAACACCTTTGAATGATTTCAAAACATTGCAGACGACATCCGGCTTTACTCCCATGGACATAGCAAGGCAAACCGCACAGAGCGCGTTTTCAAGATTATGTGCACCGATGATGCCGAGTTCGTTTGCGGGAATAAGCTGCGTTTCAACTCCGTTCATGCGGAAGATGATGATGCCGCTGCGGACAAAGGCACCGTCCCGAACCTCATGCAGCCTTGAAAAGTAAAGCTTTTTTGCTTTTGTTTCCGCGGCCGAAACAATTGGATCATCCGCATTCAGAACGGCAAAATCCTGTTCGGTCTGGTTTTCAAAAACGCGCATTTTGGCCGCAATGTACGCTTCCATCGAGCCGAACCGATTGATATGATCCTCGGTGATGTTCAAAAGCCCGGCTGCATCGGCATGAAAGTCACGGATGCTTTCGAGCTGGAGAGCGGCGGTTTCCGCAACAACGGTGTCGCCCGGGCGCGTTTCGGATGCATGTTCGGTAATTGGAATGCCGATGTTGCCGAGAACAAACGTTTGGCCTTCGCCGTTTGCTTTGAATATTTCGCCGGTAAGCGCAGTGGTTGTGGTTTTTCCGTTCGTGCCGCCGATGCACACAAAATGCGTTCCTCTGCTGCAATAACGATAACCGAGTTCAATTTCGCCGATAACTTCAATGCCGCGGCTCTGTGCCTTGCGGACAAATGGAGCGAAAATCGGAATAACGGGGGAAATAATCATCAGGTCCACTCCGTCCAAAAGTGTTTCGGGAGCTTCGCCGAGTTTGTCGGTGTATTCAATGCCGGAAAGAGCTTCCTCAAGCCCGGGAATGACGGGTTTCATATCGTTAATGATAACGTTATACCCGTTTCTGTAAAGCAGTTTTGCGCTCGAAATGCCGCTTTTTGCCATTCCGACGATCAGTGCGGTTTTTTTCATATCGAATCGCGTCCTTTCGTTGTTTATAGGTTTTATTCGGTGAATTAAGCTGCCTGCGGAACAAATTCGTATCTGCGGCAGTGCAGTCTTTTAGATGCGGCCGTTCGGCGCAGCGGGGTTTTGAGAAGTGTGCCGATGCTCCTTCTTAAAAACCCGGTATCATTATCAGTCGTGCCAAGTGCCAACAAAAATCACGACTTTCGGCGCCGAACGGCGGCTATGTGTTCAAAACGGTTCGCCCGAACCGCAGGAACCAATGGTGGTCATTCTGGAATGCAGCGTTATGCTGCACAATAAAGCAGACTTTTATTTGTTTGCTCTATCAAAGGAACAGTGCGAGTGCGGCAACGCAGGCAAGTGCGGTCACTATCATGTATCCTGAAACGACTTTTGTTTCGGGATAGCCCAAAAGCTCAAAATGGTGATGAAGAGGTGCCATTTTGAATATGCGCTTGCCGTGGCGCAGTTTGAACGAGCCGACCTGCAGCACAACGCTTACGGCGGAGGCAACAATGCATACGCCCATCAGCAGGAAGAGGAACGGGGAACGGCTGTAAATGACCATTGCGGACATTGCGCCGCCCAGTGCCATTGAGCCGGTATCTCCCATAAAGACTTTTGCGGGATAGCTGTTGCTCTTCAAAAAGCCGAGGCAGCCGCCGGCGACCGCAAACGCAAAAACGCTCATGCAAAGCATTCCGTCGCGGTTTGCAACGAAACGGGGTTCGTTAATGAAGCTGCTGTCGAAAACTTTTGCAAAATAGAGAAAAAGCACACCCATTGCAATGCTGTAAATCAGCGAGACGCCGGAAAGCAGACCGTCCAAGCCATCGGTCAGGTTTGCACTGTTGACAACGGCAATTATCATGAACATCGTAAAGGGAATGTACCATCCGCCGAGTTCGATGCTGCCGAAAATCGGGTCATACAATGTTGAGCCGATAAAACTGCTTTTATAGGCATAGTACGCCGCTGCAAAGGACAGAAGAAGCTGTGCGATAATTTTTTGGTATGCGCGGAGACCGAGATTGCGCTTGCGCTTGACTTTTATAAAGTCGTCAAGAAAGCCGACAAGCCCGAATGCAAGCATGATAAGCACGGAAGGAACCGAAAAATCGAATGCAATGCCGTATATGCTGAATGCCGCAACTGCAATAATGATCGCAATTATGAACATAATGCCGCCCATTGTCGGAGTGCCTTCCTTTGCGGAATGTGCATGCGGTCCCTCGGCACGTTCAACCTGCCCGTACTTGAGTCGTCGGAGCATTGGAATGAACAGGGGAGAAATGAGCATGACCGCTGCTGCGGCGGTTATGAAAGCGAAAATCATCTTTTGCATAATACGAACCTCTTATATTTTTTCTTTGCACGGAACCGAAACGGCCCGATGCGCAAAACTGTGCCGAATACGGAATTATTTGCGCCCGCAGCGCATATCTTCAAGAATTTCGGCAACGATTATTTTTTCATCGAACGGATGCTTGATGCCGTTGATTTCCTGGTAATTCTCGTGACCCTTGCCTGCAAGAACAACCACATCGTCCTTCTTTGCAATATTCAGTGCGTAACGTATCGCCTCGCGGCGGTTTTCAATAACAACGTACTCCGTTTTTTCGCTGCGCACACCTTCAAGCACCATGTTGATGATGCGCGTCGGATCTTCCGTGCGCGGATTGTCGGATGTTACAACACAGAAGTCTGCAAGTTTTGCCGCCGTTGCACCCATTATCGGACGTTTGGCATTATCCCTGTCGCCTCCGCAGCCGAACACGGCAATGACGCGTCCTTTGGCAAAACCCTGAACGGCAGAGAGCAGGTTGGACAGCCCGTCCGGTGTGTGTGCAAAATCCAGTATAACGGAAAAATCAAAGCCTTCCGCAGGAAGGGATTCCATCCTGCCGGAAACGCCCTTCACGCTTTTCAGCCCTTCCGCGATGGTGTCCAAATCAATTCCGAGTTTCATGCAGACCGATGCTGCAAGCATTGCGTTAAAAACATTGAAAAGCCCGGGAATGGAAACATTGATTTGCTTGTTTCCGTTCGGCGTCAGCATTTCAAATTCGATGTTGCGCGCACAGATTTCAATGTCGGCAGCGCGAACATCGGCTTTTTCGCAGCGAATGCCATATGTGATGCTTGGAATATTGATACCGCGAAGCAGCTCCGCACTGTGGCTGTCATCAGCATTCATAACGGCAAATTTGCTGCGTGTGAACATAATTTTTTTTGCCGCAAGATAATTTTCAAAAGTTTTATGATAATCAAGATGATCCTGCGTAAGGTTCGTGAATCCGCCTATGAGATACTCGATTCCGTGAACCCTGTCCTGATCCAATGCGTGCGAACTGACTTCCATCACGATAAGCTGAACACCCTCGTCGCGCATAAGCCTGAACACACGCTGAAGCTCAACGCTTTCCGGTGTGGTGCGGTCGGTGGGGATGATTCTGTCGCCGATAAGGTTTCGAATCGTGCCGATCAGTCCGACTTTATAGCCCGCCTTTTCGGCGATCGCTTTTATCATGTATGTTGTTGTCGTTTTTCCGTTCGTGCCGGTGATGCCGATGACAGGGATTCCGTCAAGCGGATGACCGTAAAACTCAATTGCAAGTTCGGCCATTGCATGACGTGAGTTTTTCACAATAATTTGCGGCACGGAAAGAGGAAGCTCCCGTTCAACAAGGAGCGCGGCTGCGCCGCGGGCAACTGCGCTTTCGGCAAATTCGTGCCCGTCTTTGAAAGTGCCGCGGATGCAGCAAAACAGCTCACCGCCGGTGAGTTTTCTTGAGTCGTATTCGATTCTACTGATGTCGCAGTCGCTGCCGATTATGCGGCAGTCGGTATTTTTTGTCAGTTCACTTATAAGCATTGCTTTTCTCCTGTTATAAAGCAAGTATTGATTTTGCAGCAAAAAGTCTGCCTGTTGCGGAAATTAACCGCCTGTAGTCGAATAGCCGAAATAAACCGTTACGGATGAGCCGAATTCAACCTGCGTGCCCGCATAGATGCTTTGTCCGATGACATATCCGAACGGATCGGCGGGGTCGGCAATCATTGTAAGCCCGAGCTGTTTGAGCTCATCATGCGCCTGGAGCGCAGTTTTCCCGATTAGACTCGGCATGGTAACATAATACGGTTCATCGGTCGGTTCGGCGGTGTTCACACCCTCAAGTCCGGTGTACAGCAGAACGGACGAGCCGATAACAACGCTTTGGCCCGCTGCCGGAACCTGCATTGTTACAACCGCATCGCATTCGAAAATGCCCTCAAGTCCGTACTGCGCAAGCAGTGCGGAAGCGTCAGCCGCGGACATTCCGACAAGGTTGGGCAGCTGAACCGTCTGATAGCTTGTTTCCGGGGTTAAACCGGGCACTTCCTTCAGCGTCAACACATTCTCAAGCACACGGCGGACGAAAGGTGCGGCAACCGTGCTGCCGAAAATTGAACTTACACGAGGCTCATCAACAAGGATGAGGCAGAGATAACGGGGTTCGTCCGCGGGAGCGAATCCGATGAATGAACAGATATAATTTCCCGAGGATACACGGCCGTATTCGTCGTATTTCTGCGCCGTTCCCGTTTTTCCGCCAACGGTGTAGTTTGCAAGCTTTGCGTTTTTGCCCGTTCCGTTATCAACAACACTTTGGAGTATCTGACGAACGTATGCGGAGCTTTCCGCGCTGATGACCCTGCGAACGGGGGACGTATCGGCCTTGAATACCGTTTCACCGGAGGCCGATATGATTTCGTCAACGATATAGGGTGTGTGCAGTTCGCCTCCGTTGATTGCGGCACAGACTGCGCTTGCAAGCTGAATCGGCGTCACGGCAATGCTTTGCCCGAAGCCGATGCGTGCAAGATCGTTTTGGGTAACGTATTTCTGGTGAGTTACGATGCCTTCGCTTTCACCGACAAGTCCGCTGCCCGTGCTTTGCCCAAGGCCGAACGCATAAAGATAATCATAAAACTTTTCGGTACCCATTGTCAAGGCGAGTTTCATGAAACAGCAGTTGCAGGAATTTTCCGTGGCGCGCGTCAGGTTCTGGGAGCCGTGGCCGGCATGTTTCCAGCATTTGATGCGTTCGCCGTTTACAATATAACCGCCGTTGCAGTAGAAACTGTCCTCAAGATGAGTACTTCCGGAATCGAGTGCTGCCGCAAGGGTAAGGATTTTGAAAGTTGAACCGGGTTCGTATGCATCGGTTACAATGCGATTGCGGGAAAGCTCGGCAAGCATCTGCATGTCGTCCCTCGGAGGGGAGTTTGGGTCATAGTCGGGTTTTGTTGAAATTGCAACGATGGCACCGGTGTTGACATCCATGATGATTCCCTGTGCATTTTTTGCATTGTTGACCTGAACAGCTTCGGCAAGCGCGTTTTCAAGGTAACTTTGAATGTTTGCATCAACGGTAAGCTTCAGTGTTGAACCGTCCGTGGGCGGAAACTCCTGAATCATACTGTCGGCAATTTGGTTTCCCCTGCTGTCCGTTTCGGCAATACGTTCGCCGTCCTTGCCGGTGAGATACTTGTTGTATGTCAGCTCAAGCCCGCTTTGCCCGGTTCCGTCCGTGCTTGTGAACCCAATGGTTTGTGAAAGCAGAGTGCCGAACGGATAATAGCGCTTTGTGTCCGGTGAAATTCCGACACCGCCGCCAAGCTGCAAACTGCGGATTTCGTCGCAGGCTTCTTTGCTCACCTGTCGTTTGAGAATAAATTCACGAAGTTTTCCGCTTGAAACTCGTTCAAGAACTTTTTCATAGTTAAGGTCGAGAACACGACTGAGTTCCGTGGCAACACGAACTCTGTCGCTTTCGGAAATGGAATTCGGCCATATCACAATTTTGTAAACGGGGCCGTCTTTGGCAAGTGTCTGCCCGTTGCAGTCGATTATCATGCCGCGTTCGGCCGTAACGGTTGTCGGGCGCGTCCACTGGCTTAATGCCTTTTGCTGAAGCTCTTTTGCGTCAATAACCTGAAGCCAGAAAATGCGAATAAGGAGGAAGAGAAAAAATAAAGCAAAAACAGGCAAAAGCCATGCAATCCGCTTGTATGTTGACCATTGCGGTTTCAGGGCTTTTTGTGCTTTTTTATTCTTTTTGCGATGTTTTTTGCCGGGGGGAACGGCTGTGATGCTCATTGCAGAATTACCTCCGAATATATATGACAAACGCTGGTCGGCTCAGAAAATGAACAAAGGATATATTTCGTTTTCTGCCGATCACCGCTTGCGTGCGCGCGGCGGACTCCGTTTTATCGGCAGGCGTTTTCGTCCGCCGTTTGCCGCTATTTTCTCGGGTGCAGGCCTGCGGTTTCGGCAGCGAGTCGTGCCGCTTCAAGGTCGATGGAGGAGTTGAGATCCATGTCAAGTTCTCCGAACCCGCGCTGGGCGGCGGCTATGCCGGCATTGATTTCGTTGATGTCGCGCTGAACTCCGGCAATGCGCTCAAAACGGAGAACTACCAAAAGCGCGGACATTGCGATCAACGCAACAAAAAGGAAAGCAGTCAGCTTAATTCCGACTTTGCGTTCACGCAGCGTGACGGAAAGCGGAATGCGCGTTTTCTGCGGGCGAATCTTTGGCTGGGTTTCTGCGGGCGCGGCAGTTTCCTGTCTGCGCTTGGGTTGAGCCGCTGCAAGCCTTGTGTCGTAAAGATAATCGCTTTTGTATGCCAATGAGCCGTTGTTTGGCGCATAGACACGCATTTCTTCAACAGTTCTGCCGTTAAATCTTGAATCCTTTGCCATTTTATTCGTCCCCCGTCGTATTTATGAGTTTCTGCGCTGCGCGGAGTTTTGCGCTGCGCGATCTTGAGTTCAAATCCAATTCGGTATCATCCGCAACAAGCGGCTTTTTGGTAAGTATTGCAACCTCGGGCTTAAGTCCGCATACGCAAACGGGCGCATTAGGCGGGCAGGTGCAGGGGTTTGCAAGGTTCTTGAAAACGTTCTTAACGATTCGGTCTTCAAGAGAGTGAAAAGTTATGACAGCAATTACTCCTCCCGGATTCAGAAAGCGGATTGCATCGCGCACCGCTTGTTCAAGCCCCGCAAGCTCACCGTTGACCTCAATTCGAATTGCCTGAAACGTTCGCCTTGCCGGATGCGGCCCATCGCGCCTTGCCGCCGCCGGTATTGCATTTTTGATAATTTCGGCAAGTTCGGTTGTTGTTTCAATGGGCTTGTCCGCACGCGCCGCACCGATCGCATTTGAAATGCGTGAGGCAAAGCGTTCCTCGCCGTAGTCGCGTATGATTCGTGTCAACGCAGCTGTATCATAGCCGTTTACAACATCATGTGCGCTGAGCGGAGCGGATTTGTCCATTCGCATATCGAGCCGCGCCTCGCTCCCGTATGAAAATCCGCGCTCCGCATCGTCGAGCTGATGCGAGCTGACGCCGAGATCAAGCAGGATTCCGTCCGCACCGTTGACTCCGCGGGCATTGAGCAGTTCGGTAAGTTGAAAAAAATTGCCGCGAACAGCCGTGAAATTCGGAAAAACCGAAAGCCTTGCGGAGGCTTCGGCGATAGCTTCGCCGTCGCGGTCAATGCCGAACAATCTGCCGCCGGCAGGGAGTGAACGCAAAATTCCGAGGCTGTGACCGCCGCCGCCGAGCGTTCCGTCAACATATGTTCCGCCGCGTTCCGGACGCAGCAGGGACAGAACCTGCGGAAGCATTATTGGGGTGTGATAAGAGCTTGTGTTTATATCATTGAGCATCTTTTATTAACCTCCGAATGCGGATGATATGAGCGATGCCGCAGAAGAATTACCGGGAGTTTTATCGGAATAATTCTGAACATCGGAGCAAAGCTCATTAAGCGTGTAGTCGGCTTCCGCTGCCTCGAAATCATCGGGATTCCAAACGAGAATGCGATCTTCAACGCCGCAAAGCAGAACCTCATCCTTAAGGTTTGCATACTTTGCAAGCCATTGCGGAATCAGTATGCGTCCCTGCTTGTCAAGGGTACACTCTTCCGCGCTTGAAAAGATCTTTCGCTTGGCACGCATGAGGGATAAATCGGAGGGACGCGAGGAGGTTAGATCCTTTGCAAATTCAACAAACTTTTCGTACCGAAGAATCTGAAGGAATCTTTCTTCCTTTTTGACATCGGCAGGATTCAATCCGATAAGAACAACAACGTGATCGGAGGTGTCGGGACGCCACTTAACGGGGACGAAAATTCGCCCCTTGGAGTCCAAATTGTTTCTGGATTGCCCCAACAGCATATCGACACCGCCTTAATTTCGATTGAGTACACCGAAAATCCGCATTTCTGCAAAAAAGCGCGGAATTCATGGTCTTTATTGCAGAATAAGCCGGATTCGGCGTTTACTATGTAATGCATTACCCGTATTGTGGGATATGTGCTGATTATATCATCAATCGCCCCACAAATCAACACCTTTCACCACTTCAATGAAAAAAATTTTGAATTTTTTTTAAAACGGGGAAGCAGCCCTTGAAATACATCGGCAATACTGGTATTATAGCCCTGCCCGAAGGCAAACGCAGAACGAGACGTATTGAAAAAGTCTGATTTGACAATAAAATGTAAAATGCGACAAATACGTGCGAACCGCGTATACAGTATTCCGAAATTTATACAACGTAAGGAAAATGACTATGAAACTTGTTCTTGCAAGCGGCTCACAGCGCAGGCGCGAGCTGCTGACAATGTGCGGATATGACTATGAGATTATTGTCAGCAATGCTGATGAAACGATTGACGAAAATGACCCGGAGAGTTTTGTTCGTGCTCTTTCGTTTCGCAAGGCGAAAGAGGTGTTTGACCGTCTTTTTGCGGCGGGGCGGCGGGATTTTGCGGTTATCGGCTCCGATACGGTCGTTGCTTTTCAAAAGGATGGGGAGACAAAGCCCGTGATTATCGGCAAGCCCAAAGATGCGAAGGATGCAGTGCGCATTCTTTCAATGCTTTCCGGAAAAACCCACAGAGTTTTCACCGGAGTGTCCGTGATTGCGGATATCCCTGATGAGAACGCCGCCGCTCAGTGCAGCATTCAGGAAAAAGCGGAAATTCAAACTGAATGCAGCATTACGGAGGTCACGTTTGAAACTCTGTCTCCCGACGAGATTACGGATTATGTGAATTCGGGCGACCCGCTGGATAAGGCGGGTTCTTACGGCATACAGGGGCCGTTCGGCATGTTTGTCCGCGAAATTCGGGGCAATTATTTCACGGTTATCGGTATGCCGATTCCTGTACTGTACAAAATGCTTAAAAAAATAGGGATATTACCACACGGTTTTTACGAACGTATCGAATAGAGTAAGTGAGAAAGGTTTCTGCCGTGTGCGGCAACTCGGCGGTGCGGAACACTTTGCTTTGCCGTAAAAAGCCAAAAAAACCGAAAATTTTTGAATCGGAACGGGTTATTCTTTGCAAAAAAGGGAATAATTTCTTATAGGGACAGGGAGTGCAAAGACTGAATGCATTCCCCGTGCCGAGAAGGAATTGTTTCGGAGGTCGTTCAAAGATGTTCAAAACCGTTTTTGCAGCGGATATAGGTTCAAAATGCATTAAATGTGTTGCTCGGGGGCAAGTTGCGGCGGAGGAAACGGCAATCGCTCTTGAAGCAGGGGCAAAACTCACGGTCGCCGCAGCGGGCAATGCAGCACTTCTGCATCGCAGCGGTGTAATTCGGCCTGTTCGCGATGGTGCGGCGGCAAACACGCGTATGCTTGCGCTGCTGCTCGGTCGGCTTGCATGTGAAAAAACCGGCAAGCGTACAACGGCATCGATTGAGCTGCATGCAGCTATACCGCATATGCTGCCCGCAGTTAAGCAAAATGCTCTCAAACAGGCGGCACGTCTTGCGGGATTTCGTGCGCTTCAGGTGCATGATCCGCTTTTGATGGGTGCAATAGGGGCTGATGCGGATTTGTTTTCGGACAGGGCACATATGATTGTGAACATCGGAGCGGAAACAATGACTTGCGCTGCGTTCGCAAACGGCGGAATGCTTTGGCAGGGGTTTTCGAATGAGGGCAGCGCGGCTGTGGACAGGGCGATTCAAAATTGGTTCCGCGATGAACACAGGCTGCTGATAGGTGAGCGCATGGCGGAAATAATTAAACAGAACCTGAATAAACTGAGCTTTGATATTGAGGGACGTTCGGCCGACGACGGTTTGCCGCAAACGGTACGCGCAAACGGCGCGGAGCTGCGGGCGGCTGCACAAAGAGGGCAAACGGCGCTTATCCGTTTTGTTAAGGATGCCGTGAAGGCTTTGCAGCCGGAGGCCGCCGCCGACCTTCTTGATACGGGAATAACGCTGATCGGAGGCGGCGCATTGCAATTCGGCCTTGCGGAGTGCTTCAGCCGCGAACTTCCGGAAATACCGATTTTGACCGCAAAAAATGCCGTGACCGCAGTTGCGGACGGGATGAATGCAGTGATTTTTAAAAAAGAAACCAGGGTTACGGCTTTCAAAAAACTGTTTACCGAAATCGGGGCGGCGCGTTCCGCAGCGACTGCTGCCGAAGCCTCGGTGTGATTTGCATATACATAAGCAACTGAAAACATCGGCAGTTCCCTGCCTTAGGGGCTGCCGATATTTGTTTCACCATATATAATTTGATGCGCCGAGCGGGGAATCATTCCTTGCCGGTTTGACAGGTTTGCGGAATTGAAAATGCGTCGATTATCCTTTCCGCGGTTTCATCCGCGCTGAGTTCGGATGTGTCGATTCGAATATAGTTCTCAAACGGGATCTCTCCGGGATTGCTTACCAAGCGGTACTTGCTGTCTTCATGCCGCAGCCTTTCCTCAGAAAAATTCAAATCGCGTTTGGAGGCCTTATGCCGCAAGCGGTTTTCCGTTCGGTTTCGTTCAAGCCTGACGGATTGAGTCGCAACAAGCTCTGCACAATAGATTTCTGCGCCTTGTGAGCGAAAAAGCTCCGCAACGGAACGAATGTAATCGCCGTCCTCAGGGCAATCGAAAGCCCACATATAGGTAAAAATCAACCCTTCCCGTTCGGTTTTCAAAAACTCTTCAAAAATCGTTCTTCGAAGTTTTGCAACAACGGAGTGGTTATACTCGCCAAAAATCTCAATGACGGGTTCAATCATCATATGGTTGTGGAAAAGGCGCAGCGCCGTTTTTCTCATGATTGATTGCCCGACGGTCATCTTTCCGACAGCACCGCTGCCGACAAGAATAAGAAGTTTCATATCAGACCTCTTTGAATCTTTACGAACAATGCACTGCAATCCGCACTATCTGAAAAGTCCCACAACGTCGCTGATGGTAACAACTATCATAAGTGTGAACAGCAGGGCGAGTCCAACACCGTTTACGATTGCTTCGACCTTGCGGTTCAGCGGACGGTGGATAATTGCTTCTATCAAAAGGAACAGCAGCCTTCCGCCGTCGAGTGCGGGGAACGGAATAAGGTTGAACAACCCGAGACTGAGCGAAAGGATCACAGCGATATTGACAAGATTAATCATTGATTCCCGCGCAACATCAACCATGATTCCGACCGTTCCGACAACGCCGGAAAGATCTCCGCTGTGTATGCCGTGTTTGAACATGCCCGCAATGCCCTGGGCTGTTGCTTTCACGATTAGAATGAGGTATTCCCCGGAACTTGCTGCCGCCTGAAGAACGTTCAAATGCCGGTAGTCGTCAACAAGCCCGCTTATCGTTATGCCGATAACGGTTCTGTTTTCAGTTGAGCTGAAGGCGTCGCCGACGGCAAGATCCAGCTGCGCTCCGCTGCGCTCAACAGTCATAACAAAATCATTGCCTGCGGCACCGATAAGTGCGGAAACAGAGGAGTAAATGTCCGTGTCAGCCGTTTCGGTCGGATATTGACCGTTGATTGCAATGATGACGTCACCGTTTTTCAATCCGGCCTTTTCTGCGGGACTGTTTTCTTTAACTGAAGCAACGATCGGAACCTCGTAATGCGTAACAGGGTCAACAGCGTAAACCGGCATCGGTTTGCAGAGATAGAACACGAACGCGACAAGAAAGGCGGTGAGTATATTCATGAACGGACCGGCAAGAATAACAATAAAACGCTTCCAAACGGGCTGAGCGTTGAATCGGCGCGGGTCGTTCTCCAAGGCTTCTTCATCTTCACCGTCAAACTGACACAAACCACCCACGGGAAATGCACGAAGAGAGTATTCGGTTTCGCCCTTTTTGAATTTGAAAAGAGCCGGACCGAATCCGAGAGAAAAGCCGAGTATGCGGAAACCGAGCAGTTTGCCCGCCGTAAAATGACCGAGCTCATGCAGAAAAATCAGCAGCTCAAGAATAAGTATCGCAAGAAGTATGTAAACAATTGTCATAATGTTTCCTTTCCGAAGCATTCGCAGGCCAACCTGCGGGCTTCTTTATCAAGATAAAGTATGTCGTCAACGGA
>OHEV01000670.1_pt1 | contig 17687 bp, 9 predicted proteins | sample 1567331 | NCBI WGS metagenome assembly OHEV01 (sample SAMEA3879561, study PRJEB24766) | human gut metagenome | biome: human-associated habitat; feature: feces | place: USA | collected 1985/1987 | reverse complement strand
AGGAAACACGGTACAGGAGGCTTATATGTGTGAGAAAATTTTACTGATAGATGGTCACAGTATTTTAAACAGGGCATATCACGGGCTGCCTGATCTGACCAATTCAGAGGGGCTTCACACAAATGCAGTCTATGGTTTTTTGAATATCATGTTCAAGATTCTTGACGAGGAAAAGCCTGACTATCTGACGGTGGCATTTGATGTGCATGCACCGACGTTTCGCCACAGGATGTTTGATGCGTACAAGGGCACGAGAAAGCCTATGGACGAGGAGCTCAGGCAGCAGGTGCCTATGATAAAGGAAATGCTTACCGCTATGGGCATAAAAATCGTGGAAAAGGAGGGCTATGAGGCCGACGATATACTTGGAACCTTATCTGTCAGGGCAGAAAAGGCCGGTATGGATGTCGCCATCATTTCCGGAGACAGAGACCTTTTGCAGCTTGCGACTGACCATGTCATGGTAAGGATTCCAAAGACAAAGAAAACAGGAACCGAGATAGAAAACTACAATACAGCAGATGTTATCGAAAAGTACGGCGTCACTCCAAAGGAGTTTATCGATGTAAAGGCTCTGCAGGGAGATACGTCTGATAATATTCCCGGGGTACCCGGTATCGGCGAAAAGACAGCAGGCGCACTTATAGCAAAATATCACTGTATAGAGGCAGTACATGAGGACGCTGAGAATGTAAAGCCGCCAAGGGCTTCAAAGAATATAGTGGAGTATTGGGAGCAGGCGCTTATGAGCAAGGAGCTTGCGACAATCATACTTGATGCGCCGGTTGACTATGAATTTTCTGATGCAAAGCTTAGTGGCGGAGTAGAGTCACTCTACACTGAGGAAGCCTTTTTACTGTGCAAAAGATACGAATTCAAAAATATGCTGTCACGGTTTAATGTGGAGGCTCCTAAAAACAATGCCGAGGAGCATTTTGTGGTAGTAAGGGACTTAAAGACTGCAGAGAGTGTGTTTGAGAAGGCAAAGGGCAGGGAGGTCGCTTTTGCGGTAGTACCGGGAGAGTCTTTGGGAAACTGCGAAAGTGATGGACAGCTAAGTCTGTTTTCGGAGCCGGTTTCGAACGATTATCTTGCTGTTTCGATTTGTTTTTCAGAGGAGGACATTTATTTTATCTGTACAGGTGATGAGATTTCAAGCAGCTTCCTGGATGAAAAATTAAATACCCTGGAAGTAAAGTCATGGATATCACCGGATTTAAAGACCAATCTGCACAGATTTAAGAGCAAAGAGATAAAGGCAGATGACAGAGGCAGATATTTTGACATGATGGTGGCTGCATACCTTATCAATCCGCTTGTCGGGGAGTATCCCTATGATGCGGTTGCAAAGGACTATCTGGGGCTTATGCTCTCATCTAAAAAGGATTATCTGGGAAAGCTTGATTTTACTCAGATGATGAAGGAGGATGAGAAAAAGGCAGTGGACTGTGCCTGCTACGAGGTGTATACTGCCTGGAAATCAAAGCCGGTTCTTTTGCAGAAGCTAAAGGAAATGGATATGCTCACGCTTTATAAAGATATCGAGCTCCCGCTTGTTTTTGTGCTGTATGATATGGAAAATGAGGGTATAAGGGCTGATGGAATAAAGCTTAAGGAGTATGGAGATAAGCTTGCTGTTTCGATAACTGAGCTTGAAAAGAAAATATATGAGGCAGCAGGTGAAGAGTTTAATATAAATTCGCCAAAGCAGCTTGGAGTCATTCTATTTGAGAAGCTTGGACTGCCAAATGAAAAGAAGACAAAGACCGGTTATTCGACTGCGGCAGATGTGCTTGAAAAGCTGGCGCCGGAGTATCCGATTGTTGCGGATATATTGGAATACAGACAGCTCACAAAGCTAAAGAGCACATATGCTGACGGACTTTCGGGATATATTGCATCCGATGGCAAAATCCATACTACCTTAAATCAGACAATCACTGCGACAGGCCGTCTTTCAAGCACAGAGCCTAATTTGCAGAATATCCCGATAAGGATTGAGCTGGGCAAGCTTATCAGAAAGGTATTTCTGCCAGATGAGGGAGATCTGTTTGTTGATTCAGACTACTCGCAGATCGAGCTTCGGGTGCTGGCAGCGCTTTCAGGGGATGAAAGGATGATAGAGGCCTTTAAGAATGGTCAGGATATCCACAGAAGTACAGCGTCCCTTGTGTTTGACACACCGTTTGATGAGGTCACAGACCTTCAAAGACGAAATGCAAAGGCGGTAAATTTTGGTATCGTATATGGTATCAGTGCGTTTGGCCTGTCTAACGACCTGGGGATTTCAAGGAAAGAGGCACAGGGCTATATAGACAGCTATTTTGTCAAATATCCAAAGATTAAGGAGTTTTTGGATCAGACGGTTTTGGATGCCAGGAAAAATGGCTATACAAAGACCATGTTTGGACGTATCAGACCGATTCCTGAGCTGAACTCGAGCAATTTCATGCAAAGACAGTTTGGAGAGAGAGTTGCGATGAACTCACCTATTCAGGGTACAGCAGCCGATATCATAAAGATTGCCATGATACGTGTGCATGACAGGCTTCTTGACGAGGGCTTAAAGTCAAGGCTTATCCTTCAGGTGCATGATGAGCTTTTAATTGAGACAAAGGAAGCTGAGAAGGATAAAGTGATTAAGCTTCTGGAGAAAGAGATGCGTGGTGCGGTGGACATGAAGGTATCCATGGAGGTGGGCACCGAGTGTGGCTATGACTGGTATGATGCGCATTGATGACAGAAAAGGAAATAATATGATTTTTATAGGAATAACAGGTGGTGTAGGTGCCGGAAAATCGGCAGTGCTTAGCTATCTTAAGGAACTTGATGGCGTAAAGGTCATGCTTTCCGATGAGATAGCACATGAGCTGATGGAGCCGGGAAGCGACTGCTACAACAGATTAAAGGAATTGTTTGCGGGCGAACCGATATGGCTTGAGGACGGGCATTTTGACAGACCGGCACTTGCCGGAGTGATTTTTTCGGATGATAAAAAAAGAGAGCTTTTAAACGAAGTAGTGCATCCTGCAGTAAAGGAATATGTGCTTAATGCAGTTAAAGAGGCAAAAAAAGATGGTCTGTTCATGCTTGTTCTTGAAGCAGCACTCCTTATAGAGGAGGGATATGGTGAAATCTGCGACGAGCTGTGGTATATTTATGCAAGTGAAGAAGTCAGAAGAAAAAGACTTAAGTCATCAAGAGGCTATTCAGATGAGAAGATAGACAGTATCTTTGCAAGCCAGCTTAAAGAAGCTGAGTACAGAAGGCACTGCAAGGAGGTTATTGATAATGATGGAGATATCGAAAACACGATAGCTTCAATAAATAAAGCGCTTAGCAAATACAAGGAGTAGTGGGAATGAACAATGTATTCGGTTTGGACATTGGTACAAGAAATGTTGTAGGAACTGTCGGCTATCAGACTGATGACAAGGAATTTGTGGTTACAGCACAGTATGTCAGGGAGCATGAGACCAGAGCGATGCTTGACGGTCAGATACATGATATAGGCAGGGTGGCAAAAACCATTAAAGAAGTAAAGGACGAGCTTGAAAAACAGACAGGACAGCCACTTGAAGAGGTGTGTATAGCAGCCGCAGGACGAGTATTAAAGACTGTCACGACACATGTGGAGTATGAGTATGCGCAGGAGTCTGTGGTGACCGGCGAGGATGTCCATACGCTTAACCTGCTTGGCATAGAAAAAGCACAGGAGGCACTCAAGGAGGTTAACGATACAAGCTATAAGTTTTACTGTGTGGGATATTCTACAGTCAAATTCTTTTTGAATGATGAGGTGTTTATCAGCCTTGAGGGGCATAAGGCAAACAAAATAGGCGAGGATATCATAGTTACATTTCTGCCGGAGGATGTGGTTGACGGACTTTATGCGGCAGTGGGACAGGCAGGGCTTAGTGTTGCCAATATGACATTGGAGCCTATCGCCGCTATCAATGTGGCAATTCCGGAGAACTATCGTATGCTTAATATCGCACTTGTCGATGTGGGAGCCGGAACGAGTGATATCTCAATCACAAGAGACGGAAGTATCATAGCCTATGGCATGATACCGCATGCAGGAGATGAGATGACAGAAGTTATTGTGCAGCATTTCCTCGTGGATTTCAATATGGCGGAGAGCATCAAGCTTCAGTCTACGACAAGTGATACGGTTACATACAAGGATATCATGAGCATCGAGCACACAATTCCTGCACAGGATGTCTGGGATGTGGCAGCACCTGTTGTTGATAATATTGCACAAGAGGTATCGGCTAAAATCAGAGAGCTAAACGGTGACAAAACAGTGAGTGCCTGCTTTGTAGTCGGAGGCGGAGGCAAGATACACGGCTTCACGGAAAAGCTTGCGGAAGACCTTGACCTGCCGGAGGAAAGAGTCGCTCTAAGAGGTGAGGAAGTGCTTGGCGATGTGACCTTTGAGCAGGAGGATATTAAGAAGGATCCGCTTCTTGTCACTCCAATTGGTATATGTCTGAATTATTATGACCAGAGAAATAATTTTATCATGGTCAGATTCAACGGTGAGAGAATAAAGCTCTATGACAATAACAGGCTTACAATAGTCGATGCGGCGCTTCAGGCGGGATTTCCAAACGATGAGCTGTTTCCAAAGCGCGGCACCCCGATAAACTTTACGGTAAACGGTGTGGCAAGGCTTGTAAGAGGCGAGGCCGGAGAGGGCGCAGTGGTGACCATGAACGGAAAGCCTGCAAGCATCAATACACCGCTTGAGCCAAACAGTGAGATAATCATCGAGCCGTCCACAGCAGGAGAGGCAGCAGAGTATAAGATATCGCAGCTTGATGAGTACAATCATTCTGTCATTACATTTGTCATAAACGGCAGAAAGGTATCATGTCCAAGGTTTGTCCAGGTAAACGGAAGGCTTGAGCCGGAGGATTACAGCATCAGGGAAAACGATGTGATTGAGACAAGAAATTACTATACAGTGCGTCAGATTGCGCAGTTTATGGATCTCGTTATTGACACAGACCAGATGATATTTGTAAACAATGAAGAGGCTGATCTCGACACTCTTGTATATGAAAATTTCTCTGTTGAGTGGAAAACAGATGAATATGGTGTTGCAAGAATCGACAATAACAATTATAATGACACACAAGAGTCTGATTCAGATGATGCTTCGGTCTTAGCTGAGCAGGATGCAAACAGCACAGAGTCAGACAACACAGTGACCAGAACATCAGAGCAGATGATGAATCAGGTGCTCGATGAGCTGCATGATGAGTTTGCTAAAGAAGCTGAAGCATCTGCTGTGCCGGAAAACGAATTGCCGGAAAATGAATTGCCAAAAAATGATATACAGGAAGAAGACTCATCAAAAAATACAGTTACAGTAATTGTAAACGGTGAGCCTGTAGAGCTGTCCGGCAAGGATACATATATATTTGTCGATATATTTACCCATATCTCATTTGATTTACAGGCAGGAAAGGGCAGGGCAATAGCCACTGTAATAAATGGCAGAGATGCCCAGTTTTCCGAGGAGCTTCATGAGGGAGACAAAATAGAATTATACTGGAAAGAGAATTAACATGTTAGAATTATGCAGCATTGCCAGCGGCAGCAGTGGAAACTGTATATGCGTGGGTACGGATGATTGTCATGTGCTCATAGACGCGGGCATCAGCGGTAAGAAAATAGAAAACGGACTGAATGAATTTGATATGACGGCCACAGATATGCAGGGGATTCTCGTGACACATGAGCATATAGACCATATCGCAGGGCTTGGTGTCATGGCAAGACGCTATCATATTCCGATTTATGCAACAAAGGCCACAATCGGGGCCATAAAATGTACCAAATCCGTTGGAAATATAGATGATGAGCTGTTTCATCCTATTGAGGCAGGCGTCGATTTTACAATAGGCGATATAGAGTTTGAGCCGCTTCACATATCACACGATGCGGCTGATCCTGTCGCGTACAGATTTAAAAACGAAAATCATGCGATGGCGGTCGTGACAGACCTTGGCACGTATGATGACGCACTGGTTTCAAAGCTTCAGAACCTGGATGGGCTGCTGCTTGAAGCCAATCATGATATAAATATGCTCCAGACAGGTGCATATCCGTATCCGCTCAAGCGCAGAATCATGGGTGACAGCGGACATTTGTCGAATGAGAGAAGCGGGCAGTTGTTATGCGAGCTTCTTCATGATAAATTTGGCTCAGTAATACTGGGACACCTTAGTAAAGAAAACAACTACGAAAAGCTGGCGTATGAAGCTGTCAGGCTTGAGGTCACAATGGGAGACAATCCATATAAGGCAAGTGATTTCCCTATGTATGTGGCTAAGAGAGACAGGGCATCAGACCGCATAGCCGTAGAATAAGAGAACAGGAGAATAAGTTGTTATGGATAACACAAAGAACAAAGTAATCATCACAGTTGTCGGAAAAGACACAGTAGGAATCATCGCAAAGGTATGTACATATCTGTCAGAGGGCAGTGTAAACGTGCTTGATATTTCACAGACTATCGTTTCAGGTTATTTCAACATGATGATGATTGTGGATATGGCAAATGCTACAGCTTCATTTGCAGAGATTTCTGACCAGCTTGATGCACTTGGAGAAGAAATTGGTGTAACAATAAAGTGTCAGAAGGAAGAAATCTTTGAGATGATGCATCGAATCTAGTTTAGCATAAAAATGTCATACACAGTTAAAGGAGAACAGCAAAATGATAAATATTGGTGAAGTAATTGAGACCAATGACATGGTGGAGAAGGAAAATCTTGACGTGCGTACAATCACACTCGGTATCAGCCTGCTCGACTGTATAGACTCAGACCTTGCAAAGGTAAATGAGAATATCTACAACAAGATTACAACACTTGCAAAGAATCTTGTATCAACAGGAAAAGAGATAGAGAACAACTACTGTATCCCTATCGTAAACAAACGTATTTCAGTTACACCTATCGCCCTTGTCGGCGGTGCGGCCTGCAAGAGCTCAGAGGATTTTGTTACCATAGCAAAGACTCTTGACAGAGCTGCCAAAGAGGTAGGTGTCAACTTCATCGGTGGATACTCAGCACTTGTGTCAAAGGGCATGACAAAAGCGGATGAGCTTTTAATCAAATCCATCCCTCAGGCAATGCTTGAGACAGACCTGGTATGCAGCTCTGTAAATGTTGGCTCTACAAAAACCGGAATCAACATGGATGCAGTAAAGCTGATTGGAGAGATGATAAAGGAGACAGCAGAGGTGACAAAGCACCTTCCTGTATCAGGCTGTGCCAAGTTTGTAGTATTCTGCAACGCTCCTGATGACAATCCGTTTATGGCAGGAGCCTTCCATGGTGTGACAGAGGCTGATGCCATCATCAATGTAGGTGTCAGCGGACCCGGAGTAGTAAAGACTGCTCTTGAAAAGGTAAGAGGCGAGAACTTTGAGGTGCTCTGTGAGACAATCAAGAAGACAGCCTTCAAGGTTACACGAGTAGGACAGCTTGTGGCAAAGGAGGCTTCAAAGAAGCTTGGAGTGCCATTTGGAATCATAGACCTCTCACTTGCACCTACACCGGCTATCGGAGACTCTGTAGCCGATATTCTCTGTGAGATAGGCTTAGAGAGAGCCGGAGCTCCGGGAACAACAGCAGCACTTGCACTCTTAAACGATCAGGTGAAAAAGGGCGGTATCATGGCATCCTCATATGTCGGCGGACTCTCAGGTGCATTTATTCCTGTATCAGAGGATCAGGGAATGATAGATGCCGTAAACGATGGTGCACTTACTCTCGAAAAGCTTGAGGCTATGACCTGTGTGTGCTCAGTGGGACTTGACATGATTGCAATCCCGGGCGATACAAAGGCCACCACAATTTCAGGAATTATCGCAGATGAGATGGCTATCGGTATGATAAACCAAAAGACAACAGCCTGCAGACTGCTTCCAGCAATCGGAAAGGATGTAGGTGATGTGGTAGAAATCGGAGGACTCCTTGGAAGTGCACCGGTTATGCCGGTAAACAGATTCTCTTGTGATGCATTTGTAAACCGTGGAGGAAGAATCCCGGCACCTATACACAGCTTTAAAAATTAATAAATAATGGCATTATTTACAAGCATGTACTTATAAGAATAACTTATAAGTACATGCTTATTTTAAAGTGGTACTTGACAATGACAAAAATACATGCTTAAATAAAGACAGTTATATGACTGACGGAAGTGGATAACCACATGGAGTATAACAGTTGATTGCCGACCGTCTGGGCGCACATTTATATAAGTTTCCTGCAGAGCTTTATATTATTATGTGTGTTCAGACGGTCTTTTTTATTCCGGCAGGCCCGAGTAATTTGGGGATGCAGACCACATTATCAGAAAACATGGAGGATGACATGGAAAGAGTATCATTAGCAAAGGAATTATCAAGCACAACATACCCTGGCAGAGGTATCGTAATCGGCCGCACAAAGGATGGTAAGAAGGCTGTAACAGCATACTTTATCATGGGCAGAAGCGAAAACAGCCGCAACAGAGTATTTGTAGAGGATGGCGAGGGCATCAGAACACAGGCATTTGACCCTTCAAAGCTTGAGGATCCAAGTCTTATCATTTACGCACCTGTAAGAGTGCTCGGCAACAAGACAATTGTTACAAACGGTGACCAGACAGATACTATCTATGAGCTGATGGACAAGCAGCAGACATTTGAGCAGGCCTTAAGGACAAGAGAGTTTGAGCCTGACGCTCCTAATTATACACCTAGAATTTCAGGAATCATGCATATTGACAATGGCGAGTTCAATTACGCTATGTCAATCTTAAAGAGCAACAACGGCAATCCTGATGCATGCAACAGATATACATTTGCATACTCAGCACCGGTTGCGGGAGAGGGACATTTTATTCATACATATATGGGTGATGGCAATCCACTGCCAAGCTTTGAGGGTGAGCCTACATGGGTAGATATCGACGGAGATATCGATGAGTTTACTGATATGGTATGGGAGAACTTAAACGAGGACAATAAGGTATCACTTTTTGTCAGATATATTGATATCGCAACAGGCGAGTATGAGAGCAGAATCGTAAACAAAAACAAATAACGGAAAATATTTTATAAACGGTCAAATATACAAGATAAGCAGATAAAAACAGGAGAACAGAAAAATGCAGGAATACGAATTAAAATACGGATGTAACCCAAATCAGAAACCAGCCAGAATTTTTATGAAGGAGGGAGAGCTTCCTATAAAAGTGCTTAACGGCAGAGCCGGATATATTAACTTCCTCGATGCCTTTAACGGATGGCAGCTTGTAAGAGAGCTTAAGAAGGCAACAGCTCTTCCGGCAGCAACATCCTTCAAGCATGTTTCACCTGCAGGTGCAGCAGTAGGACAGCCGCTTTCAGATGTGGAGAAAAAGATTTACTGGGTTGATGATATGGATATTGAGTTTACACCACTTGCAAATGCATACATCAGAGCAAGAGGAGCTGACAGAATGTCATCATTTGGTGATTTTATTTCACTTTCAGATGTATGTGACAAGAGCACTGCACTTGTAATCAAGAGAGAGGTGTCAGACGGTGTTATCGCTCCGGGCTACACAGACGAGGCTCTTGAGATTTTAAAAGCTAAGAAGAAAGGCAATTACTGTGTTATCGAGATTGACCCGTCATATGAGCCGGCACCTATCGAGAGAAAGGATGTATTTGGCATCACATTTGAGCAGGGCAGAAACGAGCTTCATATTGATGACGATTTCTTCTCAAATATCGTGACAGAGAACAAGGAGCTCACAGAGCAGGCTAAGATCGATCTGGCAATCTCTATGATTACTTTAAAGTATACACAGTCCAACTCTGTATGCTATGTAAAGGGCGGCCAGGCAATCGGTATCGGAGCAGGTCAGCAGTCTCGTATCCACTGTACCAGACTTGCAGGCTCAAAGGCAGACAACTGGTGGCTTCGTCAGTCTCCACAGGTGCTTGGACTTCAGTTTGTGGATGGTATCAGACGTGCAGACCGCGACAATACTATTGACCTTTATATCGGTGAGGATTATATGGATGTGCTTGCAGAGGGTGAGTGGCAGAAGTTCTTCAAGGTAAAGCCGGACGTATTTACAGCAGAGGAGAAGAGAGCTTGGCTTGACAAGAATACAGATGTAGCACTTGGCTCGGATGCATTCTTCCCATTCGGTGACAACATTGAGCGTGCCCACAAGAGTGGCGTGAAGTATGTAGCCCAGCCGGGTGGATCTGTGAGAGATGACCATGTTATTGATACATGTAATAAGTACGGTATGGTGATGAGCTTTACAGGAATCAGACTTTTCCATCACTAATCACAAGGTATAGCGGTTATTAAGCTGAATTGAAACACAATAAGTAATTCAATAATAGGGGACTTCATGATATAATTACAGTATACATTTTACACAGTAGTTAATCATGGAGTCTTTTTATGTCATTACAGTTTATCACAGGTAATTCAGGAAACGGAAAAACAAAATATCTCTTTAACAGGATAGTGAAAGAGGCAAAGGCAAACCCAAGGGACAATTATCTTGTAATAGTGCCTGAGCAGTTTACAATGCAGACGCAGAGACAGCTTGTAGATTTGTCGGAGAATAAAGCTATCATGAATATAGATGTGCTAAGCTTTAAACGCTTAGCCTACAGAGTGTTTGATGAACTTGGAATCACAAATCTCACGGTGCTTGAGGAGACAGGTAAGAACCTTGTACTCAGAAAGCTTGCGGCACAGGAGGCGGATAAGCTTGGCGTAATAGGCAGAAACTTAAACCGCATCGGATATATAAGCGAGGTAAAGTCACTGCTTTCGGAGCTTGTGCAGTACAATATATCACCTGAGGAGCTCGGAAGATATATTGCCTCAGGCAGGCTATCTGATACACTTTCAGATAAGCTCAAGGATGTGCTCGTGCTCTACGAAGCATTTGAGAAGTTTATGCAGGACAAATATATCACTGCAGAGGAAATACTTAATGTGCTTAGCAATGTGGCGGAGGAGTCTGCCATTCTTAGAAATTCAGTCATTGCATTTGATGAATTTACCGGATTTACACCTATACAGAACCAGCTCATCAAAAAGCTCTTTGTCATTTCAAAGAAAATATATGTAACGCTCACAATAGACTGTCGTGAGGATATCTTTAAGAGCAGAGGCATGCAGGAGCTGTTTGACATGCCAAAAAGGACAGTGAAATCACTCACCGAAATGGCAGCGTTTTATGGCATAGAAGTCGAGGAACCTATTATCCTTGATAAAAATTACCGGCTTGCAGAAAACGAAGAGCTAAGCTTTATGGAACAGCAGCTTTTCAGAAAACGAAGACACTCCTTTAAAAAAGCACCAAAGCACATTCATATAGACTGTCTGCGTGACCCGAAGCAGGAGCTGACAAAGATAGCCAGAAGAATTAATGAGCTTGTAAGGAACGAAAACCTGCGTTACCGAGATATTGCTATAGTCACAGGAGATGTGAATATATATGCAGGTTATGTGCGTGAAATATTTGACAAATACAATATTCCTTACTTTATCGACGCCACACAGGAGATACTTTTCCATCCGTTTATTGAGTTTATCAGGTCAATACCCGATATTGCGGCACAAAATTTCTCGGCAGATGCGGTGTTCAGATTTTTGAGGTGCGGCTTTAGTGAGTTATTGGACAGTGAAATAGATGTACTTGAAAACTACGTGCTCGCCTGTGGAGTAAGAGGTAAAAGCGCATGGGACAAAAAGTGGGTCAGGCTGCCAAAGCATAAGGCAGGCTATGACCTTGAGCTTTTAAACCAAAGCAGGGAGTATATAATGGAGCTTCTAAAGCCGGTATATCAGGTGTTTTCCGATAAAAAGTCAACGGTAAAGGACTATGTGCTCGCTATATATAAGCTGATAGTTTTGCTTGATATACCCGATAAGCTTGCAAAAAAGGAGCAGGCACTGCTTGATGCAGGGGACCAGACCGCATCAAAGGAATACGGACAGATATACAAAATTGTCATGCAGCTCTTTGAAAAATATGTGGCGGTGCTGGGTGATGAATGCATGGATGCAGAGGAATTTACACAGATACTGGATGCAGGACTGGATGCGGCAGATGTAGCAGTCATACCGCCGGGATACGACACTGTGACCATCGGAGATATTGAGAGAACTCGTCTGACCAACATAAAGGTCATGTTTTTTGCAGGCGTAAACGATGGGATTGTTCCAAAGGCGGCAGGAAGAGGAGGCATTATATCCCAGTATGAGAGAGAGGCACTTAAGGAGCTGGATATAGAGCTTGCGCCTGGGGCAAGGGAGCAGGCATTTATACAGAGGTTTTATCTGTATCTGAACATGACAAAGCCGTCCAGGGAGCTTTATATCAGCTATACGAGGCTTGACAGTGAAAAAAAGGCTGCCCAGCCTTCGTATCTCATAGGTATATTAAAGGGGATGTTTCCGGAGCTTGTCGTGACTGAGACAGAGGATGTAGAACAGCTTTTGGATATATCAAGCAGGCAGAGTGCACTGGATTATCTGCTGTCAAATGAGGTGGATGACAGATGGTGCGAGATTGCAGCAGCGGTGATGCTCTATGACGCATCAGTCAGTGATGCAGGGGACGGTAATGAAGCAGACGATAAAGAATTTACTCAAAAAAATTCCGTGGAGCGGCTCATAAATGCAAGGTTTGAGCATTATTCAAAGGATCCGATCAGCCGAAATGTGGCAAGAAGCATATACGGCAGACACATGGAGGGCAGTATCACGCGCTTTGAGCAGTTTGCCAGGTGTGCATATGCGCATTTTTTAAATTATGGATTGAGGCTTACAGAGCGTGAGGAGAGCGGCTTTACATCCCTTGATATGGGTAATATATACCATGAGGCACTGGAAAGATACAGTAAGAAGCTTGATAGGGAGAGCACTGACTGGTTTAGCGTGACAGATGCAAAAAGGGATGAGCTTGCGATGGAAGCAATAAATGAGGTGATTGATGAGTATGCAGGCTTTGGCATATTTGATACAGCGGAAAGCCAACATTCGATATCACATATGAAGGCGGTCTTTAAGCAGACAGTATGGGCACTTACAACCCAGATACGAAGAGGCAGCTTTGTGCCTGAGAGGTTTGAGTTTTCTTTTTACGAGAGCCTTGATATGGCAAATGATGTGACAGTTGATATAAAGGGACGCGTGGACAGGACTGACACATATACGGATGAGGGCAGGCTTTTTGTGAAGGTACTGGATTATAAGTCGGGAAATACAGTTTTTGACCTGGTGAAGCTGTACTATGGCACGCAGCTTCAACTTGCAGTGTACATGGACGCTGTCATGGAACAAAAGAAAGAGGCGCTAAAGCAGGTAAGTGTGGAGCCGGGCGGTATGCTGTACTATCACATCGACGATCCTGTAATTGATTTAAAGGATGTGACACCGGGAACTGAGCTGTCTGAGGAAGAAATCAATCAGATGATATTAAAGAAGCTCAAGCCTGACGGGCTTATCAACTCGGACGAAAAGGCATACAGAGGCATGGACAGGGACTTTGAGAAAAGCTCTGACGTAATCCCTGTCACCTTAAAAAAGGATCAGACACCGGCTGCAGGCTCAAAGGTGGCAAACGCCGAAGAGTTTGATGTGATAACAAGGTTTGCGCGAGAGAAGCTTCGCGAGATAGGAAGAGAAATATATGATGGAAATGTTGCCGTCAATCCTATCAAGAACAAGAAAATAGACAGCTGCGCATATTGCGCTTTTCAGGCCATATGCAGGTATGATTCAAGGATACCGGGCTTTAGCGAAAGAAGCTTTAACGGTGACAATAAGGAAGATGTACTTGATAAAATGCGTACACAGATTGCAGCGGCAGAGCATAAAGCATGCTATGGAGATAATAATATAAAGCCATAATCGGGAGATATAATATGGATGTTAAATGGACCAGTGAACAGAAAAAGGTTATAGATTTAAGAGACAGGGATATACTTGTATCGGCGGCAGCGGGCTCAGGAAAGACAGCTGTACTCGTTGAGCGTATAGTAAACAGAATATGTGTGGATAATCCACCGGTGGATATCGACAGGATGCTTGTGGTGACGTTTACCAAGGCTGCAGCTGCTGAGATGAGGGAACGTGTCAGCCGTGCGATAGACAGCTTGAAGGAGCAAAAGCCGGACGATGAGAACCTGCAGAGGCAGTCGACACTGGTTCACAATGCGCTTATCACTACAATCGATTCGTTTTGTCTGTTTGTGGTGCAGAATAATTTCGCACAGCTTAATCTGGATCCTGATTTCAGAATCGGTGACCAGGCAGAGCTTAAGCTTATGCTAAAGGATGCTTTGGCACAGGTATTTGAGGACAATTATGCAAGAGAAGACAACGAGGCATTTATCAACCTTATAGATACCTACAGCAAGGGGAGAAATGACTCTGCCGTCAGGCAGATGGTGGAGGATATCTACTATAAGGCGGGCAGCTCATCATGGCCGAGAAAGTGGATGAACAGCCTCCTAAGGCTCTATGATATAAAGTCAGCTAAACAGCTTGAGGATTCAGAAATCATTAAGGAGATAGTGGATTACAGCAGGGTGCTTTTGGAGGAGGATGTTCAGGAGCTTACAATGGCGAAAGACCTGGCATCAGCTACACCCGGGCTTGAAAAGTATGCGCTTACACTTTCAGAGGATATAGCATTGTTTGATGGAATGGCTGATGTGACAGGCTATGTCGGCATGCAGGAGTTCTTAAACAAAATATCCTTTGGCAGAATTGCTGTCATCAGGAAATTTGACGGAGACGAGAAGAAAAAGGAGCGCGTGAAAAGCATGCGCGATGCTGCCAAGAAGAAGGTAGACGAAATAAAGCAGAAGTACTTTGGCATGTCAATTGAGCTTATGTATGAGCAGCTGGAGCGTCAAAGACCATTTGTTAAAGAGCTGATAAGGCTCTCACTAGAGTTTTATGATGCGATGGAGGCTGTAAAGACAAGAAAAAGAGTATTTGATTTTTCTGATATAGAGCACTTTGCGCTTCGCATATTGGTGGATGAACAGACACTAAAGCCCACAGAGACAGCGCGTGAGTTTTCAAAACATTTTGAGGAAATCATGATTGACGAGTATCAGGACTCAAACCAGGTGCAGGAGGATATACTTACCGCTATTTCAAGAGAGCATCAGGGAGTCGGCAACATGTTTATGGTGGGCGATGTAAAGCAGAGCATATACAGGTTTCGAATGGCGCGCCCTGAGCTGTTTATGGAAAAATACAACACATATACATCTGATGACAGTGCACAACAGAGAATAGACCTGCATAAAAATTTCAGAAGCAGGAATGAGGTGTTAGACTTTACTAACGACATATTCTACAAAATCATGGCAGCAGATTTGGGCAATGTGCAGTATGATGACGATGCGGCACTGTATCCCGGTGCAAGCTATCCAAAGGAGACGATGTGTCCTGAGCTTTTGCTTGTTGACTACAAGGATGAGGAGCTGTCTGAAATTATAGAGGATGAGGATGGAGATAAGGTGCAGATAGAGGCGCTTTTGATTGCAAATCGTATCAGGAGTCTGATGGAAAACGGCATGGTGACTGATAAAAAGACAGGGCAGCTAAGAGCCGTGCAGTACAGGGATATAGTAATACTTTCGAGAAGTGTTGCAACCTGGGGCAATACAGTGGCAGCAGTATTAAAGGACTGTGATATTCCGGCGCATGTAGAGTCAAATACAGGTTACTTCTCATCGTATGAGATACAGGTGATATTGTCCATGCTTCGCATACTCGATAATCCGCTGCAGGATATTCCGATGGCAGCAGTGCTTGCTTCGCCTATCGTGGGCATGGATGATGAGGAGCTGGCACAGATTAGGTCTGCCTTTAAGGGCGTAAGCTTTGCACAGGCTGCACTTAGCGCCATGGCAGGTGAGAATGGCTATGAGGACGAGAAGCTTAAAGCCTTCGCTTTGATATTTGAGAGACTAAGAGGTGCTGTAGCTGATACGCCAATCCATGAGCTTTTGTACATGATGCTTGATGAGACAGGCTTTTACAGGTATGCATCGGCCATGCCGGCAGGAAAACGGCGCAGACAGAATATAGATATGCTGATTGAGATGGCCGCAGCCTATGAAAAGACCAGCTACAAGGGGCTGTTTCACTTTGTCAGGTACATAGATATACAGCAGAAATACGAGATAGACTACGGAGAGGCCGATACCGCAGGGGAGAATGACGATGTGGTGCGCATTATGACAATCCATAAGAGCAAGGGTCTTGAGTTTCCTGTAGTGTTTGTTTCCAGGCTTGGCAAGGGCTTTAACACGCAGGATACAAAATCAGACCTGGTGATACATGAAAAGCTTGGGCTTGGCCTTGTGGAAAAAACAAAAAGCCCAAGGACAAAGCGACCATCACTAATCAGAAATGAGATAGTAAGCCGCATTAAAAGGGAAAATCTGGGAGAGGAGCTGCGTGTGCTGTATGTAGCGCTCACCAGGGCGAAGGAAAAGATTATCCTGACAGGGGGACTTTCAAATGCCCAAAAATCCTTTGAGAAGTATAGAGGCAATGTGAATGCGAACCAGCCAATAAGCTTTGGACAAAGGGAGGGAGCAGGGTGTTACCTGGACTGGATTATACCTGCCATGCTGTCGTACCCGGATAAGTATACGGTATCCACAGTCGATGCAACAGAGTTCGCTGCACGAACTGCGATGGATATGGCGGCAAACGATATATCAAGAGCGCAGCTTAGTGGGCACATAAGTGCAGCGGATGAAACAAAAGCCAAAGAGCTCGCAGAGAAATTTGATTTTGAGTATGTATATGCTTCTGATATAACTAAAAAAAGCAAATATTCGGTATCTGAGCTGAAGCATGACTCTATGGTTGAAAAGTATGATAGCACTGAGAGGGAGGCAGAGCGTCCTAAGTTCCTTTTGGAGGAGAAGGAGACGTATGTGCCGGACTTTGCGAGGGATGATAAGGCAGGCGGTGCTTCTAATGAAAGCAAAGAGCCTGAAAATGCAGCAGGTGTGAATCAGGGAGCGCTGCGCGGAACTGCAGTGCACCGTGTCATGGAGTGTCTGGATTTCAAGAGCCTGTGTGATATAGATACAAAAGACCATGTGGCAGTCAGTGCATTTGTGAAGAAAAGCATGGATGAAATGCTAAAAAAGGGGCTTATCACAGATGACATGTACAGGCTGACCAGACCAAAGCTTATAGAGCAGTTTATATCATCAGATGTGGCAGCGCGTATGGCACAGGCGGATAAGAGAGGCGATTTGTATAAAGAGAAGCCTTTTGTGATGGACTATGAGGGAGTATTGGTTCAGGGAATTATTGATGTATTCTGGCTGGAGAATGATAAAATAGTGCTGCTTGATTATAAGACAGACAGGGTAAATGCTGCTAAAGAGCTTATCGACAGATACAGCACACAGCTAAAACTGTATGCTGATGCACTTGGAAGGATTTTTTCTACAGATGGGAAAAGCATACAGGCGGATGAGAGGCTCATATATTCATTCCGTTTACAGCAGACAATTGTTACCCGTCGTGAATATAAAAAATAGTGGCATGTCACAGCAATCTATTATATAATGTCTAACAGGCGGTACAAAAATATAATATATTAAT
>OHEV01000666.1_pt1 | contig 17746 bp, 13 predicted proteins | sample 1567331 | NCBI WGS metagenome assembly OHEV01 (sample SAMEA3879561, study PRJEB24766) | human gut metagenome | biome: human-associated habitat; feature: feces | place: USA | collected 1985/1987 | reverse complement strand
TCCGCGATTTTAAGCGCGTCGTACACCTGCTCGTCGGAAGCGTCCGCCGCCGACATTCTGACGTTGCTGCCGATCGTGCCCGAAAATATCGTGGCGTTTTGAAGCACGCACGTCACGTTGTTTCTGACGCGTTTTCCGCTGATTTCCGACACGGATTTTTCGTCGTAGGATATTTCGCCCGAAGTCGGGTTAAAAAACTTCATAATAAGTTTAACAATGCTGCTTTTTCCGCTGCCCGTACCGCCGATGAACGCAACCTTTTCGCCGGGCGCGATATCGAAAGACACGTCGCTCAACGCGTTCTCCGACGCCCCTTCGTATCTGAAATCGACGTGCGAAAATTTAATTGCGCCCGAAAAAGCGGGCAGGTTTTCGTCGTCGGGTTCTTTTTGAACTTCCGTTTCCAGAATCTCGTTGATACGTCTGCTGTTTACAGCGACTTTCGGCAAAAACGCAAGCATCATCGCAAACATCATAATGCCGTTCATGACAAGCGCGACGTACTGCACGATGGCGATAATATCCGCCCCCGTAACCGCCGACTTTCCGCCCTGCATAAGCTTTGCGCCGACGTACAGGATAAGAATCGTGACAAGGTTAAGCCCCAGCATGATAACCGGCGTAAGAAGCCCCATATTGACGTTGGCTTTTATAATGTTTTTCGCCATGACGAGCGTGGCTTCGTTGGCGCGGTCGCACTCGCGGTCTTCCCTGTTGAACGCGCGGATAACGCGGATACCCGTCAACCTTTCGCGGATAATGCTGTTCTGTTTGTCGATGTATTCGTCGCTCTTTTCCCAAAGAGGCATAATGCGACGCACGACGAAATACAGCACCGTCACGACGACCGGCACGAACGTGAACATAATAAGCGCAAGCCACGGATCGGCAAGAAACGCCAGCGCGCTTCCGCCAAGCACCAGAATGGGAATACTGATGACGCCCTGCATAAGCATACTCGCGCACTCTTCCAGAAGCCAGATATCGTTTGTGCTTCTCGTGATGAGCGCGCCCGTGCCCCAGTGATTGAGTTGGTCGGGATTAAGCGTGTTTACCTTTTTGAAAATTACTTCGCGCAAGGTCTTTGAATATCTGCTGACGACGCCCGCCGAGATTTTGTAGGACAAAATGCCCACGACAAGCCCCATTATCGACACGCCGAGCATTATCCCGGAACACGCAAGCGTAACCGTCATATTCTGCCCGCCGATACCGTATTCCACGATATAACTCATAAGATACGGCAGCGCAAGACTTGCCGCCGAGGTTATCAGCGTCAGAAATACGACAAGCACTATTCTGCCCGCGTCGGGCTTTAACAGACGAAGCAACTTAAACATACTTTGAGATTATACCACATCGCACGCGGCGTTTGCGAGCGTAAAGATAACAAAACAATATATTTAATTATAATTAGGACTTCCCGCAACAAAAAACCGCCTTTTCGGGCGGAATCTTGTCAAAAAGTATTCTTGTTTGTTTTTATGCGAATATGACGAATTGTGCAAGCATCAATATTCCGATTGTCATTCCGAACACCGTGAGAAGTATCGGACCCGCCCACCTGAACCATTTCGGATAAGTTACCGTCGTGAGTCCGAGCGTCAGTAAAAGCGTCGCGTTGGTAGGCATGAACACGTTGACGATGCCGTCGCCGAATGTGAACGCCAGCACCGCAACCTGTGGATTGATGCCAAGTTGCGAACATATCGCGCCGATCATCGGCATAAGCAGAAACGCCTTTGCGCTCCCCGACGTAATGAACAACTCGAAAATCAGAACGACAAGGTATATTATCAGAATCAGCACCGCGTGGTTTTGCCCTTTCGCCGCGTTTATCGTGTGATACAATATGGTATCCATGACGTGTCCTGCCTCGATAATATAGCGCACACTGCTGGCGATAAGCACCATTCCCGTTACGGGCAGCAGCGTCAGCGCACCTTTCAGCATTTCTTTTGCAAGGGCTTTGCCTTTAAGTCCGCTGTAAACGCACGCCACCACGCCGCCGATTATGTAAATCACGACGGTGATATACAATATATAGTCCGCAAGTTTGAAACTGCCGAGCGCGGGTATGTACGTCCCCTGTAAAAATATCGAAAGCACCGCGAAAAACACGATTGCAATCATACAGCCCGCAAAGAATTTGAGAGCCTTTGATTTTCCCGCGTCGTATACGAACGGACGATTTTCAAAATCGAAATTTTCTTTCCTTTTCAGATCTTCCTTATATACGGGCGAACGCTGCGGCTTTTTGTCAAGCATTTTCGCATACGGGAACATAAACGCCATAAGTATGACGTAACAAAGCACAAACGTCAGAATCCTTATGCCGATTCCGCTGAACATAGGCACGCCGACAATCGACTGAGCGATACCGACGTTGAACGGGTTTACCACGCCCGCCATAAAACCGAGCCCCGCCGCAAGCACCGAAAACCCAAGCCCTATCAGCGCGTCCCAACCAAGGCCGTAACTTAAAATCACCGCAACCGGCACGATGGGTATCACTTCCTCGCTCATGCCCGACGTCGTGCCGAGGAACATAAACGCCAGAGGCAACAAAAACAACAAAAGATATCGCTTATGACCGTAATTATGGCGTATGGATTCCACCATGTAAACAAGTACGTCGGTTTTGTCCAACGCGTTGAATACCGCGCCGATTACGACAAGCATAAACAATATCGCGACAAGCGTCAGCGTGCCGCTACCGCCAAGCACCAGAAGCGGCGAAAGCAACACCTTCCACCAGGGAAGCCGCCCGAGCGACGGGTCTTCGTGATAATCGCCGCTGATATAAACGTTGCCGTCTGCGTCCGTGCTTCTTTCGTACTGTCCGAGCGGCAACGTGTATGCAAGCACAATCGACGCAATAATAAGCAGCACGACAACCACAACGGAAATTATCACCGACGCTTTGCTTATCGCAAGGATTTTCGGTTTCTTTTGCTGAATCGCAATCGCGTCTTTGCCGTCGATTATCGCAAACTCGTCCCCGACAGGGGTGTTTTCTTCAATTGTTTCCGCAATCTTTTCGGCAGTTTCCTCGGCGGAATTCACGCCCGCCGAATCTTCCGAAAACGTTTCGTTTTTCTTTTTTCCTTTCATAGTTTTATCCGAAAAAATTTAATGAGTTTACTATATCACTATATTCATAAAAACGCAAGAAATATTGCATAAATAATCGTTTTCACTGCAAATTAATTGTTTTTCTCGCATATTTATGCAATTATTCACGTTCCACAACAAAAAACCGCCCTAAAACCACCGTCTTTCCTGTCTCATCCTGCCTTTCAAAGCAACGGCACGGCTTTTGCCGTGCAAAATCCCCACTTCGGAATAAAAAAAGAACAGCCTTTGCTGTTCCTTTTTTGGTGGGAAGCCCGTGACACAAGTTGAATAATTGTCGGCGGGTTATTAACTGATCGATCTAATAAGTGCATTGTAATGTTCAGAATCTGCCTGTTTGATTAAATCAAGCACTTTCCCCACGATACTATGTAATTCTCCTAATACAATATCAGTAGTTTCAAATTCTTCAAAGGTTTCATTGTGAGAGAAAGAATTTATAAAGCGATAGATTAATTCAAGATCGCTTGCTTCTTCTTTAGTAAGCTTGTAATCAGTCCCTTTATTACACTTAAACAATCGTTCAATTCTATCATATAAAGTAAGCTTAGTCTGAACCTTAAATGATGAGAATGATTCAAGTAGTCTTCGACAAGTATTAGCCATTTGCATGTATTCATCGAACTGAATATCTTGTTTGTTTTTATTATAATTGTAAAACTTATATGCCTTATCAAAAAGATAGTTATATTCAGAACTAGCATCTCTTATTGATTTGGGAAGTTTACCCAATTTTGCGCATCTTATAAAAACACCATTTATATTGATGTAATCGGTATCAATCAAATACATGCTTGAAGAAGCTCCTTTTTTAGAAAACTTGTTATATAGCAGTTTGAAAAACTTGAAATTGTGCGTTAGAATAAACAATTGCTTGCAAGTCGCAAAATTAACGACAATATATGAATATGCATTATATAGATGATTTGAATCAAAGCTAGAAATTGGATCATCAAAAACGATAATCAAATTTGAAATATCATTACCATTTTCTCTAACTTTAGTTAGAAAATATATGAAAGCAATTGCGGTTTTTTCACCCTCACTTAAATTTTGAGCGAAATCACCGTTCTCTTTTCTTACTATTTTATAGCCCATTGTCTTTTCATCGTATTTTAACTCAAATTCGTTACGACCTAAAAAACCATGTATTAATTTGTTAAATTCGTTTCCTGCTATTACCTCATTTTTTAATATTGCCTCGCATCTTGCAATTTCGATTTCGTTATCTTTTATTCTGTTTCTTATATCCAAATCCGCTATAGTATTCTCATTAAATTTTTTCTTTAATTCAGAGATATTTTGCTGTCTGTAATTATAAATAACTAGTACTTTTTCAAGCTCATTAGCATCTAATTGTTGTTGCCTTTTGAAATCTTCGGTGGTTTTGTTCGCAGAATCAATATAGTAATTAATTTTATCAATAGTCATGTTGACATCCTTTAATTCATTAAAAGAATCAGCATCTAAACCTATAGATTCATATGGATTTGCAATTTTATTTTGGATTTTCGTAATTATGCAATCAACAAATGTTAAAAATCCTTTTCTAATTCTCTTATACAGTGACAATAAACTTGTAACCTCTGATTGTTGCGAAGAATAAAAATCATCTCGTGCAATAGCCAATTCTGGCAGTTGATAACAATTAATTTTTGTCTTTAATGAATCCAACGAGGAAATAAGCGATTTCATTTCAGTAGAAAAAAGTTCATCTAATTCTTGCTTTCGCTTTGAAGATATAATATTCCCACAATAAAAGCATTTTTCACTCTCGGTATGCAATCGATATCCCTCTGCAATCCATGAAAAGACATCATCTCCTATTTTTTGTTTTAATACTATTTGGAATGTTTGGCTCAACATTTCAGATATTGTTTTAATATCATTAAAAAACGAATCAATGTCAAATCGACTTATTTTTTCATTAATAATAGGCTTAACTTTATCTGACAACTTAAGTCTTAAGCCATTAATTCTTGTGCTTAATTCTTCTTCGGAACAAACTAGACTAGAATTTGTTATATATTTTGAAATAGCATCTTGATACAATGCCTTATTGTAATTAGCATATTTCTCTCCTGCTCCGCCAATATAAATAAACTCATTTTTAATGTTGCGCGCACATTTAATGCAGGCATCATCAAATTCTTTTTCTGCTTTCATGTAACATTTAGAGATTCTTTGGGATTCTTGTTTAATCCGTTCTTTCTCATCTAAAAGTTTGTCCAATTGTATTTTTGCTTCTTTATTTTCTTCAGATATATAGATTATTCCCTTTAAAGTATCAAACTCGCCAATGTTGTTTTTTACAAAATGAGAATTAAAGACATATATATTTTCATTCTGATTTTGTAATGAAGTGGACAATATATCTCCACTTTCATTATCAATCAACTTATAATCACCCTTATAATATCTCTGTTCCTTATTTTTAACATCCTCAAACACAGTTGCCAATGTGCTTTTTCCTGAGCCATTTAACCCATAAAACAAATTAGTATTCGAGAACTCTGGAATAGACGGCTGCCACTTAAATGATCGAAAAATCCCATAGTTTTTTATATAATCAATTCTTTTTATCATAAGTTTTCTCCCAATTAATTGCTATTAATTGTTTACTATACCATTATACACTTTGAGTTGGATTTTGCAAGTACGCGAAACACATAATATTGTGCATAGTAGTTTTACTATCAAACACGAGCACGAAAACTAGTATAGTTTTTCATAAATTATTGAAAGTTGATTTCTATATCTTGCGATAGATTATATAGGTAGCAATGAATTTCGCGCCCAATTCGAGTTTATTTGCCTTTCGGCGTGGCGGTTTAGCACAGAGAAAAGCTTATGTCAACGACAAAATTATTGCTTGTTAGATATAGGCTCTTTTATTGTAAGCGCAATAATTTACGCTGGTCATTGACATAGGCATCTTGTAATTGTAAGTGATACGTTTTTGAGTTTTCTCAGTGCTGCACCGTCTTGTTGTCGAAAGGCAAATAAAACTCGGAGCGTATCCCAAAATGAAAAAACATATCGAAAATTATGACGTTTTCAAAGAAACAATCTCTCAAAACAACGTTCTTGCAATGGCAGAACAGTTAGCTATGTATGAAACACGATTCCTTATCGGCTATATGGGGAGCAGAATGCAAAAGATATATGCAGACCTATGCGTTGATATAAAGCGTAAAAACGATATTAACCACACGTTCAGCGACAGTTATGATTTAGTTCAAGAATGTGCGCTATTCCTTTGCAATCATTATGGGGAGCGATTAAACAACGTTTTGGCACACGATAAGAAGGGCAAGGTCATAACAGTCAAGATTGCGTGCATTAGAACGATGTCTAAACTTATCACACGCAAAACAAGCGATTATTGTCGCTCCGTGAGTCTTGAAGCCTTAACGCCCGTCAGCGAGCCGTCGTGCGAAATTGAAGAAGATGTTGTCAAAGACTATACTGTCTATGATTCAATCGTTGACAGCCTTAATCTGACCGACAATATGCGAATTGCGCTCGAATGCAGGCAAAACGGGTTGAGTTATCCCGAAATCGCCGCCATACTCGAGCGGGCGCAATCCACCGTGTTTGAATATTTCATCAAAATGTGACAAAGATATATCGCTGTTTACATGCGTTAGCAAAATATAAAACATTCAATTTTTCCTGAGCACCAACACAAGTGTTAGTTTGATTTTATGATCACATGCTAAGGAAAGCTTAGCAGAAAAAAAATATTTATAAGTTGTTCCAAATCAATAGATCTGGAATAACCAAAACAAATAAGCCCCGATAGCAGGGCTTATTTGTTTTGTTACGCCATAATATTCGGCGTGATCTGCGAGTGCGGCTTCATTATGTATTGGTCAAATTTGAAAGCTATTTTAAAGGGAGAAAATAGTTTGTATAATCTCTAAATTTTGAAAGCTTTTTACAACTACTCCAATCGCCATTCTTTGATTCCGTTGATTTATAAAGCTTGATTAGCTTTCTATCGTGTACCATTAATTCTCTTACGGAAGGCTTTATATAAAACTGTTCATCATATATCATAAGTGAAACGAACAAAAAATCCAACTTTTCTTTATCGTTCAATGAATTAAAATCGGCTACAATTGTTTTCACTGCAGACATATTGCTTTTTTCTACATAAAATAGTATGCGAGTTTTTCCGTGATGAGGAAAGACCATTAGATATGTATATTTGAAGAGATGACTTTTTGTTAAATCGGTGGGATTAAATATCATGTTCCCATTCAAGTCATAAACATGCGCTAATAGCGTCTGAGTCGCAATGGGAGATGCACAATCTAATAGCTTGTTGTACAAAACAACAAATGGAAACGTTTTCTCTTTTTCATATTTAGACAATTTTTTGATATAGTCTCTATGTTCTTCGATATCTAATTCATATGCGGATTTTATGCCTAAACCTTTTATAGCTGCATTCTCGATCGGGTATACTATTCTTAACATAGATGCTTGTGACATTTTAGTATTTAAATGAGCTAAATGCGCCTTTATAGCCATTTCACAAAGAATCTTTTTTTGAGTTTCTATATCAAAATTATCAAAATCGGTTATAGTTTTAGGAGATTCATAAGTGGAAAACCGTTTTTGATCACAGTCTTTACAAATAAGACGAAATGGGAAAGCATTTTTAATTCCCGACTTAGTTGGAATTGTATTATCGTCTAAGGCACACAAAGATTGTCCATAAAAAAGCTCGCCATTTTCAGCAATCTCCTTTAATATAAACTGTGGTACTACATGAGAGTTGCAAAATGATGCACTTTTTTTGCCACACAATAAGCAATGTGATGGCTTCATGTCTTCTTCAACCTTATGGAATAAGTCCGAGGCTAGTTTTCTATTTCTTATTTCTTTACTAGATGTTTTCATTTATTAGCTATTGCACTTATTTCAAGCAATTCTTTTGGTTTTGAGTAGCGTAGCATTTGAGCTGAAGTAACAGTAACTTTGCCAACAATTGAAAAAAATCTTTGAGCGTCTTCAAGTGTAAAGAAACGTTTGTTGTAACCATCGACATAATAATAATTGTCTTCAATTTTTTCACCCAATCCAGCGCCATAATTAATGTCATTAATAGAATTAACACGTGCAAAAAGGATGCCGTGTGCAGTTAAAACACGTTTAACTTCCTTCATAATCTTGATAGTCGTATTGCTATCGAAATAATGCAGTGATAAATCCGCGACAATAATATCGAATGAATTGTCATTAAATGGCAAACCTTTTGCAAAGTCTATTTGTAAAGTCATAGCATTCGGAACAAATTTTTTAACATCTTCCAACGCAACGCTCGAATAGTCACAAGCGATTACTTTCTTATTATGTGAAGTCAAATAAAGAGAATCATTGCCTGTTCCGCAACCCAAATCTAAAATAGGCAAAGTTGTGGCTTCAATGCTGTTAAGATACTTATCAAGCCAATTATCAAATTTAGGTTGTGCGCCACCATATTTTTTATGGGATTCGTTCCAATATTCTTCAAATGCCATTATAATCCTCCCAGCGATGCATAATACTCGCTTAAGAATTTGTTCTCAATTTCTACAATATTACTTTTTATATCTTCCGTCAGTTTTGCCCAAAGATTTGGATTGAATGATAGAATGTTTAAGTCTTTGCTATAATAAACGAACCTCTTTCTTTCGTATTTTTCAAAAGGATTCGAGAGCAAATTCTGCTTAACTTTCATGCGCTCATTCAAAAAATCGATTGTGTAAATACAATTTTTTTTATCAACAGGCAAACCTCGGTTAATTCTACTCTTGTAAAAACTGATATAATAATCGAGGAGTGTATCAATGTTTACTTCGCCTTCTTTATCTACATGATTTAGCATTCCCAACATGAAAACTAGCTTAAACGAAAAAGTTAACGTATTTTCATTTATGAATTCCAAGAAATCGCCAAGAATTGTTTCGTTATTATGTTCTTTAAGATTCCTATCTTGTTTTATGTATGCTATATTTTCAGGAGAAAAATACGGCATCATTTTATTACCAATTGGCAATGATAAACTTGAATAGGTTGGCTTGTTCTTTACCCATTTCGAAAGGGTGTTTGTTCCTATGAATAATTCTCTCGCAGCTTGTTCCAAAGAAAGGTATCCTTGATATTTTTCTTCAAAAGTAAAGACGTCTATTTCTTGCATGGATACTTCACATTCGGATAAACCTAAAATGCTCAAATAATCGCTACTATTGTTTTTCAATCCAGCGAAGTCAGAATATTGAGGTATTTTGAACAAGGAGTTAAAAGACCACGGAGTAAGCTTTCCCTCATAGTTATCAACAACATCAATAATGTACAAACATTCTTTTCCAGGATACTTTCTGACGCCGCGTCCAATTTGTTGTAAATAGAGAACCTTTGATAAAGTAGGGCGAGCCATGACTACAATTTCAGTTTGGGGACTGTCCCACCCTTCACTTATAATCTGACAACTTATCAAGAATTGTATCTTTCTATTCTTATACGCATTGAATATTTCATCATTCTCACTATTGGCCCCAAATACTGCTCTAGCAACAATTCCTCTTTCACAAAGCATTTTTTCAAGCTTCTTAGCATGATTGATATTGACACAAAAAACAATACCTTGCTTGAAAAAACCATTATGGGGCAAAAAGTATTTTTTAATGGTATCGGCTATCAATTCATTTCGACTGTCAATAATCAAACTTTTTTCCAGATCGGCATAATTATAATCTGTGCCATTATATCTAACATTGCTTAAGTCGATGTTGCTTAAAAGTCGATAGCAGCGTATGTTTGAAAGAATGCCTTTTTCGACAGCATCTTTTAAAGAAATTCGTGATTCGTAGTGTCCGAAAATATCTTCAAGCTTCTTTTGGTCTAACCGTTCCGGAGTCGCCGTTAGTCCAAGCAGATACTTTGGAGTATAATACTGTAAAGTTTTCTTACAGTTTGCCGCTTGCGCATGATGCGCCTCATCGAAGACTATGTAATCATAATAGTTTTTTTCGAAGCTATTTTTTTCGAGGAATGCGGTATTGTAAAACTTTATATCCACATGTAAATTGCCCGGAAGTGATTTTACTCTCTCTATCCAATCGTTCTTAACGGTGATTGATGGAACCATAATTAAAACATTATGGACTGCATCACTTTTAGACAATGTTTTTAAATCTTCTATGACTATTTGAGATTTACCTGTACCGGTTGGGATTACTATCAACGCAGTGCAGATACCTTCTTGTCTTGACTTGTGTAAGTCATCAAGAATTTTTTCTTGGTGTTCATAAAGCTTAAATTTACGTTCTTCTTTTATGCAGATTGAATTGATAAAACGATCTTTATTCCCAAGATACTTTTTGATATTATCAACTGCCTGTTCGGAAAATGAAAGATTTTGAATCGAAAAACGAAACACCTTAAAATTGTACAAGACTAAAGTGTTTTGTTTTTCCAACTGATGTGCATAATCATCATTACCAATAATACAAGGGTGATGGTAATGTACTCCATTTTCTTCAATGGCATAATTGCCGTCTTTGGTTTCGACGACATAATCAATAAACGCATTTTTTCCATTGCTTAAAGAAACGGAATACTCTTTTTTTAGGAAAGCTATAGAATTATCTCCATATGCATCTACAAAAAGATCTTCGAATGATTTTTCAAGAGGGGTATTATCAATGTGCCTTATATCAAACGTTCCACCGGAATCAGATACCTCTATATTTTCTGGTGTCTTATTTAACCAATCAGCAATTTCTTGATAAACACTGTTGTCAATACAATTAAATCTATATACTTTTGAATTTGACGCCATGTATGTGTTTTGCATTTCACAATATTTCGAATAGCCAAAAAGATAGGTGGAATCAGTTTTGCAAATATCGTCATCCACTATTATGCAGATGGGCCCCTTTTTGAGAATAAAAGAACGATGGGTATCATCAAACTTATACTCATCTACATATTCAAATCCCATTTGAGTTAGTAACGACAAATTTACCATTTATACGAAAGCAACCCTACCATGCAAGCAAATTTTATCATAATAAGAATATATCAAAAAATAACAACGAAGTCAATATTACACAATATACATATCAACTTAGTCTAAACAATTGATTCAAGAAACTATTAAAATAACTTTGTATTAAAATCAATGGCAAACAGCGCAATAGTTATACACCAAAAAGCTCCTATTGACGATTAGACGTGCCGTAGTCTTTGATACAAGTACACGCGCGTACGCGCGCGCAAGACTACGGCACGTCTTTGCATAAAAACAAACCCTATTCCGCAAAAGGCGGCACGGAGCGGAGCGAGGTTTCGCACTAACCCGCTTGGCGAAACCCTCGCTTATCCATCTTGCCGTTGCCGTCGCTTTTTCTTGCGGTAATCCTTGGTGTTTTTGTATTGCAAAATTCCGTTTGCCGTTTTGTCTTTTTTGTCGCGATTTCTTAAAGTGTCTCCCGTTTGAGTTTACCTTAAAATGGTTTTTACATTCTAATTCCCACTGAACCTTCGCTTTTTATCAAATAATACACCTAAAGTTGTATTTTATGTGCTCACGCTCCAAAACGATTTCGTGCTAGCGTAAAAATATCACAACAGCGTTCAAATGGCGTTCGTTCATTATTTCAAACTTGTCCAAAGTGCGCACATCAGGGTTCTTGTTTGTCCATTCGATAGCATTTACGATGTGTATTGTTCACAACACGTAAAAGTGTAGTGAGTACGGATAAGTCTAGACGGAGTATGGGCTAGTCTTGGAAGAGTCCGGCTGAGTCTTGAAAGTAGGCGAAATAGTCTAGGAAGATGGCCGGTTTTGTCTGTGTACAACGCCAATTCAACTGTGTTATGAATTAAATCGCAAGGTCGAGAAAAAGAGGTAAAGCCTATGTAACAACCAAGTCCGTGATAGTGAAATCTTCGTCTTTACTTCCTCTTCTCAACTCTTGCAAAAGAATACTAAAAAGGAGGTAATGCCATTGAAGAGAAAACAAATCCATCTCAAAGTAACAACCGTCGGCGAACCAAATCTCGAAACGATGAGCGAGAGCGAGCAAAAGGCGTTCTACGTTTCAATGCTTATGCGGGTTTTGGATAAACGCCGCCAACAACTGGAAGAACAATCCGTGAACGGACATAATCGAAAAACAATGAGTTAATATGTGCAAAATTGTTGTATTAACTTTACATTGTGCAAGATTATGTTCAAACAAAGATGCGCCATCAACCGGCGCAACATCAATAAAAATACTATGAAGACAAAATTATTTTATCGTCTTTCGCGATGGGAGCGTAAACGAAAACTGCGGTTTGTCAAGGGTAAAATGAAGTGCTTTCCGCACCCCTTGACAAACCTATAAAACCACTATGTTTAAGACAATATCGTTTCCGTTTATTTTCGTTCCCGTCGCAAGACGAAATAACCCAAAAAAGGAGACAAAAACAACAATATGAAAACAGCAGCAATATACGCTAGATATTCTAGCAACAGCCAAACGGAGCAATCCATTGAAGGTCAACTTGACGTGTGCAATAAATACGCCAAAGACAATGATTTGCAAGTGGTTGCCACCTACATAGACAGAGCCATGACAGGCACAAACGATAACCGCCCGGATTTCCAAAGGATGTTGAAAGACAGCGAAAAATCAAGTTGGGATGCGGTGCTCGTGTATGCTTTGGACAGATTCGGTCGCAATGCCGTTGAAGTTGCAGTCAACAAACAAAGACTTAAAAAGACGGGCAAAATTCTTATATCCGCAACACAACGCACATCGGACAATTTGGACGGCACAAAGAACTTGGACGGAATTATCCTTGAAAATGTGTACATAGGCATCGCTGAATACTATTCCGCCGAGTTATCTCAGAAAGTGCTTCGCGGTCTAAACGAAAATCGCAAGAAAGGATTGTTTTGCGGTGGAGGTGTCCCATATGGATACCGTGTTGAAAACAAGCGCGTTTTCGTAGACGAAGATGCCGCCGAAATCGTGAGATACATATACGAAAGATACTCAATTGGAGTAACCGTGCCTCAAATTCTTAAAGAATTGAACGCTCGCAACGTTTTGTTCAAAGGCAGAGCGTTTAACAGCGGACACGTTTACAAAATATTGAGTAACGAGCGATATTCGGGGAAATATACCGTACATGGCGAAACATATACGAACACATTTCCTAAAATAGTATCGGATGAGATATTTGACAGAGTTGCGCAAACGGCGAAGAAAAATCTGCGCTGCAAACGAAGCGTTGAAGTCGTATATCTATTGAAAAATAAAGTGAAATGCTGATACTGCGGAATGCCGGTTACGGCAGAAACGGGAACTTCACGGCATGGCAAAACGATACACTATTACAAGTGTTCGGGGCGAAAGCGAAACATAACCGACTGCGATTTGATGATAGTGCGCAAGGAAACGCTTGAAAAAATCGTGATGGATGCCATAATAAATGCACTTTCAAAGCCAAATACAATAAGCAAAATCGTAGACCATATTTATCAAGTGCAAGAGCAGATGTTGAACGAACAAAAAGAATTGAAATTATTGCAAAGCGAAAAGAAAAAAAAGACCTCGCAATAGACAATATAATGTCTGCAATAGAGAGAGGCGTTATGTCCAACAATGCCATTAGGCGACTAAACGAACTTGAAGAACAACTACTTGAATACGAAAATAAAATAGCGATAGAAAAAAGCAAGACGGTAGACCTTTTCCCAAAAGCCGAAATCGCAAATTATTATAAATCCGCATTAAAAACTTGAACCATTGTTATTGATAAACTATCTGGTTGACGAAATAATACTATATAACGACAGAATCGAGATACGATTTACAAGCCCGATAACAAAGAGTCCTGACGATTGTCCGGGCTTTTTATTATACTCAAATTCAACGACGATTTCTTGTTACGACAAAATTACAGGCATATTTGTCAACGAGCCTTTTTATTGCATCGTGAAACTTTAATTCTCTCCAAAAAACATAAAAAAAGAATACAAGTTGAGGGGTTCAACTTGTATTCTGACTGGTGGAGATGCGGGGATTTGAACCCCGGTTCGTCCTTCTACACCCGACACCTTCTACATGCTTATTCGGTGATTAAGTTCTCTTACCGTCGTTCGCCGACAGACGGCGGTTTTGAAGAGGCGGAGAATGCCGATTTACTTACCGCCGTGGGTAAATCCGTAGCCCGTTCAGTATGACGCCGATTGCTTACGGAACAGGAACGTAAGGTCGACGTGCCGCTAATTAATTAAGCAGCGTATGCGAACGCAGGAGCGTTCACTTTTTCGTTATTTTTTGCGTTTAATTTTAATTTTCCGTCTTTAACGCAGCCGGACCTGCGACATGCTTCTTATCGTCCATACAAAAACGTCGAATCCAAAAACATCCCCGTGGACAAAATAACGAAAAAAGTATTAAGTTGATATATCTCGCGGTTTACCGTACGAAACGATACGATAAACCGTTTGATTTGCAGTATTGTTTTTTGTCGCTTATTTTGAAATCGTGTCGATTTCAAAGGGCGTGACCTGATAAACGTAGTAGTTGAGCCAGTTGTAATACAGGAGATTTGCCGTGCTGCCCCAGCTCATATTTATCGTGCCGTCCGCGTTGTAATAATTTTCGGGCGGGGCGATTTCAAGCCCTTTTTCTTTGTCGCGAAGGTATTCTCTTTCCAGCGTTTCGCGATCGTATTCGCTGTGTCCCGTAAGGAAGATGCGGCGGTTGTCTTTTGACTTTATAATGGACGGGCCGCACTTTTCGCCCGACACAAGCACTTCAAGATCCGGGCATTTTTTCAGCTTGTCTTCGTCGATTGCGGTATGGCGCGAATGCGGGATCATAATCGCGTCGTCCATGCCTTTTAGCAGCGGCTCATGCAAAACGCACTTAACGTTGTTATACACCCCGAAAAGTTTTTTGTCAAGCAGATGCTTATTTATGCCGTAGTAGTAATAAAGCGCCGCCTGCGCGCCCCAGCATATAAACATTGTGCTGGTGACGTTATCGTCCGCAAAATCAAGGATTTCTTGAAGTTCCGCCCAATATTTGACGTCGGTGAACGGCAGGGTTTCGACGGGCGCGCCCGTGATTATCATACCGTCGAACTTCATTTTTTTGATTTCGTCAAGGTTTTTGTAAAACTTGTCGAGATAAGTTTCGCTCGTATGGTTTGCCTTGTACGTCGACGTTTTGACAAGCGTGACGTTCACTTGCAAAGGCGTATTACCAAGCAATCGCAGCAGCTGCGTTTCGGTAACTTCCTTTGTGGGCATAAGGTTCAGAATTGCGATTTCGATGGGGCGAATGTCCTGCGACACGGCGCGGCTGCCGTCCATGACGAAAATCTTTTCGTGAAGCAGACTGTCGAATGCAGGAAGGTCGCGCGGGATAACGATCGGCATATCACTTCACCGCCGTTTCAAGCGCCTGACGGATATCTTCAATCAGGTCGTCTGCGTTTTCAAGCCCCAGGCTTACGCGGATAAGGTCGGGAGAAATGCCCGCCGCCGTCAACTCTTCGTCGGTCATCTGGCGATGCGTCGAACTTGCGGGGTGCAAGCAGCAACTTCTTGCGTCGGCAACGTGCGTTTCGATTGCGATGATTTTCAGCGCAGCCATAAATTTTTCGGCTTTTTCCCTGCCGCCCTTCACGCCGAAGCTGACGACTCCGCACGCGCCGTTTGGAAGATACTTTTTCGCAACGTCGTAATACTTGTCGCCTTCGAGCAGCGGATACGAAACCCACGCGACGTTCTCGTTTTCCGACAAGAACTTTGCGACGGCAAGACCGTTTTCGGCGTGGCGTTTCATTCTGACGTGCAGGCTTTCAAGCCCGAGATTAAGATAAAATGCGTTTTGCGGCGACTGAATCGAGCCGAAATCTCTCATAAGTTGCGCCGTCGCTTTCGTGATGAACGCGCCTTCTTTTCCGAAACGCTCTGCATAAACGATGCCGTGATAACTGTCATCGGGGGTGGTGAGCCCGGGGAATTTGTCGGCGTGAGCGAACCAGTCGAACTTGCCCGCGTCAACGATTGCGCCGCCGACCGCCACACCGTGACCGTCCATATATTTCGTCGTGGAATGCGTTACGATATCCGCGCCCCACTCGATAGGACGGCATTGCACGGGCGTTGCGAACGTATTGTCGATAATAAACGGAACGCCGTGTCGATGCGCTACCCGCGCGAATTTTTCAATGTCCAAAACGGCAAGCGCGGGGTTTGCGATTGTTTCGCCGAACAACGCTTTCGTATTCGGGCGGAACGCCGCTTCGAGTTCTTCTTCCGTGCAGTCGGGCGATACGAACGTAAAGTCGATGCCCATCTTTTTCATCGTAACCGCAAAAAGGTTGTACGTGCCGCCGTAAATTGCGGAACTGCTGACGACGTGGTCGCCGCAACTTGCGATATTGAACACGGCGTAAAAGTTTGCCGCCTGACCGCTTGACGTGAGCATACCCGCCGTTCCCCCTTCGAGTGCCGCGATCTTTGCCGCGACGTAATCGTTGGTGGGGTTTTGAAGCCTTGTGTAGAAGTATCCGCTTGCTTCGAGATTGAAAAGTTTTGCCATTTCGGGGCTCGAATCATACTTAAACGTGGTGCTTTGCACGATGGGGATCTGACGGGACTCGCCGTTTTTCGGAGTATAGCCCGCCTGTACGCATAAAGTATCGATTTTTTTATCCATAAAAATATCTCCTATCTCGCGCCGTACTCTTTCAATACGCGGTCGAGTTTTCTTTTGTTTTCTTTTTCCGAAATCGCGTCTCGTTTGTCGTGCAGCTCTTTGCCCCTTGCGACGCCGAGTTCGACCTTTACGAGCGCGTCCTTGAAATAAAGTTTCGTGGGGACAAGGGTATATCCCTTTTGTTCCACCTTTTGTTTCAGTTTTCTTATTTCCGACTTATGCAGCAGTAAGCGACGGTTACGCATCGGATCGATTTTGAACATCGTCGCCATTTTATACGGCGAAATGTGCATGCCGACAAGGAAAACCTCGCCGTTTTTCACGATTGCGAAACTGTCTTTCATATTGACGTTATTAAGCCTTAACGACTTTACCTCGTGCCCTTCGAGAGCGATGCCCGCTTCCAGAGTGTCTTCGATAAAATAGTCGTGATACGCTTTTTTGTTGGTGGCAATGATTTTATTGCCGTCTTGCTTTTTCTTCATAAACCGAGAAATTTACACGGCGGATTTCGCGAGAAATGCCGTCGACTTTAATTTTTATTTTATCGCCCAACGAATAAACGTGTTTGCCCGAAGAAAGAGTGAACCGCCCTTCGTCGAATTTATATTTTCCGGCGGGAAGTTTGTCAAGCGAGATAAACCCTTCCACCGTGTTTTGAAGTTGAACGAACACCCCGAATCCCGTTACGCCGCTGATTATACCGTCGTAAACTTCGCCGGATTTGTCCGCCATATACAGCATTTTGAAGTAATCGTCGCCGTCGCGCTCGGCACATTCCGCGGCGATTTCCCTTTCCGACGATATTGCCGCCGACTTTTCGCACCTGATAAGCGTTTTCGTAATCTCCGCGCCCGCCAGTTGTCCATTAAGCATCTTTTTGA
>OHEV01000662.1_pt1 | contig 17828 bp, 16 predicted proteins | sample 1567331 | NCBI WGS metagenome assembly OHEV01 (sample SAMEA3879561, study PRJEB24766) | human gut metagenome | biome: human-associated habitat; feature: feces | place: USA | collected 1985/1987 | reverse complement strand
AAGCCTGTTCGCGTTTGTCCTCACTGTTCTTGGTGATGCAGTAATGACGCAGGCAGCCGATATGCGTTGCGATGGCTGTGGCGAGAGAGATGCCCTGATCGGCCAGATAACGGCGTGCTGCCAGTTGGTCAGGATCCGTACACTCGGGCGATTCATCTAGCGGCTTGATTTTTTGCAACACGGCGGGGGATAGGATTTTGTAATCGCCCGGCAGCATGGGGACTTCGTTCACGCTGTTTTCTGTCGCATTTCGATATTCCGGTAGGTTGCCTGTGGGGTGGGTATGTTCCGGTTCGATCGGACGACTTTTCTTTGGGGTAAGAGAACATGGGACGCTTGTCTTTGCAATAATCAGTCAGGATGCCATTGAATTCGCATCCGGCGTAGAAGCAATGATACAGCCCTTTGGCTTTTGAGATATACAGATGCATGGTACCGCATTTGGGACACCGGGCAATGAAATTTTTTCCCGCATTCTTACGGTCGGGAAAGTCGGAGAGAGAATAATAAGGTTTCATTTGAATTAAAAATTGAGAATTAAAAATTAAAAAATAAATGCCGGGCAGCCAATGCGCAGCCCACTAATCATAAACCACTAACCACTAATCTCCCGTGTCTATCCATTCTTTGGACAGCACGTTCCAGATGGCGGTTTCGACAGGTCGTGGTGGCGCATTTTCCGGTATCTCCACTTTTCCGTCTATGGGGTCGTCGTAATAACGGATATCCGTGCCGGCGTCCTTCCACTCGAAGGGTGAGACGGGGCGGAATTCACGGAGTTTCCTACGTTTCTCCTCCAGGTCTTTGCTCAGCTCGCTGCTCAGCCGGGCGACGGCTTGTTCCATCAACGACTGTCCGTGGCGCGTCTTCATGAGGTTTTGCAGCCAGATGATTCTTCCTGCGTGCGAGTTCCGTGAGAAGCGGGGATCGGCATTGAAGTGGGGAATGAGAAATTGGTTCACCAGGATTACCAGTGTTTGCAATGCCCTTGGGCGGGTGTAGTTGTGACTGGTGGCTATGCGGTTGATGAGCGGTATCCCGCTGCTTGTCTTCGGGGGTGGTGTTGAGCCGGTGGAAGAAGTCGGTGGCAGGAGATAAAGTCTGAGAAGTTTTCTCGCCGTCAGGCGTTTCCGAAGGAGTTTCTGAAGGGGGCCTTGGAGTATTCGTTTTCTTCGCGTTTGGCACTCCGTTTCCGGCGGAACATCCCTGACGGGAATCCTCCGGAGGATATATATTATTTATATTATATACTATATTATTATTAAAAGCAGCATCTTGCGGTGTTTTCCGCGCAGGATGCTGCGGTGGTTCCATCGGTTTTCCATCCTCTTTGTGATACCATAGCGGTGAGTAAAATGCAATGATTTTGGTGTGCGCCTCGTTCCATATCATTCCGAAAGACTGGCAGTTTGTCACTGCGGCCACCAGCGCCGATGTGTACGAAAAGCGGAGTGACAACCGGAGGTCATAGAAATTGCAGAGCGGATAGATGCCTTGAGAGTTCATGTAAGCAGGCATTCCCAGGTAGAGATCCAGTAACTTGGTGATGGTAGGATCGTTCACTCCCCGTCTTTTCCACTGGTGGATCATTTTCTGCGTTTCGCTGATGGAGACGCTTTGTTTCAATGCTTTTATAGCCATGTGCACTTTGTTTTTGTAATAATGGCGGTGAAGTTATAAAGGAAAAAACAGATGCGTCTGTCCACTGTGGACAGACAATTAGGAAACAGACAGTATTATTAACGATATTTAAACTGAAAAAAGATGAAAGACAGGAATTTTTCTACGAAGAAGTTGGCCGAGAGCATCAAGGTTCTTAGAAAAGCCAGTGGCGTAAATGTAAAAGAATTTTGTAAATCTATCCACATGACGGAACGTAGCTATTACAGTGCTCTTAAAAGTAAACTGACAATCTGAATTTTTATGCTACTATCATGCATTCTTTGGTGGAAAATTATGGCGATTGCGGAATGGACGAGGAGATAGAGGCGGTGAAACGCGAGTGGTGGAATGTGGTGACGGAGAACTCGTGGGAGTATTTGGCGGGGGAGAAAGAGAAGTTTGAGGAGTAGATGGTAAGAGGGTTTAAATTATGAGGATTGGAATATTGACATTGCCTCTCCATACTAATTATGGAGGGATACTTCAAGCGTATGCGTTGCAGACGGTATTGGAACGAATGGGGCATGAAGCTTCGGTGATAACTACATCCAATAAGGCTGAATTGCCTGTATGGAAATGGCCTTATTCTTATCCTAAACGGATGATAAGGAAATATATATTGGGTAAGAATGAACCGGTTTTTTTTGAATCGTACCATAATCGTGTATATCCGATTGTAGGTCAATATACTTTACAATTTATAAATAAATACATTCATTGTTTTGAGGTCGGGAAATTACTCGATTTGAAAGAAAAGGACTTTGATGCTTTTGTGGTGGGTAGTGACCAGGTGTGGCGTCCTATGTATTATCCGACTAGAATAGAGAATGCATATTTGGACTTTGCAAAAGATTGGAACATTAAACGAATGGCTTATGCTGCTTCTTTTGGAACAAGTGAGTGGGAATATACTGTCGGGCAGACTGAGCGCTGTAGGGAATTATTACGGAAATTTGATGTGGTAAGTGTTCGTGAGGAATCGGCAGTGGAACTGTGTCGTAAGTTTTTTGGAGTGAATGCCAGCCATGTGTTAGACCCCACTATACTTTTGGATGTTCAGGATTATGTAGATTTGGTGAAAAGGGCGGATATTCCTAAAAGCAAAGGTACATTGTTATGCTATATCTTGGATGAAACGGAATCAACAACAGATCTGATATCACGGTTGGCTAGTGAGACGGGGTTGGTTCCTTTCCGCGGAAATTCACGTGTGGAAGATTGGAGCGCACCTTTGGCAGAGCGTATCCAGCCGCCGGTAGAACAATGGTTGCGAGGCTTTATGGATGCGGAACTGGTTGTTACGGATAGTTTTCATGCTTGTGTGTTTTCTATATTATTTCATAAACCTTTTGTGGTTGTGGGGAATAAGGAAAGAGGTTTGGCCAGAGTTAAATCTTTGTTGAAAATGTTTGGATTGGAGAAATGTTTATATGAAAATCAAGAATTGGGTATGACTAATTTAAATTGGAATTTGGTGGAGGAAAGGCTGTATGAGTGGAGAAAAAAATCTTTTAGTCTGATTAATAAATTGTAGTTGATGAATATTCCTAAAGTAAGTGTTATTGTTCTTATTTATAAAGTTGAAAAATATATAGAACGCTGTGCCCGTTCTTTATTCTGCCAAACAATGCAAGATATTGAATATGTTTTTGTGAATGACTGTACTCCGGACTGTAGTATTCAGATATTACAGTCTGTCATAGATGAATATCCGCAACGGAAGTCAGACATAAAAATCATTTCTCATGAAAAAAACATGGGTTCTGGTGTGGCTCGTAATACGGGGCTTGAGGTAGCCGATGGAGAATATATTATTTATTGCGATGGTGATGACTGGGTAGATCCTGATATGTATGAAAAACTATACATAAAAGCTCGTGAAGACAATGCTGATATTGTGATGTGTGATTATTATGAGGAGAAACAAGGTAAACGTATTCGTTGTAGTCAGAATCCCTTCAGACATAAGGGGAACATTGTGGAACAGATGTTGGTGGGGAAACTCCATTCCAGTGTATGTGGGGCTTTGGTCCGGAGAAGCTTGTATGAGGATAATCATATTCAGTTTCCTGTTGGGATAAGTATGTGGGAGGATTTGTGTACTTCTGTAAGGTTGCATTGTTTTGCACATCGAGTTTCGTATGTGGAAGAGGCATTTTATCATTATGTTATTTATATGAATTCTGTGTCTCATCATACTACTATGAAGCAATTGGAAGATATGATTGGTGCATGTGTGCTTATTGAATCTTTTTTGAAGGAACAAGGTCTTTATTCATTATATCATATACCTTTCTTGCGCCGATGTTTTTACGCAAAAAAAGCATTTTTAGTAAATAAGAATTTAAGGAATTTCAATTTATGGAGAGAGTTGTGGCCGGAGAGTAATAGGTGTTTGAAGGAGTTTCAAATTAGATTTTATCATCGGATGGGGTATTACTTAGCTAATTGGGAATATTATAGATTGGCAGTCGGGGTGCTTAAGTTTAGTGATAAAATGGATGATTGTATTTTAAGTCTTATAGGTAAAAGATGATATTTTCAGTATTTGTGTATTTGACTCTTCTTGTAAGTCTTGTGTTTTGTGGGCGTTATCAGAATTATAGAATAAAATTTTTTGATAACCCTATTCCATCAACCGGAATATTACTGATTTTGATTTATACATTGGTTGTAGGACTTCGTTATGATGTAGGTGTTGATTATCTGCTTTATAAGGAAACTTATTTAAATTCCATGTCGCCCAATGCTGATTTTATAGCTCGAAATGGCTGGAGCTATTTCGAACCGGGATTTTCGGCTATTGTCTATGCGTTTACTAGATATAAAGCTCATTTTGCATGGTTGTTTATTAGTATCGCTTTTTTGCAGATTTTATTTTTGTATATATTTTCTAAGAGGTATAGCTTCATGTCTATGTGGCTATGTTTCTTTTTTGTCACTTCGTTTACATTTTTCGATTCATTAAATGGTATGAGGCAAATGACGGCTTTCTTCATGTTTTTATGTACTTTGAGGTTTGTAGAACAGAGGCGTTTTTTTCCTTTCTTCCTTTCAATAGTTTGCATAAGTCTTTTTCATCGCAGCATATTGATTATGCTTCCTTTTTACTTTGTGTTGCATTTAAGGATGTTTAGTAATAAGAAAATTTCGGCTGTTTTGATTTTGTTGTCATTTGCATTGTCCGGACCAATAAATTATTTGTTATGGAATGTACTTTTTCCTCGATTGGGCGAATTGTTGTCTGCTTTGGATGATATTTCTTATTTTGAACAGCGGGATGATTTGACTTTGCCCAAAGATACTTCTAGCCTTGGTTTGGCTAAATTTATAATGCTTGGTTTGGATTTGTTGATAGTTGCTAATATTAACAGGATGAAAGCATTTTATAAAAGTCTTAATTTGGATGTTTTTTACAATCTTCACGTGATTGGTTCTGTTTTGTATTTTATAAGTGGAAGTTCATTGGCGCTAATTCGTGTGAATATGTATTTTGTCAATGTGAAATTTATAATGCTTTCATTTTTAATGTATATGCTTTCCTCTTGTCAAGGGAGAAAATACTCATGGGATAAGTGTTTAAAATTATTTCTTGTTGTCATATCTTTAATGTGGTTCTTTAATGCCATTTTTCGTGGTGCAAAAAATGCTCCTTTTCAATTTATATAGTTATGCCGGTAAATTCAGATTATAAAGTCAGTGTGATTGTTCCTGTGTATAATGTGGAACAATATTTATCCGATTGTTTGGAAAGTATATGTCGCCAAACACTAAAAGGGATTGAGATTATAGTTGTCAATGATGGCTCTACGGATAATAGCCTTTCGATTATCAAGTCGTTTCAACAAAAGTATTCCAATATAAAGCTTATAAATAAGAAGAATGGAGGACTTAGTTCTGCTAGAAATGCAGGAATTGATATGGCTGTAGGTGAATATTTGTTTTTTGTGGATAGTGATGATTTTATAGATTTGGATACATTGGAAAAAATGTATGTTAAAGCAAAAGAAACGCATTGTCCTTTAATAATATGTGGCATATTGCAGTATTGGTCGGACAATAAAAAGAAGTTGTATAAAAAATGTATTTCAGATAAAGAATCTATTTATGATGCAGACCTTTTATACAAGTTGCAACTTTCTGGACGTATGGGATGTCAGTGTTGTAATAAGTTGTATAAAAGGGAAATATGGATCTCTCATTCATTACGTTTCCGGGAGGGGGATTATTATGAGGATATAGAAATGGCATTTAAAGTAGTGCAAGCGTATCAACAGGCTTATATAATGAACTCTCCATATTACAAATATAGGATGAGACAGAATAGCATTGTTGTTTCGACAAATAAGAAAATTATTAAAGATTTTATTAATAATACAAATGCAGTTCTCTCTATGGTTAGATGTGAATGTATCGATTATCAATGTTTTATAGAGGCGTTTAAAGTAAATGCTTTTATATATACTGTAAAACTTTTAAGTAAATTGAGGGATGATGATGCTTTTGTATGTTATGATTTATGTAAAAATGTGTATGCGGACATAAAGTTATGGAATGTAATGTCTAATTCTAAACTTTTGTTTAGAAATAAAATTCAATATATTTGGTATATTGACATTGTATTGGCTTGTAAACTGTTAAACTTCAGATAACTAAAATGGTAGAATTTATTGTTAAATTAGGCGTTTTTTTATTCGGGAATAGATGGAATTCGATATTGGCATCGTTCGTAAATTTATATCTGTCCAATAAATTTGTGAGAAGTTATAAAGTTTCCAAACAATTAGTCACTTCTAAAATGTTGATTTACATGGCCGATGGAAAAATGAGACATGGTGGTATTTCTGATAGATTACGAGGAGCTGTTTCTGTTTATAAATTATGTAAAAAGATGGGGCTTGTATTTAAAATAAATTTTGTCCATCCTTTTGAATTGAATGATTATTTAGTTCCTAATATGTATGATTGGTATATTTCACCAGAGGAAATTGTATATGATAGAAGAAAATCGTCTCCAGTAGTACGCTCAACAGGATTATCTGAACGAATGTGGAAAATTCAAGAAAAGAGAATGGCTGCAAAAGTCAAGAAACATAAAATGCAATATCATATTTACACAAATGCTTGCTTTGCAGAAAGTGAATTTCACGATCTGTTTGCTGAGCTTTTTAAACCGTCTTTTAAATTGCAATCCTTGATAGACGAAAATTTGAAGAATTTAGGAGGGGATTATATTTCTATTTCTTATAGATTTCAACAAGCATTAGGCGATTTTAAAGACTCACCATCTAAAATATTAAAGGAAAAAGATGCTTCAATATTGATCAAGAAGTGCCTTGATGCTTGTTCCTATATACATGAAATAGCTCCATTTCATAAGAAAATATTGATAACTTCTGATAGTGCTCGTTTTATTAATGAAGTAAGATGTTTTTCTTATGTTTATATAATTCCTGGTGATATTGCACATATGGATTATGATAGTGGAACAGATGCTGCCTTAAAAACTTTTCTTGATTTGTTTTTAATATCAAAAGCCCAAAAAGCATATAATGTTGTGTCTAAGGAAATGTATAATGGTGGATTTGCTATGAGAGGGGCTATGATAGGTGGTATTGAATACGAAGTCATAAGAATTTAGAAATGTTTTTGTGTAAAATATAATTTGTGGTGATAAAAGAGTGCTTAATTTCTCTTTTTGAAATATAGATATTGTATGAATAAATTTAAGCCTGTTCTTTCTATCTGTATTCCTTGTTATAAACGCATAAATCAAGTTCGAAATACGTTGAACAGTATTTATGAAGCGAACTCAGAGATATCTATGGATGACTATGAAGTCATTCTTTCAGATAACGATCCTGAAATGGAAGTAAAAACATTGATGGATGAATTTTCGGATAAAATAAATTTGTTTTATTATCATGCTGATTGTGAAGGGTTTCTCAATTCATATCATGTGTTAACCTATGCTAAGGGCAAACTATTGAAACTTCATAATAGCCAGAACCTGTTTCAGAAAGGAGCACTGAAACATTTGATTGAAGAAGTACTACAAGAAAAGATGAATAAAACTTTGATGTTCCATACGAATGGATTTTTAGGCAAGAAAGCTATTTGTAAATACGGAAATTTCAATGATTTTATGAATGCGCTATCGTATTGGTCTTCATGGAGTGGAGGGTTTAGTATTTGGAAAGAAGACTTTGATGCAATGGGGAAAATAGAATTGAACGCGTTGTTTCCGCATACTTCTGTTTTCTTAACGCAATATGCTGCCAAGGTTTTTCTGATAGACGATACTCCCATATATCATGTACAACGCATTGCAAAAAGAGGCGGGCATAACAAGTTCAAGGCTTTTACCATAGATTATCCGTCATTGATTGTGGGCAGTTATATGAAAGGTCATATCTCATTGAATTGTAAGGATTCGATTTTGAAAGATATCTGTACTCAATATCTTCCTACTTTGCTTTTTAATAAATACATTGTGCGCATTGAAACTTTTGATGCGACCGGATACAGAGAGAACATCAAGCGGTATTTCCCTAAACATGCCTATTGGACAGCATGGATGAATGTCATGTTTGTTCCTTTTAGAATGATTAAAAGGAAACTTTTCTGAAAAGTTAAATCTTCATTTTAATCGGAAAAGAATGGCATAATGTGATGCGGATAATTAGAAAAGTATTATTTTTGTAAAAACGATTAAATGTATTAAGGTATGAGGATCTCGTATTCGGATGCAGCCCAGATGGAGTTGCTTTATGCTATAAAGAATATTCGTACAGAAAGTGAACTGAATGAGCTGAAACTGGCTCTTTCTCATTTCTTTGCTGATAAGGCACAAAAGGAACTGGACGAATTGTGGGACTCCGGTGTGTTGGATCAGAAAAAATTGGATGAATTGAGAGAACAACATCTCAGAACTCCTTATCGGTCATGAAACGATTGGTGGTTCTGGACACGAATTGTTTGATGCAGTCGCTTCCTGCAAAAAGCCCGTACCATAAGATATGGGAAGATTTTCTGCAAGGGAAGTTTATGCTGTGCGTATCTAATGAAATACTGAATGAATACGAAGAGATTATAGAACGGTATTCTTCGGCCAGTGTAGCTCGGAATGTTATAAGTGCTATAGTGCATAGTCCTTATACGCTTTATAAAGAGGCTTCTTTTAAATTCAATTTGATAGAGGCGGATCCGGATGATAATAAATTTGCAGATTGTGCTATTGTTGCAAATGCAGAGTACATAGTATCTGAAGATGCTCATTTTCGTATACTGGCCACTTTCCCTTTTCCCAAAATAAGAGTGGTAGGCTTGGATGAATTCTTGACTGATTTGTTGGTTGATATCTGAGATTTAACAAAGACCAGGTTTCTATAGCCAAAGTTCCCAATATGTGTGTTCACCTTTGAAACACGAACTTGAAACAGGATTGAGGGGCTGAAACAGCCGCATTCCCACAAAAAACCGAATGTTTTATTTTTTTTAATATTCCCGGTCGCTTTCTGCGGCCGGGCTAAACTTCATACACTTAATTTTCAATGAGAATCGCTTTTATCAGCACCCGTGGCATTCCTAATGATTACGGGGGCTTCGAGCAGTTTGCCGAATACATATCTGTAGGTCTGGCAAACAGAGGTCATGAGGTGACCGTTTATTCCCCTCATTTTCATCCTTATAAGGAAAACAGTTACAAAGGAGTCCGCATCAAGCACATCTATAGTCCGGAGACATGGATGGGAAGTTCCGTAGGGAGTTTCTTCTATGATTTTGCTTCACTGCGTGATGCGTTGAAACGGGAGCGGTTTGACATCATTTATGAGGCGGGATACACCTCCATTGTACCAGCATACATTTGGTTTAATGTAAAGAACATCAGACATCCCGTGTTTACCACGAACATGGACGGACTGGAATACAAGCGTACGAAATTCAACAGATGGGTGCGGAAGTTCGTCTTTTGGGAAGAACGGATGACTGTGAAGCACAGTCATTACTTGATAGCCGACAACATGGGCATTCATGACTATTACAAAGAGAAGTATGGCAAGGAGAGCAAGTTTCTGGCGTATGGGGCTGATATCCACGAGGATTACAATCCGGAGTTTCTGAAAGAATTCGGACTGGAGGAGAATGGTTATTATTTGCTGGTGGCTCGTCTGGAACCCGAAAACAATATAGCAATGGCAATTGACGGCTATCTGGCATCCGAAGAGAACGGGCGCAGGCCATTGGTCATTGTGGGAAAAACCAATACTCCTCATGGCAAAGAGCTGGTGGCCCGGTATGGTAAAGAGCGGTCGGTACGTTTCATCGGTGGCATTTATGATTTCAAAAAGCTGAACTCCATACGAAAATACTCTTTGGCCTATTTTCATGGGCATTCGGTAGGCGGAACGAACCCTTCATTACTGGAAGCTATGGCGTCCGGTTGTTTCATATTAGCCAATGACAATCTGTTCAACCGGGCGGTATTGAAGCATCATGCGGAGTATTATAGTACTCCGGCGGAAGTAACCGGGCTGTTGAATGATATGGCTGTATATGTAGTGCGTGATAAGGAAAAATTTATCGCGGCAAATTTAGAGGAGATCCGTACAGCGTATTCGTGGGAACATTTGGTGGATGAGCATGAAAAGTACTTTGAATGGCTGTTGGCACAGAAACGCTGAAAAAAGATGGGATTTATATCAAATAAGAAGAGATTATACAGGGTACTTACGGCTGTCTTGGTATTTCTGTCAATCAGTTTTTCCGTCTGTGGACAGGCGTTGAGAGGTACGACCGGACTGCTTCATGCGCCGACGGCCGATATGCAGCAGGACAAAACGTTTATGCTTGGAGGTAATGTGCTGGACATAACCCCGTTGCATTATTATGATTTTGATGTGAGATACACCTTCAATTATTATCTCAATATTACGGTTTTTCCCTGGCTGGAAGTGGGATATACCTGTACGTTGAATTACGCCAATAAGGGTTCTACATATTTCCCGGAGCAGTCGTGGGGGAAATACACCAATCAGGACAGGTCTTTCAATTTCCGTCTTCGTGTCTGGAAAGAGGGATGGTGGAAAACGTGGACTCCGCAGATCGTGATAGGGGTGGACGATCCGGGTACTCATGACAGTTACGGTGGAGGAGGCATATCAAGTCGTGACCAGAATGGCGGTAATTGCTTTTTCACCCGTTACTATATTGCTGCTACGAAGCATATTGGGGTTGATAATCTGGGAATGTTGGGAGTGCATCTTGCCTGGGTGCTGGACCGGCCGGCTACCTGGGAGCATCATAACCGTCCGGCTATAGGGGTGAATTTCCGGTTGGGATTGCCTGTGCAAGAGTCTTGGGCTGTAAAAATGATAAATGGCTTGAACCTGATGGCGGAGTATGATGCAAGAACTTGCAATATAGGTTTTGAGTATAGTTTTTGGAAAGACTATGTAAATCTTGTAGCCGAGCTGAATAATGGGAAATACTTCTCCGGAGGTCTTGTCTTTAAAGTCCATCTGAAATAATAAAAAAGAGCATTCGGTTAGGAATTTCCGGTTAGATTTTGTTCCTTTGTAGTACAATCAGAAAAAGTAGCGCGCCATGAAGCAACAGTCATTGAAGAGATGCCCGATAGGGATACAGGCTTTTGAGAAAGTCATAGAGGGGAATTATCTTTATATAGACAAGACGGAGTATATTTACCAGATGGCGAACGGTGCCTCCAAATATTGTTTCCTGAGCCGCCCCCGGCGTTTCGGCAAGTCATTGCTTACCTCTACGCTGCACTGCTATTTTGCCGGGAAGAAAGACCTTTTCAAAGGGCTTGCCATCGAAAAGCTGGAAACCGAGTGGACGGAATACCCGGTGCTGCACTTTGACATGAGCTTGGCCAAGCATCTGGACAAGGAGAAACTGAATGAGTATCTGGCCTGGCGGTTGCGGGAATATAATGAGAAATATGGCCTGACGAAAAACAATGATGCGGGGGTTAACGTCCAGTTGGCAGACCTGATAAAGCGTGCCTGCGAGCAGACCGGCCGGCAGGTGGTAGTCCTTATTGACGAATACGACGCGCCGTTGCTGGATGTGGTGCACGAGGATGAGAACCTCCCCGTCCTGCGTAATGTGATGCATAATTTCTACAGTCCGTTGAAGGCGTGCGACCCTTATCTGCGCTTTGTGTTCCTGACCGGCATCACCAAGTTTTCCCAGCTCAGCATTTTCAGCGAGCTGAACAATATCAAGAATATTAGCATGGACGAGCCCTACGCTGCCATTTGCGGTATCACTAAAGAGGAAATGTTGGAACAGATGGGCGGGTATATAGAACGCTTTGCCCTTTCGCAGGAGATGAGCAAAGAAGATACCCTACTGAAACTGCAAGAGAAATATGACGGCTATCATTTCACCTGGCCTTCGCCAGATGTTTTTAATCCGTTCAGCCTGCTGAATGCTTTCGAAGATGGCAAGTTAAACTCTTATTGGTTTGGCAGCGGCACGCCCACCTATCTGATAGAGATGCTGCGCAAGTTCCATGTTCTTCCCTCTGAAGTGGGACACAGCATGCAGGCTATGGCTGCCAGTTTTGATGCCCCTACCGAGCGGATGACAACTATTACGCCTTTGCTCTATCAGAGCGGCTATGTCACGATAAAGGACTATGATAAATATACCGAGCTTTACACGCTGGATATTCCGAACAGGGAGATACGGGTGGGACTGATGCAGAGTCTGTTGCCGAACTATCTGGCTTACAATACCGATATGGGGCTTACTACCATAGGCCGTATGTATGGTGCGATACGCTTGGGCGATATGGATGGAGCCTTGCGTCTGCTTCAGGAGTTTCTCTCCACCGTTCCTTATTGCGATAACACGAATTATGAAGGGCATTACCAGCAGTTGTTCTACATCATCTTCTCTCTTTTCGGAATGTATGTGGATGTGGAAGTCCGTATCCCGAAGGGACGTGTGGACGTGGTGATGCGCACTGCCGACATGTTGTATGTTATTGAATTGAAACTAGGCAAGGATGCCGATGCCGCCATGTCTCAGATAAATTTGAAAAACTATCCCGAACGTTTTACCCTCAGCGGACTGCCTGTGGTGAAAGTGGGCATCAGCTTTGATGCGGAGGAGCATACGTTGGGCGACTGGCTCATAGAAAAATAGCCCCTGTCATCGGTTTCGTATTAAATTCAGTGGCGGAACGGTTTGCGATATCAAATATTTACGATATCAACTAGCAAGCTGCTGATAAAAATGAATTCATAAAGATAGAATATTCACTATAGGCTGTGTGCGATGATGCATGCAGCCTTTCCCTCTTTTGTTGTCGGTGGCGACCGGCATCCGCACCATGATGTATTGCAAGAACGATGGTCTTCGTGACTACCAGCAGGAGATGAAGCTCAGGCTCTTTAAGGAGTGGGAGTTCCATCGGAGTGTCATGGTACAAATGCCTACAGGCACAGGAAAGACACATCTGCTGGCAGCGGTGGTGAAAGAGTTTCTCTGTGGTATCGGTATCGGCACGCGGGTGTGGATTGTGGCGCATCGCAGAGAGCTGGTGGAGCAGATAGAGGAAACCGCAGCCCGGTATGGAATGGGAAAAGAACCGGACAAAACGGGAAAGAACGGAAAGACGGGGAAAGACAGTATGCCGGAAGAATCCGGAAGGGTGCGGGTATTCTCCATCCAGTGGTTGTCCCGTAACTGGAAGAATATAGGGGAAGCTCCCGGATTGATTGTCATTGACGAGGCGCATCATGCACTGGCGGAGACTTACAGGGAGCTTTGGAAGAGATATCCGGAGGCGAGGAAACTGGGCATGACCGCCACCCCCTGCCGGCTGAACGGCAAGGGCTTCACGGATTTGTTTGATGCGCTGACAACTTCGTGGAGCATCGCGGAATTCATCGGGAAAGGCTGGCTGTCTGCTTTCGACTACGTGTCTATCCGTGCTGACAGCAGGGAGCAACAGATAATAAATTCGTTGAAGAAACGTGGGGTGGACGGAGATTATCAGGTGAAGGAAATGAATGAGGTATTGAACCGTCAGGTCAGCATCCGGCGGTTGTACGAGAGCGTCGAGAGGTATGCCGCCGGGAAAAAAGGAATGGTGTATGCCGTCAGTATAGCCCATGCCCGTCAGATAGCCGCCTATTACAATGCACACGGAGTGTCGGCTGTGGCTATCGACAGCAAAACGCCTGCTTCGGAGCGTAGGGAACTGGTAGAGGGCTTCAGGCAGGGAAGGATCAGGGTGCTGGTCAATGTGGATATCTTTTCCGAGGGCTTCGACTGTCCCGATGTGGAGTTCGTGCAGCTGGCTCGTCCCACGCTTTCACTGGCGAAATACTTGCAACAGGTGGGGAGGGGATTACGGAAATCGGGTGATAAGGAATCCTGTATGCTGATAGATAATGTGGGGTTGCACCGGATATTCGGTCTGCCCGTCCGTGAGCGGGATTGGGAAGCGATGTTCGAGGGGCGGATACTGGGTGACACCTTTTCTCGGAAAAGAGCGGAAAACGGGCTGTCCGTGGCGTGTTCGCTCTTGGAGGAAGGCAGGCGGGAGGAAGAATGGGAAATGGTGATGACCCATGGACAGTTGCTGGATGCGATCAGGAACCGGAATTTGTCTGATCAGGAAGAGGGGCGGAATGCACTCTCTGTTCTGAAAGCTTTCCATGACCGATGTAGCGGATTGTGGGGACTGAGGCGTAGAAACAGAGTGACAGTGATGCCTCGATATAAGGAAGTGTTCGACACCTGTGCGGACCGGGCGGCGGTTTGTTTGGAAGATGGCCGTACAGGGGTGGTGGACGATAACGGAAAGCCGAAGATCATCATAGACCGCTGCCGGAGGTTGCGATTCCTGAAAGGGGAGCTTCTGGCCGTTACGGGCAATGATGGTACGGATGCTTACATCGACTTGAAAACGGACAGGACTTATCGGGAGAAGCCGGTGGTGTGCTCTTACGGTAGCGTGGAATTGCTGAAAGTGGGAGAGACCTTTCATAGCCGCACACGGAAGGCGTATGCTTCCATGCGCGGGCTGCATAAGGACAGTCTCTGTTTTTATGGCTTTTATCTGAAGATACCGGACTATCGTGTCCCGAAGTCCTGCAAGTTGGCGGATCCTGTATGGTCTACCGTGTTCGATGTTTTCGCTTGTCTGCTGGAAGGGGATGACGAGGAGGTGTATTGGTGCTGTGGTCGTCTGGCAGACCGGAGCATCGTGGTGATGGACGGGCAAGGGAGTTATTATCATGTGGAGAAAGGAAAGAGGAAACGATATATCGCCTGTAATAATCCTGAGGCTGGTGAGGAGGATTTTGACTCTGCGGTGAAGAGATTGAAGGAAGAGGCCGGGCGGCGTGCGGAGGAAATGAACCTGTTACTGAAACGGAATGAGGAGGAGAAAAGACGGAAGAGACTGGAGGAGATAGGCGATGTCCGTCCTTTCCGGATGGGGCTGAAATGGGGGCTGAAGTCGGGTGAGCGTATCGTGGTTCCTCCTTGTTATAGGAACATCTGTCCTCCCGTCGGCGGTTATTGTGTATTCGAGGAGAATGCTTGTCAATGGGGACTGATGGCACCGGATGGTAAGGTGGTGGTGGAGGCCAGATACCAGAAGGTGGATATAGAATGCAACGGTACGGTGCATCTGACGGTGATTCCGGGTAAGGTGAAGACCATAAAACTCTGAGCGTTTGCCGGAACGGAATGCAAATGACGCAAATGACACAAATAGGAACGGGGATAAATTTGTGTCATTTGCGTCATTTGCGTTCTAAGTAGTCACCACTAGGTAATTCGACGCTATGCCTTAAGCGACCGGTTAATGCTGTCAATATAATCCAGAATCTCCTGTCTGCCTGTTTTCTTTTCAGAGGAGGATACGAAATGAGGAGGGAGTTCTTCCCACTGTTCTGTCAGTTTTTTCAGATATTTGTTTACATTATCCTTAACCTTGCCATTGGTCAGCTTGTCGGCTTTGGTGAAGATGATAGAGAAGGGTACTCCATTTTCTCCCAGCCATTCCATAAATTCCAAGTCTATTTTCTGAGGCTCCAGACGGCAGTCTATCAATACAAACAGATTGGTCATTTGCTCGCGTTCCAGGATATAATCCTCGATAATCTGCTGTATCTTTTCTACCTGTTTCTTGCCCCGGGAGGCATATCCGTATCCCGGTAAATCCACCAGATACCATTCTTTATTGATCAGAAAGTGATTGATCAGCAAAGTCTTCCCCGGAGTGGAGGAAGTCATAGCCAGTTTGGGACGTTTGGCCAACATGTTTATCAGACTCGATTTACCTACATTTGAACGGCCGATAAATGCATATTCGGGCAGGTTGTCCTGCGGGCATTTCTCTACTTTTGTGTTACTTACTACAAATTCTGCACTGAGTATTTCCATAATTCTTTGTTTTTATACTTAAACAAGTCAGCCCCATAAAAGTCAGGAAGCCGTTAAACATTAACATTTCATAGCCAAACTGATAGCCGGTGGAGGTGAACACCAGCCGGTCTATGGCATAACATAATAGCGGCGAGGCGATGGCTATGTAAGGAACAAAACGGTCGCGCGGCCGCATTGGGGTGAACAGCCCGAATGCAAACAGCCCCAACAACGGGCCGTAAGTGTACGAGGCGATGGTATAGATAGCGTCGATGACACTCTTGTTGTTTACTGCCTTGAACAGCAGGATGAATCCGATAAAGAGGACTGATATGCAGAAGTGCACGAGCTTCCTCCGTCTTTCCGCTTCCTTGCCGGACAAATGGCTTATGCCCGCTATGTCTATACAGAAGCTGGTGGTGAGGGCGGTCAATGCCGAATCGGCGCTGGAAAAGGCGGCTGCAATGATGCCGATGGTAAAGAATATCAGTACGGCGAATCCCAGATGGCCTTCCGCCGCAAACAAGGGCAGTATCTCATCCCCGGCTGCCGGCAGGGGGATGTTCAGTTGCGAGGCGAACAATAACAGCAGGATTCCGAGTGACAGGAACAGGAAATTGACCGGAACGAATGAGATGCCGTAGCAATACATGTTCTTTTGGGCTTCACGCAGGTTCTTGCACGACAGGTTCTTCTGCATCATATCCTGATCCAGCCCTGTCATGACAATCGTGATGAAGATGCCGCTGAAAAACTGCTTGAAGAAGTTCTGTTTGCTGTGCCAGTCGTCAAAAACAAAGATACGGCTGTGCTCATTTTCCCGGATGGCATGTACCAGTCCCGGAAAATCCAGATCCAGCTGGCCGGAAACCTCATAAAGTATTAATCCCAGCGCCAGCAGCAGGCAGAGTGTCTGCAAGCTGTCCGTCCACACAATCGTGCGTATGCCGCTGCGGCGGGTGTACAGCCAGATCAGTAAGACAATCCCTATCACCGTGGCGGCGAAAGGAATATGAAAGGCGTCGAATACATAATGCTGGAGGATAAGGCATACCAGATAAAGGCGCGCTGCGGCTCCGATGATCTTGGACAGAAGGAAAAAGGAGGCTCCCGTCTTATAAGCGTGCCTTCCGATCCGGTCTCCCAGATACGTGTAGATGGAGGTCAGGTTCAACCTGTAATAAAGCGGCAGCAGAACGTGGGCGATGATGAGATAGCCTATGAAGAAGCCGAAACAGGTCTGCATATAGGTCATGTCGATGCCGCGTACCATACCCGGAACGGAAACGAAGGTAACTCCCGAAAGGGAGGCTCCGATCATTCCGAAAGAAACAATATACCAGGGAGAACGGCGGTTGCCGCGGAAGAACGCGTCATTATCGGAATGACGGCCGGTAAGGCGGGCTACAAGCAGCAGTATTCCGAAATAGAGCAGTATGGTCAGCAGAATATAAATTCCGTTCATGTTATTTTTTTGAGTGCAAATGTACTCAAAATCGTTGAAATTGCGTAAGTTTGCATCCATTATAATACAAAATAACTGATGAACCAACAATATCCGTCCATGCTGCTGGAAAAAGCGGTAGGAGAGTTTGCCAAGTTGCCGGGTGTGGGACGCAAGACCGCCATGCGGCTGGTATTGCATCTGCTCAGACAGGATACGGCTGTGGTAGAGGCGTTTGGTAATGCGATGATTACCTTGAAACATGAAGTGAAATATTGTAAAGTGTGCCATAATATATCGGACA
>OHEV01000649.1_pt1 | contig 18033 bp, 16 predicted proteins | sample 1567331 | NCBI WGS metagenome assembly OHEV01 (sample SAMEA3879561, study PRJEB24766) | human gut metagenome | biome: human-associated habitat; feature: feces | place: USA | collected 1985/1987 | reverse complement strand
AAACTCACTGATGAGATGCTTGAGGCAGCGGGGATAGAGTCTAATAAGGTCAGGGTTGATGTGCAGGATGGAAAGCTTGTGATATCGCGGATTTAAGACATATTAAACGTTTAGCGTTATAGAGCCTTTTTATCTTACGGGTTGGTATTGGCTCTTGCAATATCTTATTAAAATTTAGGGCATTTATGGTTATAATTATTTTGTTTGAAAAATACTGTGAGTCTGTCTATAATTGAGCTATAGATAATTTCAAGAGGTATAATACAATATGATAAAAATAGGTATTGAGTAGTTAAGTGCATCGTTCACGGGGTTATTATTGAAATATGGTATTTGTCTTGTTATTTTTATCTTAGAAATAAGCCTGCTAAATTTGTTGAGTACCATTCGTGTCATTCATGTATTTATGGTTGAAGATATATGGATTATAGGATATAAAGAAATTAACAACAGTTGAAGAGTCAGGAACGGTTGCAAACAGGAGTGACAAAATAAGGGGGAATATGAAGAAGAATTTAAAAATTTTATTCATACAATTATGTGTTTTGGCAATAGGCTGCTTTATCGGAGAAGCAGTTTTCGGCTTGCCCAAATGGCTTGGACTTGTGATAGCAGGTCTTATGTTTTATTTGGTATTTTTTATAATACAGATTAAAGGTGCTATGAGTAATATCAAAGATGAAGTGTCAAGTGATGGCATAGCCGGAGTCTTTATTTCTCCGATACTACTTGCATTTATATTGGGAATATATGTTTATCAAGCGGCTAATATAGCGATGACTATAGCCGGTGTGGTATTGCTTATATTACAGCGGAGAAAAATAAAAGGGTTTATCTTTGAGAATCGCTGGGAGAATAATTTTTGGTTGGTGTATTTTGGTATTGCATTTATTATTTGTGGTGTTTTTTCTGTATTTGCGTGTCTGGACATTGCACCATGCACGGAACTTTGTGGTGTTTACAGGGCTATCGGTATCATAGTGTGGATTTTGGTGATTTTATGGACACTTCCGCCTGATACATGGTTGGCCAGATTTGCCACAAATAACTATAAGAGATATGAAGATAATTATGATTAAGAAAGAAAAATAGAGATTATTTTCTAATGAAAATTATCGGACAAAATAAGGAGGATAAATGAAAAAAATAGTTTCTAATTTGTCAGTAGTGATTTTTGTCATAGGATGTGCAATAATGGAAATAACAACATGGTTTATTGATTCATATGTTATGTTTTATATAGGAATAATTATTGTTATAGTGGGAATTATTGGAATGATTATTCAAGGAAAGTTTAAGAAAGTAATTGAGTTTATTATAGAGTATTTTTAGAAAGTTTTGCTTTCAACATTCTGATAAGTGCATTGATATCACTTTTTGGAGTGATTTGTGAATTTCTTCAAAAAATGCTGATATATTAGAAAATGGTGAATTAGGAGGGAGAAATTATCGGATGAAGAAAAAAATAATAATATATGTGATAGTACAATTTTTACTAATTTTATGTTCAATATTTGTTATTCCAAATGTTGAGGGTGTATTGAGTATTTTCACAGTGCTGATTGTTATTGTTGGAAATGTTTTAAATTTAATTTTTTTATTAAAAGCAAAAACCGCAAAGAGAGTTTTTGAGCATTAATAGCTCAAGTATTTAGTGTTTATGATAATAGAAAAAATCGCTGGGAAAATAATTTTTGGCTGGCGCAGAGAGTTAGTTTTTCTCTACGCCTGTTTTAAAGAGTGCCTTATTCACTTACCACAACCTTACAATCCTTCTTAAAGCATGCAATTCCATACTTGATGAAATTGCGCATGCCATCCTGCTTCAGCTTATCCACATATGATTTTTCTTCAATCTGGTTCAGTGCATCATCGCAGGCTGCATCCATATCGCCGTTTTCGGCATATTTAAGCTCTATCACGATGCCGGTTCTGTTGTTTGGTATTTCAACCAGGATATCACTGTAGCCTGTGCCCGATTCGGTGTTTGATTTGATGAGCCAGCTTGCTTTGTAGCCAAGCAGACCAAGCAGTATACCGTGGTAGAAATTTTCTTTTTTATCTTTAGCAACTGCGGTATCCCTTATGCTTATTGTATTCCAGAGATAATCGCCGAAAAGCTGCTCTATTTTTTCAGTATCCTTCTCCACAAATGCATTGCAGAATTGTTCAAGTGTCTTTCCGTCATTTGCGGTTGTATCGCTGAACCATTCGCGGATTTTTTTGATAAAAAGGTTTTTTATCTCACGGTTTGGTATTGATAAACGCACCTTGCCATCGTCAGTCACGCCCTGCTTGGTCAGATAACCGGTGGTAAAGAGCACACTCCACAGGTTTGCGATGCTTTTGTCGATTTCATCGTAGGTCAGCTCCTGGGATATTTCTTTCTCAATGTATTCGCCTGCTATCAGGCGCTCAATCTCATCCTTGGTCTGGACATCGGCCTTGTCAATGAAGCTTCTTACCAGAGCATTTCCACTTGAATTTGACCAGAAATCCTGAGGCTTTGCCATAGGGTCTGCGCACAGGCTCTTGCAATATCTTATGACATCCCACGGGCAGTAGATATCGGTGTTGCCGAAATGATAGCCGTCGTACCATTCCCTTACATCTGTATAATGCTCTGAAAGATTAAAATACTTAAGTATTTCCTGAACCTCTTTATCTGTAAAGCCAAAGCACTCGTCATACATTGAATCCATGATTGAAACGACTTCAAAATTATTTAATCCTGTAAAGATGCTTTCCTTTGATATGCGAAGACAGCCTGTCAAAATAGCAAACTGTAAGTAATCATTGGTCTTTAGCGCCTGTCCGAACAAGCCTCTGATCAGAGAGACCATCTCATGGTAGTAGCCGTTCTGGTATGCCTTGTCGAGTGGCACATCGTACTCATCTATCAGGATGACTACCTTTTGGCCGTAATGCTTATATAAAAGCTGGGAAAGAAGCTTTAATGAAGCGGTAAATGTATCCTTGTCAAAAATAAACTTTCCCTTTTCTATATGAAGTAATCCTTTGAACTGTTCTTTTTCCAAAACTGTCAATTTATCACTTTCTGCCAAAAAGGAGAATTTGCTGATTTCATTTCCTATAATTCTGGAGAATACCTGAAATGCCTCATCATATGATAAACCCTCGACATCCTTAAGTGAAATAAATATCACAGGATATTTGCCCATATGCTCATCACAAAGAGATTTATTCTGTGAAATATATAATCCGTCAAACAGTGATTTGTCCGTGCCAATCTCGAAAAATGAGCGCAGCATGCTCATGCCAAGAGTCTTTCCAAAGCGCCTTGGACGGGTGAACAGCGTTACTTCACTCCAATTATGTAAAGCCTGTTCGACAAGCTTTGTTTTGTCAATATAATAAAAATTATTACGGCGTATTTTTTCAAAATTATCAATTCCAACAGGCAGTTTTAATATTTCCATGCAAGCCTCCCCAGTTAAAATATGTTCGATGTATTCACGTATAGTATAACTGATTTTTAGAAGAAATACAATTTCTATTGACTATTTAAAACTGACCCTAAAATGAAAGTAATGTTGCCTAATACTTGAACAATTTCATGGGGTTGTCTATAATGTAGTAAAAAGAAAATGGAGTTTTAATAAATGAAACGATTTACAGCAATATTATTTACAGGCGTGATGATATTTACCCTTGCATCATGCGGCAAAAAAGCACAGGATACACCGACAGAGCCTGCAACAGAGACACAGGTTGCAACAGAGACACAGGCTGCAGAGAAGGTCGAGATGCCTACGGAAACGCAAGCCGTGACAGAGGTGGTAACAGAGGCCGCAAAAGAAACACAGCAGACAGAAGCGCAGCAGGAAGAACAGACTGCTGAACAGCAGGACGAGGAGCAGAACAATTCAGGTGAAAATAATTCCTCTTATCAGTATGTAGAAAGAGCATCCTATGAGAATGGAGAATCAGTATCACTAAATCCATCATGGCAGTATGCAGACCATTCAGCGATAAATTCAGGCTGTGCGGTCATGTACAAGGCTACATCAAACCGCAAAAACATAGTAGTGGGTGTGAATGCAGGTCATGGTACAAGCGGAGGAACTTCGGTGAAGACACTTTGTCATCCGGACGGCTCGGCAAAGACCACAGGTGGTACAACAGGCGCAGGCGCAACAAAAGCAGTAGCAGTTTCAGGTGGTATGTCCTTTAATGACGGTACACCGGAGAGCTCTGTCACACTCCGTATGGCGCAGATATTAAAGGACAAGCTGCTTGCGGCAGGCTATGATGTGCTTATGGTAAGAGACGGAAGCGATGTACAGCTTGACAATGTGGCACGTACTGTCATCTGCAATAATGCGGCAGACTGTCATATTGCTCTGCACTGGGATGGCGACGGACTAAGCTACGATAAGGGCTGCTTTTACATATCAGTGCCGGGAGGCATAAAGGGAATGGAGCCGGTTGCATCACACTGGCAGCAGCATGATGCACTTGGGGCAAGCCTGATAGAAGGACTGCGCGCTCATGGAGCAAAGATAAACGGTAATGGCTCTATGGCGATAGACCTGACACAGACCTCATACAGCACGGTACCGTCAGTGGATGTAGAGCTTGGCAACGCATGCTCTGACCACAGCGATGCCACACTTGAAAATCTGGCAGACGGACTGGTGCAGGGAGTCGAGGGATATTTCTAGAATATAAAAAGTTACTGTTGTTTTTTGGGTGTGTATTGGCGCTAAACTAAAGTTTGCAAAAACAACTGAATAGCGGATTCAAATGAATAGGACGCATAGTGAGATAAATGCGTCCGGCATGATTTTGTCAGTATAGAAGTGTTATTATAGAAGTGTTATATAGAAGTGGTACAACAGATAGAGAAAGGGAATATTATGACAGACAACAAATCCGGGGAGATACTCATAATAGAGGATGACAAGGACATTAATGATCTGCTTGCGACAGCGCTCTCAAAAGCCGGATATAGGACAAGACAGGCATGGTCAGGCACAGAGGGAGAGCTTTTGCTTAAGCTGGACAGGGAAGCTTATGCGCTTGTGCTATTGGATCTGATGCTTCCGGGGCTTTCAGGGGAGGAGCTTCTGGCACGGATAAGGCAGATGGATGCGTCACTTCCGGTGATAATACTTACGGCAAAGGATGAGCTGGATGAGAAAATCAATCTGCTCGTGGCAGGCGCTGATGATTACATCACAAAGCCGTTTGAGATAAAGGAGGTCGTTGCCAGAGTGGCTGTGCAGCTGCGTCATGCGGTGGCAGATGTGCCTTCAAAGTCGGGCCAGGCAGGAGAAAACCAGACAAAAGAAGAAAATGAGACCGGACAGGGAGATACTGCAAATACATACATAGCGGGACCCGTTAAAATAGAGCACAGACAGCTTGTGCTCGATCGGATTTCAAGACAGCTTTATGTGGCAGATAACGCTGTTTACGGCATCACAAAGCAGGAGTTTGCCATACTCGAGCTTCTCATGGCGCATCCCAGACAGGTGTTTGCCAAGGAGGACATATTTGAATATGCCTGGGATGAGCCGTACATGGGCGAGACAAAGACTCTTGATGTGCACATCAGCAATATCAGAAAGAAGATAAAAAAGCTGACCGATGACGAGTACATAGAGACCGTGTGGGGCATAGGCTACAAAATGAAAGAGTAAAGGTAAACAAGCTTTACTCTTTTTTTACTTTTTGTTAGCGATGTATTAGGATTTTACATTTATATTATGATTAAAGGGTTGCTAAGGAATACATAGAGTTCTTTTACCCTCACTATTATATTATGCAAGAAAAGGAGATTTGGTTGTGAGTGAAATATTATTGCAGACAAAGGCATTGACCAAGCAGTATGGGCACCAGAAGGCAGTTGACAATGTGGATATCCACATCAAAAAGGGTGCAATCTATGGATTTATCGGCAGAAACGGTGCCGGCAAGACTACCTGTATGAGAATGATCGGTGGTCTGGCAAAGCCGACAAGCGGAGAGATATCCATGTTTGGATACGCTGGAAAGGATTTGTCAAAGGTACGCTCAAGAGTGGGCTGCCTGATTGAGGCGCCGGGTGTATATCCAAACATGACGGCGAAGGAAAATATCGAGATGAAGTGCCGTCTCTTCGGCATCAGTAAAAAGGGCTATGCAGAGGGCATACTTGATAAGGTAGGTTTGTTAAATGTGGGAAAGAAAAAGACAAAGAATTTTTCACTTGGTATGAAGCAGAGGCTTGGAATCGGCATGGCGCTGGTTGGAGAGCCTGACCTTTTAGTGCTTGATGAGCCTATCAACGGACTTGATCCACAGGGAATTGCAGAGGTGCGTGATACGATTCAGAATCTGTGTGCACAGCAGGATATGACTGTGTTTATTTCAAGCCATATATTGGAGGAGCTTTCAAAGCTTGCCACAGATTACGGCATTATAAATAATGGAGCCCTGCTTCAGGAAATTACCAGAGAGGAGCTGCTTTCCAAGTGCAGTGAGAAGATTACACTGACAGTGGACAATCCAAATAAAGCAGTGCCTGTGCTCGATAAGATGGGCTTTGTGCACTACATGATAGTGGACAAAAATCATATAGATGTCTATGAGCGCCTGAATGATAGCGCCGCCTTAAATACAGCGCTGGTCACAGCAGGAGTTTCGGTGGCACAGCTAGCGGTCACAGGAATGGAGCTTGAGACATATTTCCTTAGTATCACAGGAGGTGTGACAAATGTTTAATGCGGTAAGAATGGATATTTACAGACTGATACATACAAAGTCAGCTTATGTTATACTTGTAATAGCTATGGCACTCGCAATAGCTATGAGCGGTATGACAGCTCTTGTCAGAAGCATGGCGACAGAGAGCATCGTGGAAACAACTGATGATGTCACTATGGTAAGTGAGTCAGACAGTGAGATAGCAGATGAATACGATACAGCATCAGCGGAATCGTCAAATGGACCAACGGCAACAGTCGGGCTTGAAATGGATGAATCCGACATGTCAGATGAGGTGCCGACCATAGCCGATATGGTTGAAAGCGATATAGCAGGGCTTGACCTGGCACTTTTACTTGCGATATTTACGGTGCTCTTCTCAACAGCAGACCTAAACAGCGGCTATATAAAAAGCGTAGGCGGACAGGTGAAGTGCCGTGGAGTGCTGCTGTTTTCAAAGATGATAGCGCTTTCGGTATTTACACTTGTGGCTATGGCACTTGATGTGATTGTACAGTGTATTGCGACTCCGCTGTTTTTACATGGAGCAGAATTCGGAGATGCAGCAGACTTCTTTAAGATGCTTGGCAGCCAGTATGTGGTCACACTTTTATTTGTATATTTTGTCATGGCAATGGCAATCATTATAAAAAACAATGTAATCAGCATGATTATTGCTGTGTGCATGTGTACAGGTATCTTTACACTGATTTTCAGTGGAATCAATATACTTATTGAAAAAATCGGAGTAAAGAACTTTGATATAAATGATTACCTTATTGTTAATCAGATTTCTAAGCTTGATCTGAGTGCGTCTGCAAAGACAGTAGGCGGTGCATTTGCGGTAGCCGCTGTGTGGGCAGTGGTGTCACTGATTGCAGTGTACGGTGTATTTAAACGCAGGGATATATAATGTGTTTTGAATGAGGAATAAAATATGATTTGGAAAATACTGACTGTAATACTTGCAGTTTCGGTAGCTGTCTTAATAGCTGTGCTCGTAAAAATAAGGGCACAGCTTCGTGACATTAACGAACAGCTTGATTTTTTATGCGAAAAGGATACAAATATGCTCCTTTTAACCGATACCAACATGGCTGATATCGGAAGGCTTAAGGAGCGCATAAACAGATTTTTAGAGCAATGGCACAGGCAGCGTGAGGCGGCGGCAAAAAAGGAGCAGATGATATCTGACACGTACACAAACCTGTCGCACGATATCCGCACTCCGCTTACCTCGCTGGACGGCTATTTTCAGCTGCTTAGGGATGAGACTGACAAGAGCGCGCAGGAGCATTATATAGATATCATCCAGGAGCGTATCACAAGCCTTAAGGATATGCTCGAGGAGCTTTTCATGTTCACAAAGCTTAAAAATGACAGCTTCAAGCTAGAGCTGTCTAATTGCTGTGTCAGCAGACTTTTAAAGCAGACAGTGTTTTCGTATTATGAGGAGTGGAAAAAGCAGAGCATTGAGCCGTTGCTTGATATATGTGAGGATACGATATTTATCACTGCAAATGCACAGGCACTCAGGAGAGTGTTTCAGAATGTGATAAAAAATGCACTGGTGCATGGACAGAAGAGCATCTGCATACAGATGAGGCAGCGGGATTCGTGCAATTGCAGGGCTTCAGATGACGAGCGTACTTCAAAAAATAGGATTGTCCATATTTTGGTTTCAAATGATGTAAAAAATCCTGATGATATAGACGTGGACAGGGTGTTTGAGCGCTTTTACAAGGCTGATGAAGCGAGGAGCATATCATCGAGCGGGCTTGGGCTTTCGATTGCAAAGGAACTTGTGGAGAGAATGGGCGGGAGTATTGAAGCAAGGCTTGAGGGGAAGCGATTTGTTGTGGAAATACAGTTTGAATGTGAATAGTTCACTTTTGTAATGCTTTTGTAATGTGATAAATAATATTGACACACATGAAACAAAATGATATACTGTCAAAGTGTTTGCGGGCATGGCGGAATTCTTGACAATTGAACTGCTAACGTTCAATTGTAGGCAGATGTGCTACTGTACGCGGCATATATATGCGGGCATGGCGGAATTGGCAGACGCGCTAGATTTAGGTTCTAGTGGGAGACCGTGCAGGTTCAAGTCCTGTTGCCCGCAGTCCAACCACAAAAACGGTTCAGGATAATTCCTGAACCGTTTTTATTCTACTTTCCAGTCTCACAGATTGAAGATAGATTTAAACTGTCATAAATCACATGGCTTTCTTCTTCTGAAAAATCTCCACGCAATGTCAGAACGAAATCACTATATTCCGTAATCATGCGGGCATAAGTAATCGTATAGCCGCTGTCTGCTGTTTGACTGGTAATGGTCAGTGTCACACCATCTGCTGTGGTATAAGTACCGGTGCTGTCATAAGCTTCTTTAAAAATATAATCATCCGCATTTGTTATATCCGATACTTCATACTGGATAGACACCGCCTGACTGTCTCCCTTCCGGTAACTGGCAAAGAATGCTCCCCGGGAAAAAGTGTCTGCATCCCTGGAATCATAGCAAAGCTGACAGGCTTTTTCACTCCAGAGTGTTGGATAATTTGCTTCTATATAAGAAACGTCAATGCCAATATTCTGGTCTTTAAAAGCATCGCTTAATTTCGGATAGACATAACCCACCTCTATTTTGCCATCAATCTTTTCTTCTACCTTCAAGCTCCATAGATCATCCTTGGTTCCTTCGGTAACGGTTCCAACGAAATCAGAAGTTTGAATAAGTTCCTCTGTCCGGTCTGTCACCTTGCTGTCTGCAAAATCAAGATTTTCTCCTGAAAATTCTTCATAATGAATCGTTGTCTCTGTGGCATTTTCCATAAATTCCGTTTCATTATCAATAATAGCAATCTGTTTTTGTGCAAGGATCCGCTCTGCCGCATATACACCACAGCCGGTGACTAAAACAAGAAGTGCCACAGCCGCTGCTGTCTGTGCCATTTTCCATGGTTTCTTCGTTTCCTTCTTCCGCATAGGTACAACCTCCTTTTGGGTTGACTGGTTTAAAATCCTCTCGTTGAGTTCTTCCGAGGGAATATCAGTTGCTATAAGGGAGTTGTGTAATAAATCATCTAAGGTTGGTTTCATATGATAAAATCCTCCAATTCCTGCTTCAGATATCTACGTGCACGCATCAGTTTACTTTTCACATTACTGATAGAGAGGGACAGCTTTTCTGCAATCTCAGCCACTTTGAAATCTTCCATATAGTATAGAAGAATCACGATGCGAAGCTGCTCCGGCAATTTGTATACAGCCTTCCACACGGCTTCCTGCTCTTCTTTGCTTACCATATGCTGCTCTAAGTTTTCATCTGCCGAAAATGCTTCCAGTCCCTGCTCCTTCGATACGGGAATCTCCGCTGCAATCCTCTTTCGCCAGGCAAATTTCCGCTTCCGGTTCTGCCAGAGCTTTATGGTAATTCCAAGCAGATAGCTTTTGACATTTCCCTCTTCCTTCCAGTCCTCCTTCTCACACATTGCAAGAAAGGTATCCTGATAGAGTTCTTCTGCCAGTTCCCGGTTCTGTGTCAGCCGGATACAAAAGGAATAAATGTCCGTTCCGTATGCCTCAATGTAATGTTCCAGTAATTGTTTGTTCATGTTTCCAATCTCCCAGACCGCGCCGTCATTTGTTTTGGGATGTTTCCCTTACACCTATATATTGTAATAACAGAAGAAACGGTTGCAGTGAAAGTTATTTTTTATTCTCCCACATGACGAATCCGCTCTACCAGAGTGCCATCTCCTTCCATAAATCTACCTGCTGCCAACGGTACGAAAATGCACAGTGCAAACAGTGTCACTATCATGACAACCACCGGAATGACAGGGATGGAAAATGCTACCTTATGATAATTCATCCGCTGAAACAGCAGCACATCAATGCCAAGTCCCACCGTTGCCGTCAGAAAAAGCGAAATTCCCGCATAATACATCCCTTCTGTCAAAAGCAGCCTGCGCTGTTGTTTTCCGGTCATGCCAATGCTTTCTAATATTGCAATTTCCCGCCTTCTGCCGGATATACTGCCAAGCTCTGTATTGATATAATTCATCACACCGATAAATCCCAAAACTATAGCGATTCCCATTCCTAGCTGCCACATCTTCTGTTCTGCCGGCTTCTGCTCTTTGATGCCCTTTAACTTGCTGCTCCAGGTAATATCTTTTGCATCCTTAGATTCCTGTATCAGCTCTTTGACTTTCTTTTCTGTTTCCTTATCGTATTCCTCGTCATAAATCACCGATACCTTGTATGTCCACAGGCTCTCTGCCTTATCCTCTAAAAAAGAGTCACTGACTAAAATCATAATCGTCGGTCCCATGGCAGTCGGACCGAGATACGGACTATCATCCTCCTGTATTCCCGCAACAGATAAACTTACCTCGCTGGGTCCACGATATGGGCTGTCATCCTTCTGCAGCCCTGCAACAGATGTGCTGTATTTCTTTGTTTCCTGCCCCGGAAAATAAAAGCTTATTTTCTTATTTTTGACATCCGCATTGGTATATCCCATATATTGCTGGCATAAAAGGCAGCTTTCCCCTGCCAAAAATGATTTCTCATCGATTGCCGTTTCATTCTGCTGATTGATATAATGAAATGTTTTTTCATCGATTCCCACCACCAGCGCCATGAAATGTTCCGGATTCTGCTGATATTCTTCTCTTACATCGTCATATTTTATATACATCCACTGGTCATAGAAATCACGCATCCACTGATCCGAAAAATCCGGCTCCCAGGGTACAACGATTGTACTGTAATTTAATTTATGAATTTCCTTCACTCCATCTATTTTTAAAAGTTTCTCACAAAATGCATCATCAAAAGGCTGTTTCCAGTCTGATACATCTGCCACCATACTCTTATTGGTCAGTTCCATATCTGCATTCATATACTGCAGTTCCGCTGTCCGTTTGCTCTGGCTTCCCGCCAGCGTTACCACACATAAAAATACAGTCAGGCTGGTAGATAGTGAAAGAATGACAAGGATTGTTTTCTTCTTCATCCGGCAAAGCTGCTGCCATGCCAGCCGGTAAATAATATTTTTCCCGGTTCGCTTTTTCTTTCCGGTATAAACTGTCTTTGAAGTCTGATAACCCAGTGCCTCCATGACAGAAATACGCTCTGCTACTCTTACCGGCTTACGGCTGGCAAGATAGACCGTCACTGCCATAATAGCAATCGTCAGCACCAGAAACTCCGGTTTTATCGTTACCGCCATCTTTTCTGTGCGAATTCCCAGTACCCGGATTGTTCCCGGAATCACAAGATAGGACGTCAGAAATCCCAAGCCTGTTCCCAGTAGAATGCCTATTCCACTTAGGATAATCTGCTTCTGCCACAACAGCCGGTGCATCTGGCTTTCTGTCATTCCCACAGCCCGCAGCAGTCCATAATAGCGGATATTGTCTTCTATCGATAAATACATGATATTGTAAATCAGTAAATAGGCACTGAGACAGGTCAACATAATGATTCCCAACATCCCAAGAAAAATTTCCTTTACCTTATCACAGTCCCATGTTGTCTGGATGCTCTGCTTCCGTTCCAGATTTAATTCTTCTTTCAGCCGGTTCTCTATCCGGTCTGATGCAAACCAGAAACGATATTGATAATAGAGAATGCCGCAGCCATAGTCTGCCTGACTGTAGCCTGCCTGTTCAAACACCTCTTCCGTCACGAAACAGTTGGCAGTTTCTTCATAGTCATCTATGATGCCCGTAATTTTCATGGGCTTTTCTACCTGGGTTCCATCTTTCTTCTGATAGCTTAAAAGCAGCGTATCTCCAATTGTAAGATTTTCCAACTTCCGCTTTTCCAACAGCGTCTTTGTAACCATCACCTCATCGGCTGTCTCAGGATACCTTCCCTCCTGATGCAGAATGCCGGGCTGATGCATTTTCTCCCGGTAATTTTTATCCTCATATATGATAGAAATATTCTTTTCACCGATGTTTCCCAGCATAAATTCTGTAATTCCAACTACCTCAATACCAGGATCTGCTTTTACTGTTTCTTCCTGCTCCTTTGTGACTCCACCCATCAGAATTCCATCATAGAGTTCCCCCACAGAATGCAGCCGCCAGACATACTGCATATGCATGTAGGAAGCCCCTGTCTGCATAACCGTAAACAGCATCAGCACCGCCAATACAATTGCCACAAGATACAGGCTGTTTTTCTTTCTGTTGCTCCTTATGGAACGGACTGCCATCTTACGGATGACAGCCTGATTATTATTTTTAAGCATAGAGCTTTCGTTCCTTCCTGATTTTCCCATCTTCCATGTATACAATCCGGTCTGACAACTGCGCCACGTCCATGTCATGGGTAATCAGAATTGTAGTCTGCTGATATTTTCGTGCCACTGTTTTTAACAATCCCATAACATCATGGCTGGTCTGTGTGTCAAGATTTCCTGTGGGTTCATCCGCTAAGAGAATAGCCGGCTTATAAGATAATGCCCGGGCAATTGCTGTTCTCTGCTGCTGACCGCCGGATAACGTACCCGGCAGTGCATCCCGCTTATCTTCTATTTTCAGTTGCCTTAACAATTCTTCTATATATGCCTTGTCCACATAACCTCCATCCAGCTCGATGGGCAGCACAATATTCTCATACACACTCAAATCAGGAATCAGGTTATAGCTTTGAAATACTACACCAACCTTCCTTCTTCGAAAGACTGCCTGCTCTTCCCTCGTCATTGACGCAAGGCTTTTCCCATCAATATAGACTTCTCCGGATGTTGGCACATCCAATGCTCCTAACATATGCAGCAGCGTACTTTTCCCGCTTCCGGACTTTCCGGTGATTGCCACAAATTCTCCCTCTTTTACGGTAAGGTTCACTCCATCTAAGGCTTTTACCGTATGGGTTCCCAACGGATAATATTTCTTTAACTCCTCTGTCCGTACTACTTCTTTTATTTCATTGGCAGATAAATGCAAAATTCTGCCCCCTTTCCACTTTCTGAATGCACTTCCATATAGCCGTCCTGCATCGTCACAATCTTTCGTGCCAGATACAGGCCAATCCCGATTCCATCCTCATCATGGACTTCCGGTTCCCGGTAAAACCTTTGAAAAATCTGTGCCTGATGTTCCGCAGGGATTCCCCTTCCGGTATCCCGGATGCTGATTTTTCCAAAAACCTCCTGTTCCATTACTGAAATATAGATGCTTCCCCCTTTTGGAGTATATTTCACTGCATTCTCTAAAAGATTAAAAATTGCTTCCTGTGTCCACTTGGCATCGCAAAACAGTTTCAATGTCTCCGGGCAGTCCACATGGACAGAAATCTCTTTTGCTTCCGCTCCCGGTACCACTGCCGCAACCGCTAGTCCTAACACTTCAAAAATCTTTGTGTCCTTTTCACATATTTCTATGATTCCGGTTTCCAGGCGCGAAAGCTTCACCAGACTCTGCATCAGGAAATCCAGCCGTTCTGTCTGTTTTATCAGCTTTCCAATACACTCCTGCCGCCGCACCTTATCTTCCTGTTCCTCTTCTAAAATTTCCAGATATATTTTAATATTCGCCATTGGCGTTCTGCCCTGATGGGAAATGTCAGAAATCAGCTCTTTTATCTGTTCTTTTTCCTTATGGCTCTGTCGGTTCTTCCTGTTCCAAACATCCATAAGCTCCTGCAAATCCTGATAAATCTTATCCCAAAGGCTGTCCTTAAACTCCGCTTCATTTCCAATGTCTTCACCTGCTTTCATCAGCGTCAGACACCGCTGTAGTTCTTCCGTAAAATCATAGATTTCCTTCTTCTGCCGATACAGTCTGACTAGAAGATAACTTATCACAATGCCACAGCCTGCTATTATTCCTATCGCAACCATTGATATCCCATCCCATATACATTTGAAATATATTTGTGTTCCGCATCCTCTATCTTTCCACGGAGCCGGTTCACATTGACTGCCAGTGTGTGTCGGTCCACATATGCTTCATCACAGTCCCACAATTGCTCTAACAGCACATTATAAGAAAGCAGCTGTCCTGCATGTTCAATAAATAAGCGTAACATCCGAAATTCCGTAGGTGTTACCATGCACTCTTTCCCCTCTATTTCTACCTTGACCCGGTCAAAGTCTATCCGCAGATATCCATCTTCATAAATATTTCTTGGATTTTCCGTCTCCCGTTTTAAAATGACCGCTATCTTCTTTAGCAGAATATGTATGGAAAATGGCTTTGTCACATAATCCTCTGCTCCCAACTCATACCCGGATAACACATCTTCTTCCAAATCTCTTGCCGTAAGAAACATGACCTTCACTTTCCTGTGCTCCATAATCCATTTACAAAAGCCAAAGCCCTCTCCATCCGGAAGATTTACATCCAGTATCATAAGCGAATATTCCTGCTGCAAACCCGCAAGCTTTGCCTCCTGAGTGGAATAGGCACTTTCTGTCTCATACCCTGCCTGCTGCAGTGCAAAGCAAATTCCCTGGTTCAGTTCCCGGTCATCTTCCACTACTAATATTCTATCCATCTTCCCTAAACATCCTTTTTCTTATCTGTTGTCATTCGTTTTTTTCTTTCCTACTTTTCCCCGGTTCATTCCTATGTCTCATTATACAAATGCTTCCTCCGTCGCGCAACGAATAGATTGTCACAGTTTTGTGATAAATGATTGAGGATAGAAAAAAGCAGGAATTACACTTTCATAATCCTGCTTTCTACTTTATCAATATTTCTTTTTCAATATTTCTTTTTCCATCTTCTGTTATTCTGTTACTTTTTCAATCCTTCCGGAATCGGTCTTCTTTTTGCGCTGAATTCACTTACATCAATCCGAATCACATTGACAATGGATACCAGTTCTTCATTAAAAGTAAAATCGCCTCCGGTCTGGCATTTCATCAAAATAGAAAGTGCCTGCATTTTCTCATTTACATCCTCTACAATAACAGCTTTCCCTTTTCCCATAACACAGGAATAGGAATTACCATACTGGCATGCCACCTTTCCTTCAAATGGCACCACATCACACTCCATTTCAAAGCATACCTTTGGATTTTTCTCTATTAAATCATACTTATATCCCTTCTTTGCTCCATGAAGGTAAATCACCATTTTCCCATCTTCATAGGTATAGCCGTAATTCATCGGTAACACATAAGGCTGGTCACCATCCACAAGTCCCACATGCACAATCTTGCAGGCATCCATAATCTTAAGGATTTCATTTATATCTGTTACTTCACGTTCTCTTCTTGTCATATTCACTACTTACTCCAGTTCTGTTGTTCCATCATCATTCGGTAAAATATCATATAAGAATACCCCTGGTTCTACATCTTCATAATCCAAAGTTACAGTATTTTTCGTTTTTGTCCTCATAATTCCCGCAAAAAACTGTCTATTATTCTCCGTTCCCATATGCGCACATGTAAAAGGATTGGCCTGGCTCACCTGCGGAGTGTCAAAATAAATCATGCCTGTCATTCCAAATGTTGCCTCTGAAGTTACAGTCACCTCATCGTGAAGTTCTACATCATAATCCGCCAATTGTTCTTCCGTCAAATCTGACCAGTCTGCAAATATTTCCCCAAATTCAATCTTTTCCGTTACCGTAGTTCCCACCAGTGCATTTAATTCATCATATATATCAGCATAATTAGTACCATATTTAGGTGAAACCGCTGTAATCAGCATTTCAATTTCCGCACTATACTGATATTCTTCAAACTCCGGCTCACTAATAACACGGTATAATCCAGATACAAGGATAGCATTCCCCATTTTATTTCCTTTCCGGTTTCCATCCTTATCGTTATAACTAACTTCTGCATTATCATAAGAAATAAAAAATTCATCATTCGTAAAAATTACTTTTGAATTTTTGGAGCTTGTATCATAAGATACCTCAAGATTTCCTAATTCGACATTCTCCGGATAATATGATCTATCTTCAAGTGTCTCCCTATCTTCAATTCTCCATTCTCCTCTTAAAACATCCTGTGTGACTGTTATTTCAGAGGAAGTATTCTTTTTAAAATCTTCAATCTTTTGTTCCAGTTCTGATAATTCCTGCTGCTCTGTATCTGTCACATTATTTTCCGTATTTATTCCTTCTGTTGCTTCAATCTGCCTAGCATCTTCCTGTTTTCCACATGCTGTAAACAATAAAGTCCCGGCAACACATAATATTATAAATTCTTTCTTCATTTGCTTTTCATTACTCCTTCGCTTATTTTATTCTGGTATATATAAACCATCTATCATCATAAATATTAGAACTCCATGTGTCTCCATCCAGCGTATACTTTTCTATTTTTCCTTCACCGCCCCTTTCCGGCCAATAATTTATCAACATATTTTCATCATCCTGAATTTCATATGTAAAATTACAATTTACAACATGATTAGCAAAATTTACACCCGTATTATCATTGTAAAATACATAAATGCTCTCAGCTCCAACTTCATCAGATGTTCCTACGCAATACCAGATGCCAACAATTCCACCACCAGATAACTTCGATTCATCCACTGTTATCTTGCTGTATACTTCTTCCAGGACATCACTATAATCCGGATATTCACTGCAAATCAAAAAGTCATCCGCAATATACCAATTACTATCTGCACATTCAATATAAAATCCATTACATTTTTCTCCTTGTGGCTTTACAGTGACTGTTATTCCTGTGCAGGAACCATTTTTATATATGCGGCTATATTCCACTTTAAAATCACTAAAAGAAATTGTAATATCACCTGCAATATTTTCCTCTACCTTTCTTCCATCACTGACTTTTTCCATCACAGCTGTGTAATCATCCTTATTTGTCAGTGCAAATTCATCTGCTGTCAGAACAACATCATCCAAATGTATTGTCTGAATGTTTTCTGCATCAAATCCTTCGACGCTATTACTCAGTTCTTCAAAGCAATTCAGTTTTATAGCTTTCTCAATCGTATCCTTTTGCTTTGATACATTACCATCGTTTTCTGCAATTTCTTCTGTCTCTGCTTTCTCCTGTTTTGAAGCAGTGCCTGACTCTCCACCATCACATGCTGATAAATTACATATCATAACCATGCTTAAGATTCCAATCATAATACTCTTTTTCACTTGGTCTTTTCCTTTCTTTTGTTAAACTTTTTTCATTATATTTCTTCTCTATTTACCCTAAAATATATGTTTTTATTATATATGAATTCATGACAAAAAGGAATAAAAAAAATAACAGAAACACTGTATTTATCAGCATTTCCGCTATTTTCAACTAATGAGACATCGGGGATTCGAACCCCGGACAACTTGATTAAAAGTCAAGTG
>OHEV01000643.1_pt1 | contig 18107 bp, 9 predicted proteins | sample 1567331 | NCBI WGS metagenome assembly OHEV01 (sample SAMEA3879561, study PRJEB24766) | human gut metagenome | biome: human-associated habitat; feature: feces | place: USA | collected 1985/1987 | reverse complement strand
ACGGCTAAGTCGATTCTTATTTCCTGCGGTGCCAGATTAGCCCCATTTGATATTGCGGAGCTGCGTGACCTTATGGCCTACGATGAAATGGAACTGGATTTGCTGGGGGATCGCCGCACGGCCTTGTTCGTGATCATCTCCGACACGGACGATACGTTCAATTTCGTGGTGTCAATCATGTACACCCAGCTTTTCAATCTGCTTTGTGACCGTGCAGACGATCAATGCGGAGGTCAGCTAAAGTATCATGTGCGGCTGCTGCTCGATGAGTTCGCAAACATCGGTTTGATCCCGAAGTTTGATAAGCTGATCGCCACCATCCGCAGCCGCGAGATTTCGGCATCCATCATCCTACAATCGCAGAGCCAGTTGAAAACCATCTACAAGGATGCAGCAGAAACCATCATCGGCAACTGCGACACCATGCTGTTCCTCGGCGGCAAGGAAAGTTCGACCCTCAAAGAAATTTCCGAAACGCTGGGAAAAGAAACCATCGACCTATATAACACTTCCGACACGCGCGGTCAAAGCCCATCATTTGGTACAACCTACCAAAAGACTGGCAAGGAGCTTATGAGCCGGGACGAGCTTTCTGTTATGGATGGCAGCAAGTGTATCCTGCAGCTGCGCGGTGTCCGGCCATTTCTCAGCGACAAATTCGACATTACCAAGCATAAGCGGTACAAGGAGCTTTCGGACTTCGATAAGAAAAACGCTTTCGATGTAGAACGCTACCTGAAGCACGAACTAAGGCTGCGGATGGATGAAGAATTTGATTGCTACGAGGTGGATGTGTCCGAAGAAAGCACAGCATAGGAAGGAGGTCATTATCCGAAGTAAATACACCCGCCCGCCTGTCCGGGCAGACCCCGTGGCAGGTAACTTGTCCGACTGATTTCTACATTTTGCGATTCCAAAAGGCTGATTTTTTATGAAAATGAAAGGAGAAGCCAGAATTGCAGGAGCAGGCAGCACCGAAGATGTGCCAGCCTGTTTTTCTTTTGGAATCGTGTTTTTTATCAATGCTGCAATCTGGCGAAAAACGACTATGGAATTCTTCAATCAGGCTATTACCGTTCTGCAGACTCTCGTTGTTGCCATCGGCGCGGGCCTTGGTGTTTGGGGCGTTGTGAACCTCATGGAAGGGTACGGAAACGACAACCCCGGCGCAAAGTCGCAGGGCATGAAGCAGCTGATGTCCGGCGGCGGTGTCATCCTCATCGGCACCCAGCTGATCCCGCTGCTCTCTGGTCTGTTCGGCTAATCAACAAGCGATAGGAGGAAAACCCGCCATTGTTCGATAATATTTTCGCAGCAATCGAAAAATGGATGAGGGAACTTCTTTCCGGCATGGTGGAGTCCAACCTGAGTACGATGTTCACAGCGGTCAACCAACAGACCAGTGAAATCGCTGCTCAGGTCGGGCAGACACCGCAAGGGTGGAACAGCAGCATTTTCAGCATGATCCGTAACATTTCGGATTCGGTGGTGATCCCTATTGCGGGAATCATCATCACGCTGATCCTCTGCTACGAACTGATTTCGATGCTGACAGAGCGGAACAATCTGCACGATGTGGACACATGGATGTTCTTCAAGTATTTCGTGAAGATGTGGATCGCGGTCTATCTCGTCAGTCATACGTTCGATATTGCAATGGCGGTATTTGACATTGGGCAGTCGGTGGTAAATTCTTCCTCCGGCATTATCCGTGGCAATACCGCCATTGATATTAGTTCTCTTTCCATGCAGATGCAGGCGGCAATGGCAACAATGGCGATTGGCGAACTGGTGACGCTGGCATTGGAAACCCTTGTTGTAAGCTGGTGTCTGAAAATTCTGTCGGTGGTTATCACGGTAATTATGTACGGCAGAATGATAGAAATATACCTCTACACTTCGCTTGCTCCGATTCCATTTGCAACCATGAGCAACCGTGAATGGGGTCATGTGGGTACGAACTACTTCCGAGGGCTGTTCGCGCTGGCATTTCAGGCGTTTTTAATGATGGTTTGCGTGGCAATCTATGCAGCCCTCATCGGCAGCATCCGGGTATCTTCGGATATTCACTCGGCTTTGTTCGGCACGATGGCCTACACGGTGATTCTTTGCTTCTCGCTGCTCAAAACGGGAAGTCTGTCCAAACAGATCTTTGGCAGTCACTAAATCCGGGAAAATCCAATGAAAGGAAAAGACAGCAGACAACGCCGTTTCCCGGCGGCGGTCTGGCTGTTCTGGTAATCCATGGCCTATGTAACGATACCAAAAGACCTTTCCAAAGTGAAGAACAAGGTCTTTCTGAACCTGACGAAACGCCAGCTTGTGTGTATGGGTTTCGCGGCAGGAATTGGTGTTCCGTTCTATTTCCTCATGCGCGATACGCTGGGAACCAGCAATGCAGCGGCAGGCATGGTGCTCCTGATGCTGCCGGAATTTTTCTTTGCTCTGTACGAGAAAAACGGGATGCACCTTGAAACCATCCTGACGAATTTCATCAGCGTCCGATTCAAACGACCTGCGGTACGGCGCTATGAGGTCGAAAACTTGTATGAGCGAGAACTGGAAACCGCAGCACCGATCCAGAAGAAAGGAGGCATCTTTGGTAAAAAGTGAACCGAAGAAGAAATCGCAGTCGGGCGGCTTCTTCCAGAAGTTCTTTCGGAAACCCGAAAAGAACCAGAAGGAACAGCGGTTGACCGTGCAGCGTTCCATTCCATATCTGGAAATGGGGCGCGACGGTATCTGCCGGGTGGAGGAACATCTGTATTCCAAAACCGTCCGATTCTACGACATTAACTACCAGCTGGCACAGAACGAGGATAAGAACACCATCTTTGAAAGCTGGTGCGACTTCCTCAACTACTTCGATGCCAGTATCCGCTTTCAGTTGTCGTTCATCAACCATAAGAGCGACATGAGCGAGTACAACAGGGTCATTCAAATCGAGCCGCAGCACGACCAGTTTGATGATGTGCGTATGGAATATGCACAGATGCTGAAACAGCAGCTTGCCAAGGGCAACAACGGTCTGGTTCGGACGAAGTACATCACGTTCAGCATCGAAGCAAAGAGTGTCCGGGAAGCAAAGCCCCGGCTGGAGCGTATCGAAACCGATATTCTCAATAATTTCAAGGTGCTGGGCGTGAAAGCCTATCCGCTGAACGGCGTGGAACGGCTTCAGATCATGTACGAAACCTTTCATCAGGAAGAACAGCAGAAGTTCGATTTCAGCTATGACCGCATCCTGCAGAGCGGTATGACCACAAAGGACTTCATTGCCCCGACCAGTTTCCTGTTCAAGAGCGGCAAGGATTTTATGATGGGTGACACCTATGGTGCTGCATCCTATCTGAACATCCTTGCCCCGGAACTGACGGATAAGGTGCTGGCCGAGTTTCTGGACATGGACAAAAATCTGGTGGTCAGCATTCATGTGCAGTCGGTAGATCAGCTGAAAGCTATCAAACTGATCAAAGGCAAAATTACCAATCTGGATCGTATGAAAATCGAGGAACAGAAGAAAGCTGTGAGGTCTGGTTATGATATGGAAATTATTCCGAGCGACCTTGCAACTTATGGCGGCGAGGCCAAGAAGATTCTGGATGATCTGCAGAGCCGCAATGAGCGTATGTTCCTTGTTACGGTGCTTTTCCTCAATACGGCCAAGACCAAGCAGGAGTTGGATAGTGCTGTGTTTCAGACTGCTGGTATCGCTCAGAAGTTCAACTGCACACTGAACCGTCTGGATTATTTGCAGGAACAGGGCCTTATGAGCAGCCTGCCGCTGGCAAATAACCTCGTTCCCATCAAGCGCGCACTGACCACAACTTCCACTGCCATCTTCGTTCCCTTCACCACGCAGGAGCTTTTTATGGAGGGCGATTCCCTCTATTATGGTCTGAACGCGGTGTCTAACAACATGATTATGGCAGACCGGAAGCAGCTGAAAAACCCGAACGGTCTGATCCTCGGCACACCGGGAAGCGGTAAGTCGTTCAGTGCAAAGCGTGAGATCACCAACGTATTCTTTACCACAACGGACGATATTATCGTCGCAGACCCCGAAGGAGAGTATTATCCGCTGGTGGAAGCGTTGGGCGGTCAGGTTATCCATATCTCATCCACCAGTAAGGACTATATCAACCCGATGGACATCAATCTGAACTATGCGGACGATGATAACCCGCTGGGCATGAAATCGGACTTTATTCTTTCCCTGTGCGAACTTATCATGGGCGCACGGGATGGCATGGAGCCGGAAGAAAAGTCGGTCATTGACCGCTGCCTGCCGCTGGTCTACCAGAAGTATCTGAACGACCCGAAGCCGGAGAATATGCCGACGCTCGGTGATCTGTACGACTGCCTGCGGGAGCAGAAAGAGCGGCAGGCGCAGCGTATCGCCACGGCATTGGAAATCTACGTCAATGGTTCGCTGCGAGTGTTCAATCACCAGACCAATGTGGAACTGGATAACAGAATTATCTGTTTCGATATCAAAGAGTTGGGCAAACAGCTGAAAAAACTGGGTATGCTCATCGTCCAGGATCAGGTCTGGAACCGCGTTACCATCAACCGCAACAGCAAAAAGAACACCCGGTACTATATAGACGAGTTCCACCTCCTGCTGAAAGAGGAACAGACCGCAGCATACAGCGTCGAGATCTGGAAGCGGTTCCGAAAATGGGGCGGCGTACCCACAGGCATCACCCAGAACATCAAGGATTTGCTGGCCAGCCGGGAAATCGAGAACATCTTCGAGAACAGCGATTTTATTTATATGCTCAACCAGGCATCGGGCGACCGACAAATCCTTGCAAAGCAGCTGAATATTTCACCGTTCCAGCTGTCGTATGTGACGAACAGCAACGAGGGCGAGGGGCTGCTGTTCTACGGCAATACGATTATCCCGTTCAAGGATAAGTTCGACACTTCGCTGAAACTGTACAGTCTGATGACAACGAAGCCCAATGAGATGGGAAAATACAAGGAGAAAAAAGAAGCATGAACACACCGAACATTTTTGACCGACTGAGCCGTAAGATTCATCATCACTCTGACATGGAGCCGCACGAAAGCGATTCCGGCCCGCCCTTTGGTGAGGTGGAGCCGCTCAACTTCCACGATGAAGAATCGGTGGTGCATACGGTGCTGGAAGATTTCTATGCCGTTGGCACACTGGCCGATGAACTGACTGACGGCTTTCACATGGAAGCCCACGGTTATCTTGACCGTGAGGAAGTGAACGCCCGTCTGATCGCCTTTGCCCGGAAACTGGAACAGGTGCTTGATAAGTGGGAAACCCACGCAGCCCTGATCGCATGACGGCTCCAGCCGGAAGGAGGTGATTTCCATAGCAGACAAGAAATTCCGGGGCAGAGATAAAATCGTCCAGAAAATGACCAAGGATGGTCTGGTGGATGAAAACCTCCGCACCGGGGAACAGAAGTCCGCGACCGCAGCAGAAAAGCCGGAGCAGGAAGATTCGGCAAAAGAAACTGCGGAAAAGGAAACAGATGAAGAAACTATCGTGGAAGAAGAACGGTGCATGAATGCCGGGGACGGGGAGGAGGATGCACCCCGGCATCACAGTACCGCCAAGCAGAGCGCAGACTATTATAAAGCCCATCAGGAGGATGGTAAGCCGAAAGATGCGTCTGCGGAATCGGATGCAGAGCCGCAGCCCGCAAAGAAAGGCCGACTTTCTTTTGAAGATGAAAAAGGCAGCATTGTCCGTGGCGTAGGGATGGGCGTTAAGAAGGTGGCGAAGAAAGGAGTGGACACCGCCACCGGGTTTGCCCATCAGAAAGTACATCAGGTAGAAAAGGATAATTCCGGCGTGGAAGCTGCTCACAAGTCGGAAGAAGCCGCCGAACGCCTGCACCACTTTGTCAAAGGCAGAAAAAAGCCCAAAGATAAATCTGCCAGAGCGGAGAAAAGAGGTGGGGAGGATCAGAAACCCAGCCGCCTGAAATTCTCCGAGAGTGAGGGCGGCACGGCAGAAAATGCAGCAGAACCGTCGCTGAAAAAGAAACAGCCCCAGCCACCGCCGACTGCCGCAGGAGGTGAAACAAAAACAGTCGGCGCGAAGTTTTACCAGAAAAAGCAGTATAAGGATGCTTATGCAGCCGCCAAGCGCGGCCAGAAAGCCGGAACTGCTGCCAGCAAGCAGGCGGCAGCGGCAACCAACACCATTACGGAGAAAGCGAAAGCGGCGGTGCAGGAGATCGTCGTGCAGAATAAAACCCTGTGGGTCAGTATTGGTGTGGGCATCCTGCTGGTGATGGTGATGCTGGGAGCCTTTTCAAGCTGTGGTGCAGCAATTCAGGGAACAGGCAGTACCTTTGTGGGAACGACATATCCCAGCAAGGATGCCGACATGAAAGGTGCGGAAGAAGATTATCTGGAACTGGAAAAGGAACTGGATAGACAGATTCGGCAGATGGAATCCACCCATCCGGGCTATGATGAATACCGCTATCAGCTGGATGAGATCGGGCATGACCCATATCAGCTTATTTCCCATCTGACTGCGGTTTATGAGCAGTTCACCAGAGGACAGGTTAAGCCTGTTATCAAGGAACTGTTCAAGCAGCAGTATCTCCTGAAAGTGTGGGAAACGATAGAGATTCGTACCCGCATGGAAACCAGAGTAGGGGTTCGGCCAACGATTGACGCTTTTGGAAACGTCAGCATGGAAACCTATACCTATCAGGAAGAAGTGGAGTATGAATACAAAATCCTCAATGTCCTGCTGAAAAATAAGGGCTTCGATACCATCGCGCGGAAGAACATGAACCGGAAGCAGACCGGGCGGTACGATGCCTACAACCTGACCTACGGCAACCGCCCGGAACTGTTCGGTGCAGGCTCCCCGACATACAGCGGCGGCACAACGGGCAGTATTGGCACGGGCGGCGGTACTGGTGGCTCCGGCGGCTTCAAGTATGATATTCCTTCGGAAGCCCTTTCGGATGAAAAGTTTGCAAGGATGATTGAGGAAGCCGAAAAGTATCTTGGTATGCCGTATGTGTGGGGCGGAAGTTCCCCAAGCACCAGTTTTGACTGCTCCGGCTTCGTTTGCTGGGTCATCAATAACAGCGGCAATGGGTGGAGCGTTGGGCGTACAACAGCCAACGGTCTGCGCGGAAAGTGCAGCTATGTTTCTCCTGCGGATGCACAGCCTGGTGACTTGATTTTCTTTGAGAAAACCTATAACACCGTTGGCGCGTCGCACGTTGGAATCTACGTCGGCAATGGCATGATGATCCACTGCGGCGACCCCATTTCCTATACCAGTATCAATTCGACCTACTGGCAAAGCCACTTTTTAGGCTTTGGCCGCATCAACTGAAAGGAGGGCCGATGGGCAAAAAATTACAGAAATATCTGGATGAAGCCGAAAAGACGGAACAGCAGATCGCGGAACTGGAAGAACGGCTGAGAACCATCCGGGCAGCACAGAAAAAGGAAGAGGACAGCGAGATCATTCGTGCCATCCGCAGCACCAAGATGGGCGGGCGCGAACTGCTGGCTCTGCTGGACAACATTCAGGCGGGCAACGTGACGTTCCTGACCGCTGTGAACAATGCTTCGGAGGAAGCGGAAACGGAGGAAGCGATTGAAAAAGATGCTTAAACGGCTGGGTGTTGTTATTCCCAGCACAATTCTGACCCTGCTGATGGCGGTGGGCTTTTCGACTCCGGTCTTTGCCTATGTGGATACCACTGAGGTGGCAGAGGAACCTGTGCAGGTAATCGAGGAAGCAGAGCCGACCGAGGAAGAAAAGATCCCGTTCACCATCGCAGGCAACGGCGAGGTGGAGGATAACATGGTGGATGACCCCAGCAAGGAGTTCTTCACGGTCAAGACGAAGGACGGCAATACGTTCTTTCTGGTGATTGACCGGGCGCGGAACAGCGAAAACGTCTATATGCTCTCGATGATCGACGAGTACGATTTGCAGGAGTTTCTGGACGATGAAGAGCGGAACGGCAAGCAGGAAGAAGAAACGCCTGCAGTAGTTCTGCCCGAAACCAAACCTGAACCTACCCCGGATGTGGAAATCGAAGAACCGAAAGAGGAATCGAGCGGAGGCATGAATAAGATTCTGCTGCTGGTGTTCGTGGCTGCGCTGGGCGGTGCAGGTGCTTTCTTCTACTTCTACATTTATAAACCGAAGCCGAAAGAAGAAACGCCGCAGAGTGAAAATCTGGAAACCGACCAGAGCCTTGCGACGGTGAACGAGGATAATCAGTCCGGCAACGAAAATGGCACATAAGAAAACCGTAACATAAGGATGCAGGGGTAGTCGAAAGGCTATCCCTGCTTTTTTCAAAAAGGAGAAAGCGTTGAAATATCTGGTGATTGCAGAAAAACCGAGCGTATCGAAATCCATTGCAAAAGTGATCGGTGCATATCGGCAGGAGGACGGGTATCTGGAGGGTGGGGATTGCGTGGTAAGCTGGTGTCTGGGGCATCTGGCAGAGTATGCAGCCCCGGAACATTACGATGAACGCTATGAAAACTGGCACTTTGAAGATTTGCCGATTCTCCCTGTCGAGTGGAAACTGCTGGTGCATAGCACCAAGAAGCCGCAGTTCAATGTCCTGCGCAAACTGCTCCGCAGCAAGAAATTTGATTATGTGGTGAACGCCTGCGACGCCGGACGCGAGGGTGAAGCGATTTTCCGCCGTGTGTATGCTCTTGCCGGAAGCAAACTCCCCATCAAGCGGCTGTGGATCAGCAGCATGGAGGATGCCGCCATCCAGCAGGGCTTTGAAAACCTGAAAGATGGTGCGGCCTACGACAACCTGTTTGCAGCGTCCGAGTGCAGGGCAAAAGCGGACTGGCTGATCGGCATGAACGGAACCCGTGCTTTTACGAAAAAGTACGGCAGAAAACAGACCATTGGCCGGGTGCAGACCCCGACGCTGGCGATGCTGGCCGAACGGCAGGCCAAAATCCAGAACTTTGTAAAAGAACCCTATTACAAAGTGGAACTGTCCGGCGCAGGTGTTGTGGCAGTATCGGAACAGATGGGGCGGGAACAGGATGCCGATACCATGCAGGCCGCTTGTGATGGTCAGTGCGCGGTGGTCGGCAGCATCGAACGCAAGAGGGTAGAAAAGAAGCCCCCGAAGCTGTATGACCTGACGACCTTGCAGCGAGAAGCAAACCGCTATTATGGTCTGCCTGCAAGCCAGACCTTGCAGGCATTGCAGGAACTGTATGAAGAAAAGCTGGTGACATACCCCAGAACGGACAGCCAGTTTGTGACCGAGGATATGCGCAAGACAGTGGAATCTCTGGTACTGGCTCTGGATGGCCAGACTGTGGATGTGAGCTGCGTTATCAATAACAGCAAAGTCACAGACCACCACGCGATCCTGCCGACGATGCAGGGCGCAAAGTGTAATAAGGAAAAGTTGTCCGAAACCAAACAGAAGATTCTTTCGCTTATCATCTGGAAACTGGTGCAGGCTGTGCAGCCGCCGTTCATCTATGAGGATGTGCTGGTAACAGTGTGCTGCCAGGGCAGGAACTTCACGGCAAAATATAAGGAGGTTCTGCAGCCCGGTTATACTGCAAAACCTGTTCCGCTTGTGGAGCCGGAGAAGAACAAGGATGCGTCACTTCCGAACGATCTGGAACAGGGGATGGTTATTCCGGTGGTACGGGCAGAGAAAAAGCAGGGCTTTACTTCACCGCCGAAAGTCTACACCGAAGATACCCTGCTGTCGGCCATGGAAACCGCAGGCAACAAGGAATTTGAAAAGGACACTGAGAAGAAAGGTCTGGGAACCCCTGCAACGCGCGCTGCGATTCTGGAAAAGCTGGTATCCTCCGGCTATGTGCAGCGTAAAGGCAAGCAGATGATTCCCACGGAGGACGGTGTGGCCGCGATCCGCAATATCCCGGACTACCTGAAATCTGCCAGTATGACAGCCGAATGGGAAAATGACCTGCTGCGGATGGAGCGCGGCGAGATCAAGCCCTATGATTTTATGCATGGCATCCACGGATTGCTCGATAAGATGTTGGCTGACCTCCGGCAAATTCCTACCGTCGCGGCAGCTCCCCATCATAATAAGGTAAGCGTAGGAAGCTGCCCGGTCTGCGGAAACCCTGTACATGAGAGTAAGCTCAGCTTTTGTTGTGCAGACCGCAGCTGCAAATTTGCCCTCTGGAAAGAAAGCAGATACTTGTCCAACATGAGAAAAACGCTGGACAAGAAGATGGCGGTAGACCTTTTGAAGAAAGGCCGCACCCATGTAAAAGACTTTTATTCCGCGAAAAAAGATAAGACATTCGCCGCTGACCTTGTGATGCGCGTCGAGGATGGCCGTGCACAGTACAGTCTGGAATTTCCCAAAACACCGATGAAAACGAAAACGTAAAGGAGGTTTGACCCTTGCCACAGATTAACGATATTCGAGAATTGGCGCAGCAGAACGCCCGGTATGTCAGTAACTCGCCACAGGACTGGATGAGTTATCTGGATGTGGCGGCGCGGCTGTACCGCTATTCGTTCACCGATGCACTCCTGATCCACGCGCAGCGACCCGATGCAACCGCCTGCGCAGAACTGGAACTCTGGAATCAGAAAATGAGCCGATGGGTCAACCGTGGCGCAAAAGGCATCGCGCTTCTGGATGATACCGGACCTCGTACCAAGCTGCGGTATGTGTTCGATATTGCGGACACCCATCTGGTACGCGGCGGCAGAACACCGCTCTTATGGAATCTGGACAGCCACGAGCATGAGCAGGCTATCTTAGACCATCTGGCAGATACCTATGGTTTATCCCAGACAGACAGCATGAATACTGCCCTGATGGAGCTGGCACAGCAGCTGACCGCCGACAATCTGGATGAAGCGATGGACGGTCTGGCCTATGAGGTGGCGGATACGTTTCTGGAAGAACTGGACGAAGATAACATCCGTGTCCGCTTCCGGGAACTGATGACCAACAGTATTTTCTATACGCTTTCCCGCCGCTGCGGGCAGGAGCCTATGGATGTGCTGGACGATGATGACTTTATCCGTATCGTGGATTTCAACAAGCTGCCGGTGCTGTCGTTCCTTGGCAACGCCGTTTCCGAACAGTGCGAAGCGGTTCTTTTTGACATTGGCCGTGAGATGCGGAAAATTTACAAAAAAGAAATCACGCAGCAGCTTGAAAAATCTGTTGACAGCTTGTATAATACCAATACAGACTTTAGCACATTAAAGCGTGAAATCAAAGATAACACGACCAAAGGAGGACAAGAAAATGGAGTTGACGTATTACCGCAAGGGAGATTATCTGTTCCCGAATCTGGCCGTGAAGGACGAGCCGCAGATCATCGGGAAGTACGGGATGCTGCGCAGGACGTACCTGAAAGAGAACCGCAAGAACTGGTATCAGAGTATGCTGATGAGCGGCAAGCTGAACCAGCATCTGGCGCAGATCGAGGAAGCAGCGGAGAGCCGGGTAGAAACCCTGCTGGACAGCCTGAACGAGAAGTTTCCGGCACCGAGCAAGGAGAAGGACCCGCTGGCATGGGCGGCGCACCAGAACAACCTGACAGCGATGGCCGAGGAGATCGTCTTGAAGGAATTGGTGTACAATTAACTGAACCGACAACGGAACAGGATTTGAGCGAAGCAGAGGAAGAAATTGCCTCTGCTTTTTCTTTTCCTGATTTGCCGACCGTGGAACAGCAGATCCGCGCCATTGAAGCACCGATCCGGGCGCGGTATGCGGACGAGATTGCACTTGATTCCGAAGTGGTCGATGAAATCCTGCGCACGGGCAGCAACCGCAGCAAGGGCCAGCTGCGTCTGATCTACAATTTCATGGTCGAGAAAACCCCGGAAGAATACACGGAGTTCGTGAAAAACGAATATGGTACGGGCGGCAAAGGCTTTGAAATTGACGGCGCAAAGTATGCAGTCTGGTTCGATGATTTAGGGCTGCGTATTGCAGTAGGCAGCACGGCAAAGGGCGGCACGATTGCCAATGCGTTTTTATCCTGGGAGGATGTGAGCAATCGTATCCATGAACTGCTCCGGCAGGGCGAGTATGCGCCGCAGGCGGTTCTGGATGCTGCACGGCAGAACGCCTTACAGGAACACGCGCAGACGTTGGCTTATATGGAACGTGATTTGGCCGATGGCGTTGCCGAAGCAGTGTTTCAGGATACAGAAATCTTCAGGGGCGGTTTCCCGGAACTGACGGACAGGCTGGCAGGCTTGCTGGATGATACGGATTTTCTGACCGATCTCAATGAGAGATTGTCCGCGCTGGGAGAAGCCTACGTCGAAGATAAAGACCTGATGCGGATGCACTTTTATAAGCCGGATAAAGTGGCAGCTCTGTTCCAGCAGTTTGCAAAGCCTTATCAGAACTACTCGGCGCGGGATGGCTTTCACTGGAATGAGTATAAGAAGTTCATCACGGAAGATGAAATCAATGCTTACTTCACACGGGGCAGCAATTATTCGGACAGTCGGCTGGCAATCTATTCGTTCTTCCTGAATCATGAGGACAAAAAAGAACGGGCTGACTTCCTGAAAGACCATTACGGGATCGGCGGTAGCAGCCATGCACTCTGCGGGGCAGACGATTCTCACGAAGATCACGATGGCAGGGGCATTTCTTTGGAGCGTGGCTCATACGGGAACCCGGATGCAAGCGTTCATCTGAACTGGAATCAGGCTGCAGGCCGAATTGACAAGCTTATCCGTGACAGTGAGTATTTGAAGCCGGCAGATTACTCTCGGATGCCTGTCTATGAACGGGAACAGATGGCAATGCGGGTGATGGGCTTCTATCACCATCTGCCGAACGACGTGGAGCGGCCTTATCCGCAAGACCTTTACCATGAAGAAGGACGAAAGGCTCTTGTTGAAAAGCTGGCAGACACCGAACTTTCGGCAGAACTGTTGGAGCAGATGGACAATGCGCTTCTGTCTGTGCCGCTGGATTCCGAAGAATATGAGCGCAAGGCAGAATCCCTCTCTATCCTGCACCAGTATGTTGAGGGAACGTACACGATTTTCCCGGAAAAGAAGAGGGCTGTTGAGATTGCGGTTCCTGAACAGGGGCAGATGTCCATGTTTGACTTCATGGAGCAGGAGCCGCAATTGAAAGAGCAGTCAACCGCCGCAGCGGTTGAGAAACCCAAAAAAGATGCGCCTCTTGCAGATGAAAAGTATTCGGAGCAGACGCTGCAGCCCCTGCCACTGGATGCCGCCAACGAATATAACGCACTGAAAGAGCGTTACCCGGATGCGCTGGTCGGTTATGAGCAGTACGGCAGCTTTGAGTTCTACGGCGAGGATGCAAAGCGCGTTTCGGAACTGCTTGGCAGCAAACTGTTGGAAAAGAAAACTGCACTCGGCAAAGTTGAGGTATCTGGTTTTCCGCGTGAACAGTGGGTTTCACAGGCAATGAAGCTCTGGAAGCAAGGGGAGAACGTCTATCTGTCCGGCCAGCAGGAAGATGGAACCCATGCCCAAACGAAATACTTCCGCAGAGAGGAATATCTGCCTGTTAATACCATCATCGAACTGGACGATAGAGAGTTCCGTGTGGATTCGGTGGACTTTGGAAATGGAACGGTCAGTTTGCAGGACATGACCCTTGCAAAAGAAGCCCGGTATCCGATTTTCCGAACGGAACCGCTGGAGTACATTCGGCATCTGTACGAACAGGCAGATGTACCGATGGAAGAAGCGGTTGAAATCACAGTCTTTACGGCTCTGTACAATGCTGGTGTGGCTTACGAGGATTTTTCCCCGGAGCAGATGGATGTGATCTATTCGGTGGCAGAAGCAGGCGGCGAGTTGGAAGAACTGCTGAATCCTGACTTCCCGCCAGAACAGATGCAGCTGATCGCAGATGTGCAGAACCGAACGGATGCCATCAGCCGTGCAGCAGCAGAGGAAGCCCTTGAACCGCTGACGCAGCAGCCTATGACCCCGGCAGAGGTCAACCATGCACGGCGGCAGCACAACCTTCCGCTGGACAGTGGAGCCGAAACGGAACAGCCTGTACAGCCCAAACAGGAGCCTATGAACTTCCGTATTACGGACGATGATCTCGGCGCAGGAGGGCCGAAAACAAAGTATAAAGCCAATGTGGAAGCCATTCGGGTGCTGCAGACACTGGATGCAGAGCAGCGGCAGGCTACCGCAGAAGAGCAGGAGATACTTTCCCGGTATGTGGGCTGGGGCGGCATTCCGCAGGCGTTCGATGAAAGCAATGCGGAGTGGTCGAAAGAGTATGCCGAACTGCAGTCCCTGCTCACGGCAGATGAGTATAAGGAAGCCCGCGCCAGTACCCTGAATGCGTTTTACACTTCTCCTACGGTCATCAAGGCAATGTATGAAGCTCTGGGCAATATGGGATTGTCCAAAGGCAATGTGCTGGAACCGTCCTGCGGTGTCGGCAATTTCATGGGTCTGGTGCCGGACAGCATGGAGAAGATTCGGATGTATGGTGTGGAGCTGGACAGCATTTCGGGCCGCATTGCACAGCAGTTGTACCAGAAAAACAAGATTGCGGTGCAGGGCTTTGAAACAATGCAGTTCCCGGACAGCTTCTTTGACTGTGTTGTGGGTAACGTACCGTTCGGCAATTACAAAGTACCGGACAAGCGGTATGACCGCCACAATTTTCTCATCCACGATTATTTTATTGCGAAAAGTCTTGACCTTGTGCGTCCGGGCGGTGTGGTAGCGGTGGTAACGTCCAGCGGTACGATGGATAAGAAGGATTCCTCTGTCCGTGAGTACCTTGCCAACCGCGCCGATCTGGTAGGTGCGATTCGACTGCCGAACAATGCGTTTCAGCGCAATGCCAACACGAGCGTGGTTGCTGACATTCTGTTCCTGCAGAAGCGTGACCGTGCAGCGGTGGAGCGGGCAGACTGGGTGGATCTCGGTGAAACGCCGGAAGGATATTCTATCAACCAGTATTTTGCGCAGCATCCTGAGATGGTGCTGGGGGAGATCACCACGGAAAGCACTCAGTATGGCAAGCAGGAAACTACGGTCAAGCCCATCGAGGGCGCAGACCTTGCCCAGCAGTTGAAAGAAGCGGTCCGCAACATTCAGGCTACCATCACAGAGCCGGAAATCACCGACGATGAACTGGATGTGCAGGAAGAACCCATTCCGGCAGACCCCAGCGTGAAGAATTTCAGCTTCACGAACGTGGACGGGCATATTTACTACCGCGAAAACTCCTTTATGAATAAGGTGGAACTGCCTGCCGTAACTGCAGAGCGGGTGCTGGGCATGATTGCTCTGCGGGAAACCACCCGGAAGCTGTTGGATTGTCAGCTGCATGATGGTTCGGATGCAGAAGTTCAGCTTTTGCAGAATGAACTAAAACAGCAGTACACCGCATTTAAGGCGCAGTATGGTCTTATCAACAGCACTGCCAACAAGCGGGCGTTCCGACAGGACAGCAGCTATTGTCTGCTGGCATCACTGGAAATTCTGGATGAGGAGAAGAATCTCAAACGGCTGGCCGATATTTTTACCAAACGTACTATCCGTAAGCCGGAGCCTGTTACCTCAGTAGACACGCCAAGCGAAGCTCTGGCGCTTTCCATTGGAGAAAAAGCAAAGGTGGATGTGCCGTTTATGATGCAGCTCTGCGGCAAACCGGAACAGGAAATCACGGATGAACTGGCAGGTGCGATTTTCCGAAACCCTGTGACACAGCAGTGGGAAACCTCGGATGAATACCTGTCCGGCAATGTTCGTGAAAAACTGGCCACAGCAGAAACCTTTGCGGCAAACCATGCTGAATATCAAATCAATGTGGATTACCTCAAACGGGTACAGCCCAAGGATTTGGATGCTTCGGGAATTGAAGTGCGGCTGGGTGCAAACTGGGTAAAACCGGAGTACATCACGCAGTTTATGAAGGAAGTGTTCAAAACCCCGAACTACTATGCCGGGATTGACATTAAGGCAACCTATTCCGAAATTTCAGGTGCATGGAACATTTCGGGCAAGTCGCTGGATCGCGGCAATCCGCTTGTTACCAACACTTACGGAACCCTGCGCGTCAACGGCTATAAGCTGCTGGAAGATGCGCTGAATCTCCGGGATACCAAAATCTACGATACGATTCACGATGCGGATGGCGACCACCGTGTGCTGAATAAGCAGGAAACCATGCTTGCACAGCAGGCACAGGAATCCATTCGGGAAGCGTTTAAGCAGTGGATTTTCAAGGATTTAGACCGCCGCGAGGATTTGTGTGCGACCTATAACCGGATTTTCAATGCGATTCGTCCCCGTGAGTACGATGGCAGTCATATTCGTTTTGAGGGCATGACCCCGGAAATCTCTCTGATGCCGCACCAGAAAAATGCCGTGGCGCACATTCTGTACGGCAACAATACGCTGCTGGCTCATTGTGTGGGCGCAGGCAAGACCTTCCAGATGATCGCTGCCGGCATGGAAAGCCGCAGACTGGGCCTGTCGCAGAAAAACCTCTATGTGGTGCCGAACCACCTCACGGAGCAGTGGGGCGCAGATTTCCTGCGGCTCTATCCCAATGCCAATGTGCTGGTGGCAACGAAAAAGGATTTTGAACCCAGCAATCGAAAGCAGTTCTGCTCCCGGATCGCAACCGGCGATTACGATGCCATCGTGATCGGTCATTCGCAGTTTGAGCGTGTGCCGCTCTCCCCGGAACGACAGAAAGCCATTGTAGAGCGTCAGATCGACGATATTACACTGGCTCTGGCCGATGCCCGGAGTGAGGATAGCCGCAGTTTTACGGTCAAGCAGATGGAAAAAACAAAGAAAACGCTGGAAGCAAAGCTGCAAAAGCTGAACGACCAGACGAGAAAGGATGATGTAGTTACATTTGAGGAACTGGGTGTTGACCGTCTGTTTGTGGACGAGTCGCATTTCTATAAAAATATGTTCCTCTACACAAAAATGCGAAATATCGCAGGTATCGCCCAGACCGATGCACAGAAGTCCAGCGATATGTTTGCAAAGTGTCAGTATCTGGACGAACTGACAGGCGGCAAGGGCGTGACCTTTGCAACCGGAACCCCGGTCAGCAACTCGATGGTGGAACTGTACACCATTATGCGGTATCTCCAGTATGACACCCTGCAGAAGATGGGGCTAAGCCATTTCGATGATTGGGCGGCATCCTTTGGTGAAACCGTCACGGCAATCGAGCTTTCCCCGGAGGGAACGGGCTATCGCGCGAAAACACGCTTTGCCCGGTTCTTTAATCTGCCGGAACTGATTTCCTTGTTCAAGGAATCGGCAGACGTGCAGACGGCGGATATGCTGAACCTGCCTGTGCCGCAAGCAGAGTACATCAACGAAGTGCTGAAACCCAGCGAAACACAGGAAGAAATGGTCAGTTCCTTTGCAGACCGTGCCGAGGCCGTGCGCAATGGAAATGTGAATCCCAGATTCGATAATATGCTCAAGATCACCAACGATGGCAGAAAACTGGCACTCGACCAGCGTCTTATAAACGAGATGCTGCCGGACGAGCCGGAGAGTAAGGTGAATCGCTGTGTGGACAATGCGTTCAAGGTCTGGGAAGAATCTGCCTTGGATAGGGGAACACAGTTGATTTTCTGCGATTTATCGACACCAAAAGCCGATGGTACATTCAACGTCTACGATGATGTGCGGGAGAAGCTGGTGGCGAGAGGTGTTCCCCGTGAAGAAGTGGCGTTCATTCACGAGTACAACACGGAAACCAAAAAGGCAGAGCTTTTTGCAAAAGTGCGTGCCGGACAGGTGCGTATCCTGATGGGGTCTACGCCGAAACTTGGCGCAGGAACCAATATTCAGGATCGGCTGATTGCCCTGCATCATCTGGACTGTCCATGGAAGCCGTCTGACCTGGAACAGCAGGAGGGGCGTATTCTCCGGCAGGGAAACCGGAATAAGCAGGTAAAAATCTATCGTTACGTCACTGAAAATACGTTTGATTCGTATATGTGGCAGATTCTGGAAAATAAGCAGAAGTTCATAAGCCAAATCATGACTTCCAAATCTCCTGTCCGTGCCTGCGATGATGTGGACGATACCGCACTGTCCTATGCCGAAATCAAGGCACTGG
>OHEV01000642.1_pt1 | contig 18159 bp, 16 predicted proteins | sample 1567331 | NCBI WGS metagenome assembly OHEV01 (sample SAMEA3879561, study PRJEB24766) | human gut metagenome | biome: human-associated habitat; feature: feces | place: USA | collected 1985/1987 | reverse complement strand
GCATTATTACTTGCGTCACTCACAACGCAAGTAAGACTATACCACATTGTTATTTGCTTGTCAACATTTTTTCTTCAATTGATTTAATAAGTTTGTAAATCATCCTGTGTCCGGGAACATCGATGCCATTTCGTCTCGCAAGACTTATAATACATCCGTTTAATGTATCTATTTCCGTTTTCTGTCCTTTTTCAATATCCTGTAGTGTGGATGACCTGTGCTTATAAGTATCCGGAACAAGTTTTTCATAAAAAACCTTCCTGTATTCCTCAGGTGTGCTCCAGAATGTCTCAAGATGCTCTGCTAAAAGTACGGAATATGTCTCGTCAATAAGCTGATTCATAATGTCACAGGCACTCTCTGACTCCGAAAGTTCACCATAAGATGAATTAAGAATTGCTCCAAGTGGATTGAGTGTTGTATTAAAAAGCATTTTAGCCCACAAAGCTTTGCCTATGTCAGCCGATACTTCGGACGGAATACCGGAATTATTGATTGCGGCAGCTAAAGGCTCCATGCAGGAATTATCCGCGCCGTAAAGAGAACCCAGCAGAATAGGTGCAGTATGTACGGTAACTTTGCTGTTTTCCGGAGTAACACGCTCAAATCCGGTTATTATTCTCGCATTGTATACCTCATTCTTATCAAAATATTTTAAAAATACTTCATCATTGCCCCAGCCGTTCTGAAAGATAACAATTTTTCCCTCCGGTGCAATTATATTTCTGTTGTTATCAAGGGATTTTGCAATTTCTTCGTCAGCCATGGTTTTTGCACTGATAATTATATAATCATATGCCTGACATGCCTCACCATAATTTCTTATTACCTTTACCTTGCCTGCGGGTACTGATATCTCCTTAAATATACCGCACCTTTTTACACCATTCTCCTCGATACAGTCCGCAGTGTGGCTTTTTGAATATACCGTAACATCCATCCCTTCTTCCGAAAGAGAGGCTGCCATTGCAACGCCTACCGCTCCTGCGCCGATAATCAAAACCTTGTAACTCATATTAAACACTTTCTTTCTATGTATATTGTTCCGTAAATAAATCAACTATCATATTGTAAAGTTTATTCACAATTGGTGTCTTTCTTGTACTTTCAAATGCACTTATACCGATTACGCGATATGCCTCAGGGTAAATCGGATAAACATCAACATTAGCATTATACGACTCAACAGTCATTTTGGGAAGTATACATACACCTATTCCCGACTGTACCATCGTTAAAATTGACATATCATCAACAACATGGCACGTTGACTGTGCTACAAAGCCACTGTTTTCAAAAAGCATCTGGCTGTCCGCATCGCAATTTTCCGCAGGCTGCACAAAGTCACATTCTTTAAGCTCGTCTATCGTAATAAAGCCCTCATTACGGGTTTTAAACGTCTTTGGCACCGCACACATAAGTCGGTCATTATATAAAGGTGTTATGGGAATTTTGCCGGCACTTGATACCGATAAAAAGCCTAAATCTATTGTTCCATTCTCAAGCCACTTCACAATATCGTTATAAGTTCCCTGAAAAAGTTCTATTTTGATTCCGGGATATTTGTCGGAAAAATTTTTGACAAGTTTAGGAATCCAGCTTATGCAAACACTGTTAAAACAGCCAAGCTTTACCGTTCCCTTTTCAAAACCCTGTATCTCGGCAATTGCCTGATTTACTGCATTTTCGCTTAAAAGAAGCTGTTTTATATAAGGAAGAATTGACTTGGCATCGCCGGTAAGACTGATTTTATTGTTTTTTCTGATAAATAACGGAAAACCCAGTTCTTCTTCCATCCCACTTACGCAGTGGCTTACCGCAGACGGTGTGAGATTAAGTTCTTCCGCTGCTTTTCTGAAATTCATATGTTCTACAATGGTCACAAAAACCTTATAAGAAAATAGTGTCATATCGTTCCCTCTTGTGGTGAATTTTTTTCATCATCTTCGTGAAAAAAATGAATTTTACTAATTATAACATGTATGTTATATTAAATCTACAATAAATGATACGTACTTGAGCAATACGTGTCATAGAACAAATTGTTTCTATCTCCTGTATAAAGAGTTCAGCTGCATGAACTCTTTATTTTTTTTAAGACAGCCACCTGTCAGGATGCCTGTCAAATTTCTTATTATTTTATAATCCGGATATCATAATCACTTGCAAAGTCTTCTGCTATTCCTGATGTAACATAAGCTGTATTCCCGGACAAAGCAATAAAATCAAATTCCGATTTATGGTTATGCCAGTATTCTATGGTCTTATCAAGTCCCATAACATAACAGGCTGTAGAAAGTCCGTCTGCCAGAGTTCCGTCAACACTTACAATAGTTATTGAATCCATATCAGACTCTACAGGATATCCTGTGTGAGGGTCTATGATATGGCAGTATTTTTTTCCTGTGACATCATCCACAAAGTACCGCTCATATCCCCCGGACGTAATTACGGCTTTCTCACTAACGTTAATTGATCCTGCGTAATCTTTTTTACCATTGGGGTCAGCAATTGCAATTTTAAAATCATTGCCGTCAGGTTTTCTTCCATAACACTGTACATTTCCTCCGAGAGAAACTACTGCATATTCAATATCAAATTCATTGAAAATAGCCATAAGCCTGTCTGAAGTATATCCCTTCGCTATTCCGCCAAAATCAAGTCCCATACCTGATTCCATCTTTATAGTCTCATAATCCATTTTAATTTTGTCAAAACCGCACAGTGCAAGTTTATCTTTTATCTCATCATCTCCCGGAACATACAGGCGGCCGGATTCAAAACCCCACAGCTCAACTAACGGTCTTATTGTAACATCAAAAGCTCCATCCGTAGTGCCATATATATACCGGCATTTTTCTAGTATTTTTATTGTATCTTCCGATAAAAGATTGTCTGTTCCATTGTTAATTCTGTAGATTTCACTGTCCTTATTGCTTACAGACCATAACTCATCAAGTCTTTTTATCTCATACTCGGCAAGCTCCAAGGCTTCATCCGCCTCCCTGCCGTAACAGGTTATGCTCATGTAGGTATCCATGGCGGTAAGGTTAAGCGTTCTTTCTTTTTTGCCCTTATAACCGCCACAGGCTGTGAGCAAAATGCCCACAGCCATAGTTGTAAATAATAATATAAGCCTGTTAATCTTTTTCATAATCAGCCTATCATTCCCTTTAAAAGTGATACTGCATTATTAATGCCGATTGTAGAACTGTTTATTACAACGTCATAATTATGGTAATCATCCCATCTGAGACCTGTATTAGCTTTGTAATAATTACTTCTCTTCTTGTTGAATTTCTTCATTGTACTGTCAATTTCGTTGTCTGCAATTCCGTATTCACGGCTGATGCGCTCTCTTTTATCATCTTCGTCACCATAAATAAATACACGCAGTACATTCTGTCTGTCACTAAGTGCCTCATAGGCACAATGACCTAAAAATATGGCAGGACCTTCATTAGCAAATTCTTTAATAATCTTCTGCTCAGCAATATATACTTTACCTTTTAAGTCGGTATAATCGGTATCACCTGACTGAACCTTTGTCATTACATATAATGAATACAGAAAACTTCCTGTAGCATCCTCTTCATACTGTTCAAGCTTCTCAACAGACATTCCTGCCTTTCTTGAAAGCTCCTCAAGTATTTCTCTGCCGTAGCATGGGATTTCACATTCTTTTGAAAGTTTTTTTGCAATTTCTGTTCCTGCACTTCCGTATTCTCTTTCAATTGTAACATATCTGTACATAACCTAGCCCCTTTCCGCTTTTTATGAAGCCTGTTCAAACTGGCTGTTATAAAGGTCTGCATAGAAGCCTTTTCTGGCAAGAAGTTCTTCATGTGTACCTTTTTCAATAATGTCTCCATCTTTCATTACAAGGATAAGGTCTGCATTCTTAATTGTAGATAATCTGTGGGCAATGACAAAAGATGTCCTGTCAGCCATGAGTTTATCCATTGCATCCTGAATCTGTAACTCAGTTCTTGTATCAACGGAACTTGTTGCTTCATCAAGTATTAACATCGGCTTATCCGCAATCATTGCTCTCGCTATTGTAAGCTGCTGCTTCTGTCCCTGTGAAAGATTTACCTGGTCATTAAGTATTGTATCATATCCGTGGGATAATGTCTTTATAAAATGATCAAGTCCTACCGCACGACATGCTTCTTTTACCTTTTCATCGGAGACACCCTCTGTACAATATACAAGGTTCTCTCTTACTGTTCCTTCAAAAATCCATGTGTCCTGTAATACCATACAGAACAATGAATGGACGTCCTCACGCTTCATGTCTTTTGTAGAAACGCCGTCAATCCTGATAACGCCGTCATTAATCTCATGGAATCTCATAAGAAGGTTCACAAGTGTTGTCTTTCCGGCCCCTGTAGGTCCTACAATCGCTATCTTCTGTCCCGGTTTTACATTAACGGAAAAATCTTTAATGACAATCTTATCTGAGCCTTTATAGCCGAATTTTACATGTTCAAAGTCCACATAACCTTTAACATTTTCAACCTTTCCGGTCTTGTCATCTTCATTTTCCATTTCTTCTGCTTCAACAAACTCAAATACACGTTCTGCTGCCGCCGCTGCTGACTGCATTGACTGCATAGCCTGTGCAATCTGGGATAAAGGCTGTGTGAAAAGACGGATATATATCATAAATGCAACAATTACACCAAATGATATTTTTCCGTTCATGGCAAGCACAGCACCGACGATACATACTGCGACATATCCGAAGTTACCGATAAAATTCATAATAGGCATCATAAGGCCTGATAAACACTGTGCCTTAAAAGCGCTGTCACGAAGATTTTCATTCATTCTGTTAAATTCTTCTGCTGCCTTTTCTTCTCCGTTATATGCTTTGACAACTGTGTGCCCTGTGTATATTTCTTCAATCTGTCCATTAATTTCTCCGAGATGCTTCTGCTGTCTCTTGAAATACTTCTGTGATTTGCCCATAATTATCATCATAAGGGCAAATCCGAATAAAGACGACAGTATTGCCGTTACGGTCATAAGAACATTGGTCTTAAACATCATAAATACAGAACCTAAAAGCAAGGTAACGGATGATATAAGCATACCTATGCTCATATTAAGGGACTGTCCTATCATATCTACATCATTGGTTACTCTCGAAAGGATATCACCTGTCGATGTTGTATTGTAATACCACATAGGAAGTCTGTTAATTTTTTCAGAAATCTCATTACGAAGGTTCTTACTTATCTTCTGTGTAACAACTGCCATTATCTGTCCCTGAAGTATTGAAAGAACAGTACCGGAGGCATACAAAATCACAAGTGTTATACCAATGTTAAATACTTTATCCATATCCACACCGGTCATAAATCCTGCGGTAATTGTATTGGTAAGGTCCTTTAACTTATCCGGACCGATAAGTGTAAATATCGTAGCAGCTACCGAAAAAATAACGGCACAAAGCATTGCATACGACAACTTTTTATTATATTTTAAAATTTTAATCCATGTTCCCTTAAAATCCTTGGATTTCTCCACAGGTCTGCCGGCTCCGTGTCCTCCACGTCTAGGAGGATTGTTATATTGTCTGTTTTCTTCCATATCAGAGTTCCTCCTTTGATAACTGCGAATATGCTATCTGTCTGTATACTTCACAATTTTTCATAAGCTCATCATGCTTACCCATTCCTGCAATGGTACCATTTTCCAGAACAATTATCTTATCTGCATCTCTTATTGTGCCGATTCTCTGTGCAACAATAATCTTTGTAGCATCAGCACATTCTTTTTTAAGTGCAGAACGTAAAGCTCTGTCGGTTCTGTAATCAAGTGCCGAGAATGAATCATCAAAAATAAATATCTCCGGATGACGGCACACGGCTCTTGCTATTGAAAGTCTCTGTTTCTGGCCTCCTGAAAGATTACCTCCGCCTTGTGCTATATAAGAATCATATCCTTCACCCATTTTTTCAACAAATTCGGATGCCTGTGCGACATATACAGAATCCACAATATCAGATTCCATAAAGCCGTCTTTTCCATTATCACCGTATGCAATGTTACTTTTAACCGTTCCTCCGAATAATGTAGCTTTCTGCGAAACATATCCGATTTTGTTACGAAGTTCTTTCTGTTTGTAATCTTTTACATTTACGCCGTCTACCAGGACTTCGCCTTCAGTGACATCATAGAATCTTGGAATAAGATTAATAACGGTACTCTTACCACACCCGGTAGCTCCTATAATCGCCAATGTCTCACCTTTTTTAACAGAGAAGCTGATATCTGACAATACATAATCTTCTGCATCAGGATATTTAAAATTAACATTCTTAAATTCAATTTCACCTCTGATACCTGAATCTTTAATATTCTTGTCTCCATCTTCTATAGTAGCTTCCGTATCAAGCACTTCATTAATACGCTTAGCTGCTACGGATGCTCTCGGCAGAATAATAAATACCATTACCATCATCATAAATGCCATTACTATCTGCATTGCATAAGAAGAAAATGTTACCATATCGGAAAATAAAGTTATTTTGCTCATCATATCGGCTTTATTAATGAGATATGCCCCTATCCAGTATATGGCAAGAGGGAGTCCGCTCATTATAAGCTGGATACCCGGCATCATAAACGACATTGTCCTTGATGTAAAAAGTTGTGTCTTTGTAAGGTTATTATTAGCGGTTTCAAATTTACTTTCCTGATATTTTTCGGCATTATATGCTCTTACAACATTGATACCTGTAATATTTTCCCTGGTAACCCTGTTGATATCATCTGTAAGTTCCTGAAGTTTTTTGAACTTAGGAAGTGCTATTGATACACAAAGACCTACTATGATAAGTAATACCGCAACAGCAACACCTGTTGAAAATGTCCACTGCCAGCTCTTTGCTGATATTTTGCACACCGCCCATATTGCAAGAATAGGAGCTTTAATCAATACCTGAAAGCCCATTGTTACAAACATCTGTACCTGTGTAACATCGTTGGTTGAACGTGTAATAAGACTCGCAGTAGAGAATCTTCCAATTTCCTCCATTGAAAATCCCTGGACCTTATTAAAAAGTTTTGCTCTTAATACGGCTGAAAAATCTGAAGCTATTCTTGAAGAAATAATAGCTACAACAACCGTAGCCGCAAGACTTCCGAATGCACAAAGCAGCATTTTTCCGCCTGCTGCCATAATATCTGCCATCTTGCTTCCGTCGGTCTGGACAAGTGCTGTAATGTCTGCCATATAGTCAGGTATCGTTAAATCAAGCCATACCTGGAGAACTACAAAACCTATGGCAAAAAGCATCATAAGCCAATTTCTCTTTGGCAGGTTTTTAAGTAATTTAATCATCTTCTGTCTACTCCTTTCGACTGTATAACTGTTAATATATACCACTTTTCTAAACTCAATCTAAACTAATAATAAACATAATATTAACTTTATTCATAATATAACCGTAAATGTATTGATGTTCTTGTCGCTGTTCACCTCAATTCTTCCCTTATGGAGTTCAATAATCCTGCTTACAAGTGCAAGTCCTATGCCCGTTCCTTCGGTGGAATGTGATGAATCCGACTGATAGAATTTTCTAAAAATTTTATTAATTTCCTCATCTGCAATGTGAGGTCCCTTACCGGAAATACTAACATAAATATGTTCACTTTTATTAGATATCCTTATGGAAATTTCTTCACCTTCAGGAGAAAATTTGATGGCATTATCTAAGAGATTAATCCATACCTGCTTCATCATCTCCTCATTGGCATTGATTGTATATTCGCCAAAATCAATATTCATATTAATATTTCTGGCTGTCCATTTACTTTCAAGGAGAAGCACCGTAAGGCGTATCTGTTCCGAAAGATTATATTCCGTAACATTAGTAAGTATACTCTGGTTCTCAACCTTTGTAAGGTTAAGTATACCGTTCGCCATTGTATATAATCTTTTCATTTCCTCTTCTATTATGCCAAGATATTCTTCTCTTTCTTCATCCGTTAAAATATTTTTTCTAAGAAGTTTTGTAAATCCAAGGATAGAAACAAGAGGAGTCTTAAATTCATGGGAAAAATCATTGATAAAATTGCTGCTTAACAGTTCGGTATTCTGAAGTTCTTCTGCCATCTTATTGAAACTGTGTTCTACTTTCTTAAGTCCCGGATTTTTATTGAAATTAATTCTCACAGAATAATCTCCATCTGCAAGCCTGTCCATACCCTTTATAAGCTCGTCCAACGGCTTCACAGGTATCCTTGTGAATATTATTGAAACAATAAAACCTATAAGTATGCTGGCACCCAATATGCAACAGATAACCATAATTACCCGCGTTTTACTTGATCCGTTAATGGTAATAATTCCCGAATGGATAAGAATTGTGGATATGGTACCCACAATTAACATAGAAACCGTCTGTATCAGAAATACAATAAACGATGATATTAATACTAATTTCTTTTTCATATATGCTTTTATACCTTCTTAACAGCCTTGTATCCAAGACCTCTTACCGATACTATCTCAAATTCCTTTATATTTTCAAATCTTTTTCTTAATCTGCCTATATGCACCGTTACAGTCTCCCAGCCTGTATCCGTATCTGTACCCCATATCTCATCCATAAGCTGGATTCTTGTATATATTCTTCCGGGATTGGACAAAAGAAGATAAAGTAACTTAAATTCTTTCTGTGGCAGAAGAATCTCCTCGCCATTTACATTTACGGTAAAAGAATCATAATCAAGAACCACACTGCCGATTGTTATCTTTCTGTCACCGGCAATTTTCAGTCTGCGCTCTATTGCTTTTATATGAAGAAGCAATTCTTCTTCATCCACCGGTTTTACAAGATAATCATCAATTCCTGCTTTAAACCCTTTTTTCCTGTCGTCAGGCAGTTCCTTTGCTGATACCATGATTATCGGAATGTCCTGATTGCTTTTTCTGAGTATCTTTGTAAATTCGTAGCCGTCAAGATTGGGCATCATTATATCAGCTATAACCATATCCACATGATGCGTATTATATATTTCAAGTGCCTTTTCCCCATCCTCTGCAAGAACCGGCTTATAGCCGGCTCCAAGAAGTATGGCATTCATAAGTCTGCGTGTGTTTTTATCATCATCTATAACAAGAATTTCAAACATTTATCTAACCTTCATACATAAAATAACGTTGGTTGTTGATATAGTCTTCCTTTGAAGCAAGACATTTTTTTATCTTATCGCCTATCTTAACAAATTCATCCACAAGAGCAGGGTCAAAACTCGTTCCTCTTCCCGCAATAATCATTTTCATTGATTTTTCATGGGAATAGGGTTCCTTATATGGTCTTTTGGAAGTAAGTGCATCATATACATCAACTATGCTCATAATTCTGGCAACAAGCGGAATCTGCTCTCCCTTAAGGCCTTCCGGATATCCGGTACCATCCCATTTTTCATGATGATATCTTGAGACCTGTTCCGCAATTTCACCAAACTGCTTATCCTCTATCCTGCCTGAAAGAAAATGGAAAATATCGCCGCCTATCACTGCATGTTTTTTCATTTTTTCAAATTCTTCTCCACTTAATGCGGAAGATTTTCTTAAAACAGCATCCTCAATGGCAATTTTACCCACATCATGGAGAGGTGCCGAACGGCAGGCCTTTTTAACGACAACCGGAGTCAATACATCTGAATACACAGGCAGTGTTACAAGATAATCTATAAAACACTTGTAATATATGGCGGTATTCTTTAAATGTCCGCCGGTTATACCGTCCCTTGATTCGACAAGTCCGGCAAAACTAATTGCCATAATATCATACATGTCCTCAATTTCGCTGACTTTTTCCTCTACAAGCTCCTCTAACTTATGCTCGTATTTTGCAAGCTTAATCTGTGTCTCAATTCGCTTTCTGACAACTTTTGGGACAAAAGGTTTGGTAATATAGTCCACACTTCCCATATCAAACGCCCTGACCTCAAAATCAGGATTATCAAGTGGTGTTATAAAAATAACCGGTATATGGCTTGATCTATCATTTGTCTTAAGAAATTCCAGTATGTCAAATCCATCCTTTGCTGACATAGTGGAATCAATAAGAATCAGCTCCGGTATTATATCACGTATTATAAGCAGTGCATCTTCAAAACTGTCGGCTGTACATATTCTGTAGCTGTCAGAAAGGATATTCATAATTTCCTGAATACCATCCACATCTACATCAATAACCAGAATTGTATCCTTAACCATCTTATCATCTTCCTTACTAAATTGTACAAATACGCATTGTATCATCATCAGACTCAAGGTCTGACGCAAGTATCACAACAATATTATCTCCACGCTTTACAAGTCTGCTTTCTACTGCTTTAGAAACAGCATACTCAACAAACTTATCTGCACTATCAAGGTTCTCTGCTGCAACAGGAGTAATACCCCATACAAGGTTAAGCTGGTTGCGTCCTCTTTCGGAAATTGTAGCTGCAATTACAGGACATTCCGGATGAAAACGGGATAAAATATTAGCTGTAGCACCGCTTCTTGTAAGAACGACTATTGCTTTGGCATCAAGATATTTTGCCGCATTGTATGCCGAGGCACAGATGGCATTTTTAAGATTAGGTTCCATATCTGCACTACTATCCACATACTTTTCATAATAATTAATGGTATTTTCTGCATTAACGGCAATATTAGCCATTGTCCTTACAGCTTCCACCGGATGCCTGCCTGCTGCAGATTCGCCTGAAAGCATAATTACCGTAGTTCCATCATAAATTGCATTGGCAACATCGGATACCTCTGCCCTTGTAGGTCTTGGATTCTCTGTCATGGACTCTAACATCTGTGTGGCGGTAACAACAATCTTACCCTCTCTGTTACATTTCTCAATCATCATCTTCTGGATTGCAGGAATCTTTTCAAAATTAATCTCAACACCCATGTCTCCTCTCGCAACCATAATTCCGTCACTGAGTTCAAGTATCTCGTCAAAATTGTTAATACCCTGTCCATTTTCGATTTTACTGATAACCTTAATATCCTGTCCGCCATTATCCTTAAGGAATTTACGAAGTTTCTTAAGGTCATCTGCACATCTTACAAAAGAAGCGGCAATATATTCAACATTATGTTCTATGCCAAAAAGAAGATCTGATTTATCAACATCATTGAGATAAGGCATAGGTATCTCAACATTAGGAATATTAATGCTCTTATGGTTACTTAACTTTCCGCCGGTTATAACTTTACAGATAACCTTACTGCCTTTAATTGCCGTAACCTTAAGTTCTATCTTGCCGTCATCCACAAGTATTCTTGTACCTACTTCAACATTCTTTGCCAGCTTGTCATAGGTAAGTCCTATTCTTTCCTTGGTTCCCGGAGTCTCTTTATCAGTATCAAAAGTGAATAGACTTCCTTTTTCAACAACAACGGAACCATTTTCAAAATCCTTAAGTCTGATTTCCGGTCCTTTGGTATCAAGAAGTATAGGAATATGCCTGTTAAGTTCCCCCGCGATTCTTCTTACCCTGTTAAGTCTCACTTCCTGTTCTTCATGTGTTCCGTGAGAAAAATTAAGTCTTGCACAGTCCATTCCTGCATTAATGATTTGCGTAATCCGTTCGTCGCTGTCTACTGCAGGTCCGAGTGTACATATAATTTTGGTTTTTCGCATACATGCTCCTCCATACAAAATTAATAATAATATTTTACCACATATGCAGGTGTTTTTTAACTATTATTTTAGTTTTTTTGATTTTTTTAGCATTACTGAAGTTATTAGTGAAGTAAACGGAACGGTAAGCACTATTCCCATAGTTCCGGCTATTCCTTTCATAATCTCAATTCCGATGGAATACATATTAATAATCTGGTGTAGCTGGTAGGAATAAGCATAAATTATCATTACAAGATTAATGCTTCCGCCCACATAGGCAAGTATAAGGGTATTTGCCATTGTTCCTATCATGTCCCTGCCGATTGTTATTCCTGACTTAAATAATTCTTTCTGCGTAATATCAGGTATTTTGGTATTGATTTCGTTAAGTGATGAGGATACAGACATTGCCACATCCATAACTGCACCCATTGACGATATCAGTATTCCGGAAAACAGCATGCCTCCGATATCAAGTTTTGAATTCTGTCCCACATACATAAGTGTCTCTATTTCATTTACATTCATACCCGTTATATGTGACGTTTTACCGAATACAACAGCTATCAGGCCTGCAATAACAACACCCGCTATCGTTCCTGCCATTGCGGCAATGGATTTTAATTCAAAATCAGCAATCAGTATATGTGTAACAACGGTAACCATAATCACCGTAATTATTGCTGCCAGAAAAGGAGATACCCCGGCATACATCATGGGAACATATAAAAATATAACCACAATAAATGTAAATATAAGCGCTATAAGCGAATTAATTCCTCTTTTTCCGCCTACCATCCACATAACCGCCGCAAAAGCACATAATAAAAGTGCAACCGGAAGTTCCCTGTCATAATTATATACATTAGCGGTAAGCATGCCGTCATGTTCACTTATATTAGCGATAACCTTTGTTCCGATTTTGCAATCTGCACCATACAGATAACCATTAAGGCTGTATGCCTCCACATATTCCCCCTTATGTTCTCCTGAAGTGATAAGTAAAGTAACCTTCTGGCCACCATCCGAGCTGTCGGATCCGGCCTGAAGGTTATCTTTTTCTACCACTCTTGCCTTGACAAACTTTGTATTATCATCAGCAAGAAGCGGTACTTTTTTTATTGTTTTATTAAAAGCAAACACTAATATCACTATTCCGAGAACCGCAAGGTACTTCCCATATCGTGATACTATTTTTCCCAATTGCTTTCTTTCCTTCCCATATAGATTACGAGACCCGCAAGACCTGCTACAAGCAGTGTTCCTCCGATTGCAACAGCTACCATTGAACTGTCTCCAGCCTTAGGATTGCTGTCGTTGCCGTCATTGCTGCCATTGTTGCCATTACTGTCATTACTGTCATTGTTCTCTTTGTTGTTATCAGGAGTTGTGACAGTTTCGGTATCTTTAAGTTTCAATGCTTCTATGCCTGCAAGAACCTTGTCAGCTGCTTCATTAAGCATATCGGCATTTACAACAGGAAGTATTGCGTCCGTAATCACGTTACCGCCTTCAATCTGACGATAAATTGTTTTATCAAGAATTGTTGAAAGACCTTTCCTTAATCTGTTTGCCTTGCTTCCGCTTGCAAGAACGTCTTTGTCATCATCATTTTTTACGGAACCATAGCCTTTGATTGGATCATCTGCTGTATTGTAAAGTGCAGATAATGTATCAATATAATTATCTTTGTCGGTTGTATATGCTTTTCTGATATTCTTTAATGCATCAAGACTTAATTTTAAAGCATTAAGACTTTCATCTGTATATATTTCTCCATCTGATACAAGTTTTTCCGCATTATCAATAATTTCATCTATAGTAAGCGAAGCAGATGTTTTTCTGATTGTAAAATCATCGGCATACTTTGCACCTGTGTAATCGTAAGTCTTGATTGTCAGTTCACTGTCTGAAAAATCAATTGTTGAGAAAGAAGGAAGCATTGCATTAGTTCTTTCTGCAATATAGTATGGTGTATAATTGAGAAGATTATAGTATTTTGAACCTGAGCCGGAACCTGTTGTTATGTAAAGAGTTCCCTCAGGATCGGTTACGCTTCCTGATGAAATATCATAATCAATTACATTACCGTCAAGTACCTGATATGATCTTGAATAAGTATGGTCATGACCTGTAAGACAGACATCTATATCAAATTCGTCCATAAGAGGTGCAAATATAACTCTGTTGGTTGCTGCATCCGTATCTGCATGAGGCTGACCTGAACCATATATGTCACTATGGAAAATCACAACTTTCCACTTAGCATTTTCATTTGAGGCAATAGCCTTTTTCATAAGCTCCCTGTGTTCTGCCTGATTTCTATTGTTACTGTTAAGTGATATAAAAAGCACATTGCCATATGAAAAATAGTAATCCGACCCTGCATTGGTTGCTCCCAGGTTGTCACCGGTATTAGGATTATTGAAATGTGCACTATAATCCGAACCTGCTGTATCGTGATTACCGATTGTGGATGCTATCGGAAGGCTTCTGAATACTTCCGGATAAAGATAACCCGCATATTCGCTTTCCCTTGTTTTTAAATCATTACTCTTTGATGCTCCGGACTTATCAATCTGGTCTCCTGCAGATAAAAGGAATACCGCATCAGGACATACCTGTTTTGCCATACTCATTGTTTTGTTCCAGTTATATGTATCCCTTGCCACAGATGAATCTGTTGCTGATTTATCATCACCTGAACCTGAAGCACCAATCTGTGGGTCTCCTGTAAGTATAACCGAATATTCCGATGAATTACCGGTCTTGTACGAATAAGCTGCTGACCATACAGTCGATTGTCCGTTATAATTATCTGTATAACAATATTCATATTCTGTATTGTCTTCAAAATAACCTTCTACAGATACCTTATTGGAGGTCTGATAATTCTTTCCCTGCCAGTTATCGGCGTCTACCGTGCTGCCTGTTCCTTCAAAAACCTTTGCCTGTAATCTTGCTCCGTTTTTCCATACCATGACTGCTGGTTTAGATGTATTTTCTGAATACCATGCGAAATTAAGATCTTTTTCTGTCTTACCCGGTGTAAGTGCCACTTTAGCTGAATCATCATAATTTCCGGCTGTTCTCCATACGCTGTCTCTCCATGTAAGAAACTCATTGCTTCCGTCTGTCTGACTTGCCGTACTTCCTGCCTGATATTCTCCGTAACCATATGCTACAGTTCCAAATCCTGTAACTGTTACAGCTGCTACAGCCATAAGGCATGCTGCCTTTTTCAACAATTTCTTCCTAATCATATTGTTTCCTTCCTTTTTGTAATTATTTCTTACAAGAAAAAATTATCAAAAAGAAAGTAAACTAACTATCTCACTAAAATATTATTTATGTAAAATTAAAGTATAATTTTTTTACCGCATTTAGGGCAAAAATCAAATCCTTTTTCCAGGTGTCTGCCGCAATACGGACAAAAATTCACATCCGTTCCTCCGACATTACTACCCATGTCATATTCTTCTTTTTTTCTTCCGTATTGTTCATTCAATGGATCCTTTTCCTCATTTTCATCAACAATATCAAAAATCGAATATCTGTCCTTTGCTGTTGCATTATGATACGAATACACCGCCATGGCAATTGCAATTACTATAAAAATAATTCCGAATGGCAGCATAAACCCGCCCCCGATTGCAACCGCAAACACGCACCAGAATACCCCAAACACTGCTGCTCCTATGGCACTTACCATATTAAGTTTAGAGGGACCTCGTCCCGGTTTAATACTTTTCATTATAAAGCCCTCCTTATCTGTTAATTTTCTAAAATAAATCCAGCATATTATCAAGATAAATTGCTTCCCTGACTTTTAAGTGGTACTCGGGCTTAGTCATATAATACAGCAAAAATTCCAGAATAAGGGCACTTCCTAATCCCCGTCCTTCTATTTTAAATTCCGAAAAGCCCATCGGCATATAAACTTTTTTAATGTCCTCTACACCTATAAATCCCGGATTTAACATCGCTTTTGAAAAAATATATCCATCTTCTGCATCAGGTGATGTGCAGTAATGCTCTGTACCTGTCTCCCCAAGGGATTTGCGGCTGACACTCTCATAGCATTTTTTTCTGTCGGAACATCCGAAATTACAACATTCATTGCAAAGAAACTCCGTTTTTTTCTTTTGTCCTTCTGATAATGTGCTTAATCTGTCAAATCTCTTATTAAATCTGAAATCAGGTACAACATATCTGAACTCTTCTCTGTCGGTTTCATTTTTAAACTCATCAAAATCTGTAATTACTTTAGTTGTGGATGACACATAATAGAACTTAGGATAGTTTTTTTGGATATATTCCATTAATAAATCGGAATATATGATAATACCGTTTTGGGAATCTTCAAACAAACTGCATAACCTGTTGCATTTTCTGTCTGACAGATGTTCCTCCCTAAGCAATGAATTGCTGAACGTAAGTCTTGCAGAGATTCCGTACTCCTTAAGAAGGGTATACACCTCATCTGCATTCTCTTCCCCAAAACCGACACGTCCCCCGCCCCAGACACAATCCGGAGGTGCCCCGTATATGGAGCCTATATCACACCATTCATAAAAATATTCCCTATGTTCATAAAAAAGAGGCAGGAACACCTTGTACAATTCATAAAATTCAAATAATCCCGGCAAGTGATAATGTGCTTTATCATTAATTTCAGTCATTGCAAAACTTCCACACATAAATTAAAGTACTCTTTGTCTTCTTCGTATTCTTCTTCTTCGTCTTTTTTTATTTACACTGCGCAAATAATCAATAATCCAATAGGCAGATACCAATACTATTAACCAGCCTAAACAGGCTATCCACACCATAACAAGTTCCGGTGAATCCTTTTCAAGAAATAATAAAGGAACTGCATTTCCTATTAAAAATACAGATGCTATATACCACAAAACAGATATTGCATTATTGTATTTTTTGATACTATCTACTTCCGGCTTCTTTAAAAAAGTATAATAGCCTGCCGGCTTGTCTGATTTACGTATTTTAATTCCCATTACAAGAAAGCCAATCGCTACACCTACGCAAATTAAAAAAGCTAAAATCATATATTAACCTCCACGATACTCAAATTCTCGACCTGTAGTGAACTACCCATTGTCTAAAGCCAATGGGCTTCCTGCTTCACTGACCTAGCAACCTGTCTTTTCTTGCCGGTATATACAATGTATTTCAATGGCCGGCGGTTCTTCGCTGATGGGGCAAGTGCCGCCGCTTCCACTAACTGTTCAATCTCTTTTCTGCTGACACTCTTACTTATGTATCTTCTGATACTCCTACATTCTTCAATGACATTCCGTTTCATAATCATAATCCTTACTCTTTCTATTTTATACTTCTGAAAATTAATGTCAATTAATATTTAGCGGGGTATGTTAGTTAGTGTAGTTTTTTATGTTTGGGCAGGTGGAATTTTCCACTGTTTGGGTAGAGATTTACAATCGGCGGTGCTTGGAATCTCTACCTTTTCAGCCGATATTCGCATTTGGGGTAGAGATTTACAACCGGCAGTACTGGGAATCTCTACCTTTTTCCTGGGTTTTCCGCATTTTGGGTAGAGATTCACAACCGGCGGCTCTTGGATTCTCTACCTTTTCGGCCGATTTCTGCTGTTTGGGTAGAGATTTCCGGACGGCGGCTACAGGAATCTCTACCTTTTTCCCGGGATTTCCGCCTTTTGGGTAGAGATTTTACGATCGGCGGCTCTGGGAATCTCTACCTTTTTCCGGGATTTCCACCTTTTGGGTAGAGATTCACGGATGGCGGCACTGGGATTCTCTACCTTTTCGGCAGATTTTCGCACTTTGGGTAGAGATTCACGGATGACAGCTACAGGATTCTCTACCTTTTCGGCCGATTTTCGCATTTTGGGTAGAGATTTCCAACCAGCAGCTACAGGAATCTCTACCTTTTTCCCGGGATTTCCGCCTTTTGGGTAGAGATTCACGGACGGCGGAGGTGTGGTGGCTTCCTTTTGCAGCCACGTCATCACCTGTACATCCATTTGCAACAAAAAATAGTCTGAGGCACAATGTACCACCTACTGATACACCATGCCTCAGACCACAAGGTCTTATATCCAGTGACCCACAGTGACCCATTTTAAATAGTGGAAAGTCCCTGTTTTAGTGCATAAAAAGAAGCGCGAGACGGGGTGAGACGGCATAAGAAAAAGGTCCGGTGGACCTTTTTTCCGTCGAACCGACCGAAGGCGACTTTAGGAGCCTGAGATCCGAACCTCTTATCTCATAAGAGGTTTGAGAGGTGCTTGCACCTCTCTTTGCAAAAACATAGGTCCTACTCACAAAATGACATACAGTACAAATTGCAACCAGGACCTATATTTTTGCAAAAAAATAAGCGCGAGACGGGGATCGAACCCGCGACCTTCTCCTTGGCAAGGAGACGCTCCACCACTGAGCCACTCGCGCATTATTACTTGCGTCACTCACAACGCAAGTAAGACTATACCACATTGTTATTT
>OHEV01000637.1_pt1 | contig 18184 bp, 19 predicted proteins | sample 1567331 | NCBI WGS metagenome assembly OHEV01 (sample SAMEA3879561, study PRJEB24766) | human gut metagenome | biome: human-associated habitat; feature: feces | place: USA | collected 1985/1987 | reverse complement strand
CAGGAGTTGTTGACGAAAACCATCCACAATATGGATTATATAGATTCAAAAAAGGATTTGGAGCAACATTTACAGAATTCATAGGAGAAATTTACATTCCATTCAAAACATTAACATATAAATTATATAAATTTTCTGAAAAAACATTTAGAACATTAAGACAAATAAAAAGAAAAATCTAAAAAATTGCCAATGGCTTAAGTAGTTAAATGGCAATTTTTAGAATTTTATGTGAAAGGAAGAAAAATGTTTTGAAAGCATTAGTAATAGAAAGAGCAGATTTAGCACATAATATAGAACAAATAAATATACCCCCCTAAAAGGACTGTTAGAAAGGCAAAAATGTTGTAAAAATGCTGCCAATTCTAACAGTCCTTTTCGATTTTTACCCCACCCTGAAATTCTTCCTCGGATGTTTATTCATCAGAATGTCCCGCTGCTTTGCCGTGGAGACATGGGTGTAGATTTCCGTGATGTGGATGGAACTGTGACCAAGCATTTCCTGGATGTAGCGGATATCCACATCGGCTTCTAAGAGGCTGGTGGCGAAGGTGTGGCGGAACATGTGCGGAGTGATGTGCATATCAATGGAAGCAAGGCTGCAGTATTTCCGGATGGTTCGACGGACATACTGGTCGGAGAGCGGGCGTCCTGCCTGGTTGACGAAGAAGCGGTTGGTACGCTTAATATCAGGAAGGTAACATTTCCGGTATTCCAGCAGGGTATGGACAACATCGTCATTGCCAATCTGGAGGAGCCGCTCTTTGGAACCTTTGCCGAAGATAAGCAGAGTCCGGTTGGAAAGGTTGATGTCATCCGGTGTGATGGAGCACAGCTCAGAGATTCGGATACCGGTGGCGAAGAGCAGTTCGATAACAGCAGCATCCCGGAGCGCATTTTTACGCTGGAAATCGGTAGCGGCATGGGCGTACTGGTGATAGATAGAAGATAAAAGCAGTTCAATCGTAGGAAGCGGAATGGTTTTAGGCAGAATCACCGGTTCCCGGAATTTGATATGCAATTTGTTAAAAGGATTGGAGACAATGCGGTCGCGGTAGTCGAGGTAGTGGAAAAAGGCTTTGAGGGAGGCAAGCTTTCGTTTCACAGTTTTCGGTTTGAATTGTTCGTGAAGAGTTGCAATATAGGATTCTAATATGGCGGGAGAAAGTTCGGATATGCTGGAGAGAGAAGGAAAGGCAGCCGCAAGGCTGGTACCAAACTGTGTAAGGTCGATGCGGTATGCTTTTAAGGTTTTGCCATCAAGGCGTTTCTGGGTGCGGCAGTAGGTTAAATACTGGTTCATTTCAAAGTTAAAATCATGCATAATAAATACTCCTTTGTATGTGGCAGGAGGCTGTCCTGCCTGAATATAGATATAAGAGTATATCATAGAAAAATTTTTTATAAAAATTTCCAACTTCATATTGACAATTTGAAATCCCAAGCGTATCTTGAACATATGAACAAATGCTCATATGTTAAAATGACCTGGAGGTGAGAAGATGGCAATGAACGATGTAGAATGCTGCGAAGAAAACTGCATTCATGCAGAGCTTCTGAAGAAGGCACGGGAGAAGATGCCGGATGAAGATGAGTTATATGATCTGGCAGAACTCTTTAAGGTATTTGGTGATTCCACCAGAATCCGGATTCTGTTTGTGTTGTTTGGCTCAGAAGTATGTGTCTGCGATTTGGCGGAGACACTAAATATGACGCAGTCGGCGGTATCCCATCAGCTTAAGATTTTAAAACAGGCGAAGCTGGTAAGCAGCAGGCGGGAAGGAAAATCCGTATTTTATTCACTGGCAGATGAACATGTAAGAACCATTATCGACCAGGGCAGAGAACATATTGAAGAATGAGGAGGACATTACTATGAAGAAAAAATTTAAATTGGAAGACTTAGACTGTGCAAACTGTGCAGCAAAAATGGAAGATGCAATCAAGAAAATCCCGGGAGTCAATGATGCTGTAGTAAGCTTCATGACACAGAAAATGACCATCGATGCAGAAGATGAGCGTTTTGAAGAAATTATGGATGAAGTAGTAAAAACTTGTGCAAAGGTAGAACCGGACTGCCGGATTCTGCGATAGGAGATAGCTTATGACAAAGAATCAGAAAAAAATGCTGGAGCGTATTCTGGTTACGGGTGTGTTATTTGTAGCACTTCTGGTATTGGAACACGTTGGTATCTTAGAACAGATTACACAGCCAGTCCTGATTTTTATTATTTATCTTGTGCCGTATCTTCTGATTGGCTATGATATTATATTTAAGGCATTTCGGAATATCAGTCATGGACAGGTATTTGATGAGAACTTTCTGATGATGATTGCAACGTTTGGAGCATTTGGAGTACGGGAGTATTCCGAGGGTGTTGCAGTTATGCTGTTCTATCAGATTGGAGAACTTTTCCAGGGCTATGCAGTTGGAAAATCCAGACAGTCCATTGCAGATATGATGGACATTTGTCCGGAATATGCCAATGTGGAAGAAGACGGAAAATTAGTCCAGGTAGATCCGGATGATGTGGAAATCGGCACAGTCATCGTGGTAAAACCGGGCGAGCGTATTCCGCTGGATGGAATTGTAGTAGAAGGTGAGTCCATGGTCGATACCGCAGCACTGACCGGAGAATCTGTTCCAAGAAGAGCAGCAGAAGGTGATGAAATCATCAGCGGCTGTGTCAATGGAAGCGGTACTTTAAAGGTAAAAGCAACAAAAGCATTCGAAGATTCCACAGTATCCAAGATTCTGGAACTGGTGGAGAATGCCAGCAGCAAGAAAGCAAGAGTGGAGAACTTTATCACCAGATTTGCAAAATATTACACTCCGGTTGTTACCATTGGAGCAGTAATTCTTGCAATCCTGCCACCGATTATTTTAGGCGGCGGCTGGGCTGAGTGGATTCAGAGAGCCTGTATTTTCCTTGTTATTTCCTGCCCGTGTGCCCTTGTAATCTCAGTCCCATTGGGATTCTTCGGTGGTATCGGAGCATCTTCTAACTTAGGTGTTCTTGTAAAAGGAAGTAACTATTTAGAGGCAGTGGCTGAGATGACCACTATCGTATTTGATAAAACCGGTACACTGACCAAAGGCGAGTTCAAGGTATCTGAGGTACTTCCGGTAAATGGAAGCAAAGAGGAACTCTTAGAGCTTGCAGCCCATGTAGAAGGATATTCCAATCATCCAATTGCTAATTCCGTGCGTGAAGCCTATGGCAAAGAACTGGATATGAACCGGGTAAATGGAACGGAAGAAATTGCCGGACATGGAATTCATACATTTGTAGATGGAAAAGAAGTATGGCTTGGAAATGCCAAAATGATGGCAGCCCGGAATATTTCTTATACCGAAAACAGCAGTGCCGGAACCGTAATTTATGTTGCGGTAGATGGAGCATTTGCCGGAACCATTGTAATTTCCGATTCCATTAAGGAGGGCGTAAAAGAAGCTATCCATAGCATGAAGAAGTTAGGCGTGAAGAAATGCGTTATGCTGACCGGAGACCGTAAGGCAGCAGCACAGGCAGTAGCAGATGAACTGGGACTGGATGAAGTGCATGCAGAATTACTGCCGGGTGACAAGGTAAGTCAGGTTGAGGCACTTCTGAAAGAACAGCATGAGAAAGAAAAACTTGCATTTGTGGGTGATGGCATCAACGATGCACCAGTACTGACCAGAGCAGACATTGGAATTGCAATGGGAAGTATGGGTTCCGATGCGGCAATCGAAGCTGCAGATGTAGTTCTTATGGATGATGATGTGCGAAAGATTGCATCTCTTGTGAAGATTGCAAGAAAGACACTTTCCATCGTGCATCAGAATATCGTATTTGCACTTGGCGTAAAAGCAATTGTGCTGATACTCGGTGCATTTGGTATTGCCAATATGTGGGAAGCAGTATTCGCAGATGTAGGTGTATCTGTCATTGCAATTTTAAATTCCATGCGGACTCTGCGCATTGCAAAGAAATAGTATAAAGGCGTTTATTGAGAAAAAGAATCAGTAAACGCCTTTCTTTTACCAAATGGGTAGGCTATACTAACAAAAGTAACAAAAAACTAACAGACAGCTGGAAATAGTACAACATTGGGAAAGAGGGAAGCAGGAGTAACAAAATAAAAGAACTGAAAAAAGAGTCAGAAAAGAAAAAGGAGGATGAATATGTTTCTGGAGATTCAGGATTTGAAAAAAAGTTTTGGACAGGGAGAGGCAAAAACAGAAGTTTTGAAGGGAATTAATTTCTCTGTTGAAAAAGGTGAGATTTGCGTGTTGTTAGGACCGTCCGGTTCCGGTAAATCAACACTTTTGAATATTATCGGAGGAATTGACAGTGCAGACAGCGGCTATATTTCCATCAATGGAGAGAAAACAGCAGATATGAACGAAAAGGCGCTGACGAATTACCGCCGCCGCCATTTAGGATATGTATTTCAGATGTATAATCTGATTCCAAACCTCAATGTGAAGGAAAATATCGAGGTAGGAGCTTATTTGTCTGATAACCCACTGAATATTGATGATCTGTTACATACTCTGGGATTATATGAACACCGTCATAAGCTTCCAAATCAGCTTTCTGGTGGTCAGCAGCAGAGAACTTCTATCGGCCGTGCACTTGTGAAAAATCCGGATATTCTTCTGTGTGATGAGCCCACCGGCGCTTTGGATTATTCCACATCCAAGGAAATTTTGAAGCTGATCGGGGATGTCAATCAGAAATATGGAAATACCGTGATCATGGTAACGCATAATGATGCCATCAAGGAAATGGCGGACACCGTTGTAAAGCTTCGTGATGGTAAGATTCGAAAAGCATATCGCAACGAAAATAAGATATCAGCAGAGGAGTTAGATTGGTAATGAAAAATCCATTAAATAAACGACTGTTGCGGGAATTACGGACGGAGTTTGGAAAATATGCCGTGATCTTTCTGTTTATGGTGATGACCATTGGTCTGGAATCCGGTGATCTGGTAGCCAGTGACAGTATGATCGCGACCTGCAATCAGCGTTATGAAAAATATCATGTTGAAAACGGTCATTTTCATCTGAAACAGAAGATGAAGGACAAAGCCATTGATAGAATTGAAAATGAAGATGTGACGGTTTATCCGGACTTTTACGTGGAACGGAGCTACAAAGGAAAGGATAAGAAGGAAAAGACGCTTCGCATCTATGAAAGCAGGGATAAGGTCAATCAGCTCTGCATTATGGATGGAAACCTTCCGGAGAAAGATAACGAGATTGTCATCGACAGAATGTTTGCCGATAACAACAAGACAAAAACCGGCGATATCCTTTCCATTGATGGAAAGGATTATACGGTATCCGGACTGGTTTCGTTTTCTGACTATACCACGATGTTTCAGAATAATTCCGATATGATGTTTGATTCTGTGAATTTCGGAGTGGCAATGGGTACAAAAAGTGAATTTGAGTCGCTTTCTGACCGGAATCTTACTTACAATTACGCATGGACATACAATGCCGGTGATCCGGCGGACGATATTGAGGAGAAAAAGTGGTCCGATGACCTTTTGGAAACTGTCGTGGATGCTGCCGGAAAAGGTGGTGGGGCAACCGCACTTGGTTCCATGCTTGGAGTCTTAAATATGGATAACGGCATTGATGACTATGTGCCTCGTTATACCAACCAGGCAATGAACTTCGCCGGGGATGATCTGGGAAGTGACCGAGGTTCTATGCTGGCATTTCTCTATATCCTGATCGCGGTACTGGCATTTATCTTTGGTGTGACCATCAGCCATACCATTACCAAGGAGGCAACGGTGATCGGAACGCTGCGGGCTTCCGGTTATACCAGGGGAGAGCTGTTCCGCCATTATATTTCCATGCCGATCATTGTGACGCTTGTGGCGGCTTTGGTAGGAAATGTTCTGGGATATATTTATATGAAAGGCGTGATCGCCGATCTCTATTACGCCAGCTATAGTCTGCCAAGATATGAGACACTCTGGAATCAGCAGGCGTTTGTACTGACGACGGTGATTCCAATCCTTTTGATGTTTTTGGTGACGGGAGTGACCTTGATCCGCAAGCTGAAGCTTTCCCCGCTGCAGTTTATCCGCCGTGATCTGACCAAACGCAAGAGGAAGAAAGCAGTAAAGCTGCCGCATTTCAAATTTTTCAACCGGTTTCGTCTGCGTATCATTCTGCAGAATATATCCAGCTACCTGACATTGATCTTTGGGGTTTTTGTGGCTTCCACGATCCTGCTGTTTGGTATGATGTTTGTACCACTGTTGAATAATGTTTCCAATATATCCAGAGAGCATATGGTGGCGAAGTATCAGTATATGCTCAAGGGGGATGCCCGGACTTCTAATAAGGATGCGGAAAAGTTTGCTGCCTGCACCATGAATACTTATATGGATGGTTATAATCAGGAAGCGGCAACCGTGTATGGTATTTTTGATGACAGCCGTTATATCAAGGAGAAGTTGCCGGCAAAGGGGGCTGTGATCTCCAGCGGCATGGCAGAAAAATATAAGCTGAAGGATGGGGATGACTTCCTGTTAAAGGAGCAATATGAGGATAAGCTGATCAAGCTGCAGGTCAGAGGTATTCTGGATAGTCCCACAACTATCGGCGTGTACCTGAGTCACAGCTATTATGAGGATGTTTTTGATGTGGATAAAGATTATTACTGTGCTTATTTCTCCGATTCCAAGATTACGGATATCAGTGATGAAATGATATCGACGGTTATTACCAAAGACGATCTGGATAAGACATGCAGACAGTTGGAAGTATCAGGGCGCATATTTCTATAATTCTGGCGAGAACAGCACCGGTAATTCCGGTATGACATGGGGCAATAATCATACTCATTTTACCAAGTATCAGGGTGTAAATTACATCATCCATCACACAATGATGCTGGAAGATGATGCACATATCAGCGGTGGTTTCCGAAGTCTGATGGTGGATTATCTGCCAATGGATCCTGCAAACTTAAGTATTCCAATTACTGCGGCAAGCCGAAAGGGTGTGAAGCAGATCAAGGCGGTAGATGCTTATACAGAGCAGAGAGGTAGCCTGATGTTGACTTCGGCAGATGTATTTTACGACAAGGTTGCGAACCCAGCTGCCAAGAGTATGGCTCCTGGTGCTTGGACCATGGTTAAATGTGCAGACTTTGCCTATGGCGCAGATCAGTTTGTGGCAAACGTGAAGGGTAAGGGCCGCATGGAGGTTCGCTTGGATAACGTGCAAAGTGAGCCAGTGGCATACATTGAGTTTGATAATAGTGATTTTGCCAAGGTTGCCAGCAAGACAGTGAAGAAGTTTGATGGAAGAAATCATAATGTATTCTTCGTGTTTAGCGGAGCAGATATCGAGTTCGACAGCTGGTATTTTACCAAGTCCGAGAAGGTGGCAAGACCTGCCGAGGATATCAGCGTGACTGATGTTACCGCCACAGATGTGACCATTCAGGGGCAGACAGCGAACGGTGCCATGAATTCCACACTGGAAGTGGTGAGATCAGGTGACTATGTGATGAAGACTGCACCTATTGCTGAGAAAGATGAAGTCTTAAATCTTGGTTTTGTCAATTACGATGAAAATGCAACATATGATATCTATGTGAAGAGTCTCACATTACACACAGCAGACGGAGATGTGGAGATTCCTGTTGGTCAGAAGTTAAATCCTAAGAGCAGAGATGGAAATGGTCTGGCCAATGGATGGGGCGGAGCTACCATCGGAAGCTGCGTATATGGTACCGAAGAGTGTGGTCTGTTTGCGGAGACCGCTTCCGTGGATTGGATTAACTATCGATTTGCGTTAAAGATTAATGGAGAGGAAGTTCCATATACTTCCATCGACTACAATGTCACCATCACTGTAGCTCAGTCGGAAAAGCCAACTCCGATTCCTACTGAAGTGCCAACAGAAGTGCCAACAGAAGTGCCAACTAAAGCTCCTGCAGAGACAACTGCTCCAGTTCAGAAGCCTGTGGTAGTACCTACAGAGGCGCCAGTTGCTGAGCCACAGCCAGAGGCATCAGCTCAGCCAGCCTTTGACCTGAAAAAACCAGCGATCACCAAACTCACCAAGCGCAAGAAGTCCTTTAAGATCAGATGGGCAAAGGTGAAGAATGCATCCGGCTATGAGCTGCAGTATTCCACATCATCAAAGTTTACTAAGAAGACCACAAAGACAGTTAAAGTCAAAGGTAACACCAAATTTGCCAAGACGGTTAAGAAGCTGAAGGCCAAGAAGAAGTACTATGTACGTGTTCGCGCATACAAGGATGGTAAGGCTGTCACAGTGTACACTAAGTGGTCTAAGGCCAAGGCAGTAAAAACCAAGTGATGATGAAAGCATGTTATCATTAGCCCTGGAAATGTGAGATTTTTTTGTTGTCTACAACTAAAACATATGCAGACCGCGTAATTACGCCGTTTGCGAGGTTTCTTTTGTTGGAAAGTATGTGGTAATATTTACTTCTTTTTGGTCTGATTTAAAATTTTTCTCATGTTTATTTGAGATGTTATCTGATAGTCTGTTCTGAAACCAAAAGCATCATGAAGAGCATCAGTGATATCAGTTCGTGTGTAGGTTGGGATATATCCTTCGCCAGGTGCAATCAGCATATCCATAGAGCGGATAGTATTAATCAACTCTTCGCAGGTGTACTTCTCATTAAGTTTTTGTTCCAGAATTCTGTAAATAACAAGAGCAGTAAAACAGGTAGTGAAATGAGCTGTGATTCTGTCTTTTCTTGATAGGTATACAGGTCTTGCCTTAAACTCAGTTTTCATGATTCTGAAGCATTCTTCGATTTCCCATCTTTTCTGATTGATTTTAATAATACTTGAAACATCGTATTCAAGATTTGTACACACAGCATAGAGACCATCGTACTTTGCTTCATTATCTATTTGTTTCTGGTTGAGAGAGGTGATTGTTTTACTTGCGATTTCGCCGTCGGGAGTGCAGTGTCCCTGCTCAATAAAGCGTTTTGGATCATTAGCTCTGTTCTTCGTAAATAGAGTTACATATCTTATCAAGTCCAAGCGAATAGTGAATATCCTGGAGAAAGAGATAGCCTGCATTACAAGAACGGCGGACGTTCTTATCAATCAAAGCTGAGGATGAATATCTCATAATTATATCTTGTTTGTGAGCCTTTTCTTCAGCAGTTCGTTTTGCTGCATATTCCTTGGCCCAATCTAAAGGATCCATATCTCCGCAAATCTTTTTTATCTCGTCATAAGTTCCAATTTTTTCAACAGTCTTTGTTGTAGTTTTGTTTCCAACTCTTACAGACCTGCTTCCTTGACAATGAACGTGGTATGGATGTCAAAGACCAGGAGGATGAAAAAGATGTCAGCTAAGAATTTAGACCAAAAAGGAAGTCATAGAAACAAAATAGTAGCTTTCCGTGTTTCACCGGAAGAAGATGCACTGATTGAAAGAGCAGTTCATCTCTCGGGGCTTACGAAACAGGATTTCATTATAAAAAGGATTCAGAACAAAGACATCGTTGTTCAGGGGAATCCTAAAGTATTCAAAGCCTTAAAAGAAGAATTGAAAGGGGTGATGCAGGAACTTCAAAGAATTGATTCCGGTGCAGGTGTAGATTCAGATCTGTTGGATACGATTCGTCTTATAGCGATAACACTGGAAGGCATGAAGAAGGATGATGAATGGAAACAGTAAAAGAAAAATCCCATGCTGGTAACAAGGGATTTTCCTAAAAAGCCGAAGCCTTTCAATACATATTTACAAGAAAAGTATAACAAGGCTTTCGGTCAAATTCAATCAAATTTTGAAAATAGGAGGCAGAAAGTTATTGAACATATTTTATGAAACAAAGTCCATGATATCAGTCAGGCAGAGCGTATCAGAGCATTGATAACTGCATGATTGCTTTGCAAAATGATCCGGTGCTTGCGGGAGCAATCTGCCATAATGACCTTACATGTAAGACAGATATCATTAAAAATCTTGGCTGGGATAAGCCAAAAGGCGGAGGAATTCGTGACGTGGATGTGGATCAGATTGACTGGTATCTGGAGCGTACCTATGGACTTAAGAACTATAAAGCCATAGGAAAAGCTCTTAATATTATCGCCAGTCAGAATCATTTTCACCCTGTAAAGGAACGCCTGGAATCACTTGAATGGGATGGAGTCAGCCGTATCGCTGATGTGCTCCCGAAATATCTTGGAGCAGATCAGTGTGAGTATACCACAGAGGTAATGCTTTTACTCATGCAGGCGGCAATCCACAGAATTTATGATCCCGGATGCAAGTTTGAAATAATGGTATGTCTGGTCGGAGGACAGGGAGCCGGAAAATCTTCTTTTATCAGATTGCTGGCAATTGATGATGAGTGGTTCTCGGATGACTTGAGCAAACTTGGAGATGACAATATTTATCGAAAACTGCAGGGTCATTGGGTCATAGAAATGCCTGAAATGCTTGCCACGGTAAATGCAAAAACGGTAGAAGAGATCAAAGCTTTCTTAAGCAGACCGAAAGACAACTACAAGATTCCTTATGAAACACATCCTGAGGATAGACCAAGACAATGTGTCTTTGTCGGTACAAGCAATACGCTTGACTTTCTTCCGTTGGACAGAACCGGGAATCGAAGATTTGCTCCCATTATGGTTCATCCGGAACGAGTGAAAAAGCATATTCTTGAGGACGAGCATGAGTCCCATGAGTACATTGAACAGCTTTGGGCGGAGATGATGGATTTCTACTATAAGCATAAGGACTACAAACTGAAACTCTCGAAGGATATGGAAGAATACCTGAAAGTAATGCAGAAGGAATTCATGCCTGAGGATACCAAAGTGGGACAGATTCAGGAGTGGCTTGATTATTGTTCTGAAGATTATGTGTGTACACTTATGATTTACAGGGAAGCACTGAAGCATGAATTTGATGATCCGAAACAATGGGAATTGCGAGAGATCGGAGATATTCTGAACAACAGCATCGAAGGATGGAGCAAAGGACCACAGCACCGATTTGAAAAATATGGTCCGCAGAGAAGCTGGAAAAGAAATGAACCAAGTGGCGGTTATATAAAGGTACCGGATGATACAGAACTGCCATTTCAATAAAAAAGTTTTTTTAGCCTGTTTACAAATTTCGTTTACAAGCCGGTGTAAACATGACCGTAAACGCATCTGTTTACAGAAGAATGTTGAATTTTAGCGGTTTTCAAGCTTTGTAAACAAAGTAAACAGGAAAAAATCAAAAGACAAAAATGGAAAATATTGTAAACGCGCTCTGTAAACAGGCGCAGATTTTTAAGAAAGGCATGGTAATTATATGGAAGGATTTAACATTAACGGAAAAATATTAATTGGAATTGATCATGGATATGTGCTACTGCAAAGGGATATGAGAGCCTGTATATGACACAGGTGAGAATGAGAAAGGGAGCGTAAGCTCTCTTTTCTACATTATAGGTAAATGCTTATGAAGGATTATCGGAAAGCTAACGGCGATGATCAATAACGTAAAGACCTTGTCTTAAATGCGTCAGATATAAGATATTTATTTCAAGAAGTGCTGGGTAGTTACCATTGTGGTAGCTACCTTCTTTATCCTGTTACAATTTGTATGGTTGCAGAAGTATTCGTTCGTAGGATAGGAATTTGTTGCCTTTAAAAGAACTAGAGCCAGAGAATCAACAAGAATATAGTGAAGAAAATGTCTTGAGAAAAAATATAAATGTGTAATATTGCAGAAAATGGGAAGTATATATATAAACAAATGAAGAAATTAAGATAATGCGAGATGTATTTAGAGAAAAAATCGTTAAATGAAGAAAATTGATTGACGTATATTTGAAATCATCATATAATATTATAAAAAAGCACAGAGAGGAGGACGAAATGATATGATAACAAAGATTTCAGTTGAAAATTTTAAGTCCTTTGATCAGGCAGTTGAGATGACTATGATTTCATCATCAAAGATTCGAACGAAGGTGGATCATCGGGTACAGGTAGGAAGTAAAACCAGATTATTAAAGCATGCCATTATATACGGAGCCAATGCTTCGGGCAAGAGCAATCTGGTAGATTTTTTTCGTTTTTTTAAGGCAACCCTGGATGGCGGGATTCCTTTATGGGGAACGAGGCATTTTTGTAGAACTAATCCAGAAAATGAGGGACGAGACAGTGTATTTGAAATTCAAATGGAGATTGACGGTAAGTTTTACGCTTACGGATTTTCTGCAGTATTATCCCAGCGGACGATTACCGGAGAATGGTTGTATGAATTATATCAAAATGGCTCTGCAAAATGTATATATGAGCGAGAGAAATCCGCAAAGCCAGTATTAGATGCTTCGATTAAATTGACTTCGGAGGAGCAGAATCGATTCGCCACGTATGCGGATGATTTTGAGGATAATACATCGGACCTGTTTTGACAGAGATGAACCGTGGGAAAAAGTATGCAGAAAAATCAAAGCTGCAGATATTCCAAAAAATTTACAGATGGCTGAAAAATAGCATTGTTATTATTACCCCAGATTCCGGGTTGACAAATTTTCAGTATTATTATGAGGAAGAATCCCTTTCTTTGATCAACGATCTGATAACTACGTTTGATACGGGAATATCAAATGTACGCATAGAGGAAATTGATATTAATGAATTATCTAAGATGTTGCCGAAACAGATATTTGAAGATATCTTGGAAAAAGTAAAAAATAATATCGCCCAGTCAAAAAATCCTCATTTTAGAATGTCCGGGCGATCAGACAAGTGCTTCTTTAATATAGAGGCAAACGGAAATGGCGAACCAAAGATTACTACGATCAAGCTTACGCACGGTAAGTCGGTATATGATTTTGATTTTTCAGATGAATCGGATGGAACCAGAAGGTTATTTGACCTGATGGATATGTTGCTTTTGAAAAGGGAAGATGTTGTGTTTGTAGATGAATTGGAAAGAAGTCTGCATCCAAAGTTGACAGAACATTTTTTGGAATTATTTAGCGAGCTGCATAGGGAACGTAAGACGCAGTTGATTTTTACTACTCATGAAGCATCTATTATGAATCAAAGACTGTTCCGGAGAGATGAGATATGGTTTATCGAATGTGGGGAACAGGGAAGCAGCAGGCTTTATTCTTTGGATCGATTTAAGGAGCGTTATGACAAAGTGCTTAGTAAGGCATATTTGGAGGGGCGTTATGGTGCAATACCGGTATTTAAAAAATTCCGGTTTAGGGAGGGGGTATAGCTATGGCTCCTATCCGTACATACACAGATTGGAATAAACGTCCGTCTGATCAGGAAGATCAGATAGAACCATATCGAAAATATTTCTTTATCTGTGAAGGTTCCAATACTGAAGTGTGGTATTTTAAGAAGCTGATTGATTTAAGGAAGCAGTTAAGAATCCATCCACTGATCGATATCAGGTTAATGGAAAAGACGGAAGAAGATAAGACGGTGTCCAATCCGAAAGCATTAATAAAGTTTGCAGAAAAACAAAAAGGGATTACGGAAAATAAATTCGATCAAAAGCATGATAAAATGGTTATTGTTTTTGACGCAGATATTTACAAGGGAGATCCGGCAAAGTATAATGAGATTATAAAACTTGGAGGAGACAATCTTTTGGCGGTTACAAATCCAAGCTTTGAACTGTTTTTACTATTACATTATGAAAATTCCTATGAGGAGCTTATTAAGCCAAATAAGGAAGAAATATTATGCAATAAGAAAACAGGAAAACGAAGGTATATGGCAGCGCTTTTTACTGACAAAAGTGGAATGAATCCAAAAGAAAATCCTGCGGTTGGAGATCTTGCTGAAAATATTGATATTGCTACAGAGCAGGAGAAGCAGCTTAATCAGGACATTCATAAGGCGATGGGAAACCTGACAAGCAATGTGGCTGCAATCATTCAACAGATTCGGGATGACAAGGCGCTGGATTAGCATTGATATGGACCATATGATGGTGTAGGACTCTTGTGGTAACCAATACCTGCTTTGGTAATCATTTGGTAATCGAATCTGAAAAAAGCATATGGATACCATAGAAAAGGACCTTGGTTTTAATATCATCAAAAGAAAATACATGAGTTATGTAAGGCAGATGTCAGGATATCTTGACATCTGCTTTATTATACAATAATAGATTGTGTATACGGAACGCAAAAGCGGACTGATGTGACGAGAGATTGATTAATAGGATCGTACAATAAATTGTAAAAAAGCAAATTTGTACCGGATAAATTTCATCTTTGAAAATACATCGGGAAAGCAGAAAGTGATGGAAACAAAAGCGGAAATATGATATGATGTAGGAAGTTGAAGTTCTTAAAATTATCCAGGAGTTGATCTGCTCATATTTTTCCGAAGAACAGTTTACACTATCATGATAAATGACGAAAGGAATCAATGGTTTATATGAAACGAGGGAAAAGCAGGATAAAACGATTCATTGCGCTGCTATGTTGTGCGGCGGTGATCTGCAGTGGAAGTCCGATACATACCAAAGCGTCCTTTGAGGATTGCTGGAATATGAAGCTGAATTCACTGACCTTTTATATTCAGGACAAGGAAGAGACTTGTACAAAGCTTGGAAAGTACAATAAGTCCCTTAATGAGAGCCCTTATGTCATGGCGATTCCGCAGCATGTGAAATATATCGGTGGAAAAGAGTATAAAAATATTGGCATTAAGGACGATGTGTTAAGAGACCAGACATTTTCGATGATATATGTGCAGACAGGATATGGATTTTCGGTGGGAGCCAGAGCGTTTCAATTTGTTACGGTGTACTATAAACAGGACATGGTAACCGATATGGATGTGGATTTTTACTCGGGGGATAAAAGCAGCGTTGCAAGTAAGGGCGTGATCGAGATAGGAGAGAGGGCTTTTCAGGGGCTGCAGGTTCCGTGCGGTTATATGAATATTGATAAAATGAATGGTTCTATCGGTGCCTATGCGTTTGCGGATGCATACATTAAAGAAGGTCTTACGATTCAGAAAGGGCTGATCGACGAGATTGGTGCCTATGCATTTAAAGGACTGAAAGCCCCAAAATTAAAACTGCCGGGCTGCCGTAAGATTGGCGACGGAGCATTTCAGGAGACAGGGTATGCAACATATGGGATACCAGACAAAACAGAGGAGCTGGGTTCGAAGATCTGGGAAGGTTGTGAGAACCTGCAGACGATCATTCTGCCGGATACGCCCGGGACAATGAAGAAGGTGGCAGCGGATACATTTCCGGATCGGGCGGGGATCACCATAAAGGTGCCGGCGGGATATAAGGACCTGTCTGTATATCATTTTGAAAATTATTCCAATCTGAAATATGAGCTTGCACCGGAATATACAGAAGACAGCAAGGTTTACAAACAGTTAAAGGAGCTGGGGGCAGAGGTTGCGATTGCCGATGAGGTGATAGAGACACAGTCACCATCGCCGGAGGTGACACCATCGCAAAGTCCGGCAGCAGATCTGGAGACGCCGGTTCCGTCTAAGAGTCCGGAAACAGGGACAGCTACACCGGTTCCAACCAAGAGTCCGGCAGTAGATCGAGAGACACCGTCTCCGTCCCAAAGCTCAGCTGCACCGTCTCCGATACAGAGCCCGGAGATAGGGATAAACACACAAATACCGGCACAGAGTCCTGAAAATGGGACAGATGCTCCGAGGGTCAGTACTGTCCCGGCTGCGCAGAAAACGGGTTTACCATTGGCAAAGGGAAGCCGATTTACAATAAAGGAAATGCGATATGAGATATTGGAAAATCGTAAGGCTGTCTGTCTTGGTGGTATTTCGTCAGGGAAGAAAATAGTTTCTGTTCCGGATACCATCCGATATGGAAAGATGACATATCAGGTGACCGGGATTGCACCGAAGGCATTTTATAAAAATAAGAAACTGAGACAGATCAAGATAGGAAAATATGTGCGGAAAATCGGAAAGAGTGCTTTTGAACAATGCCCGTCGTTAAAGAAAGTGTCTTTTGGAAGGAATGTTACTATAATAAAGAAAAAAGCATTTTATGGAGATCGCAATATCAGAAGCCTTGATTTTAAGGGAGGCAGACTGAAAAAAGTTGAGAAAAAAGCTTTTTCGCGGGGGCGGCGGAGCAAAAAGGTGTTTGTGCCGGCCGGTGTGAAAAAGCAGAGATATTATAAATTATTACAGGGATCCATTGTGGATTAATATAGAAAAGAAGGGAGATCCGTTTGGCAGATCTCCCTTCTTTTCTATTTATCCCATCCAAAGACTTCGTTGCAAAACGAAATAAAGACCAGGGTACATTTACCCAGAGTGATCACATCCCGGTTGTGTAAGGTGATGAAACCAGAAGGCTCCTGATCGTTGACCTTGACAATATTTTGTGTATGTTTGGAGGTTAATGTAAAAGTTCGATTAGCAGGCTCGTAGAGGATACAGGCATGATCCTCACGTGAGATACTATTTTCATAGAGGAGAATGATATCCATTGCCGTAGAGCGGCCAATTCGGTTTTTTCCTTCGCGGATAGGGAAACTCTCCCCAATCATATTGCCTTTGATGCAGACCAGCCAGCCGGTTGTTTTTTGTAAAGAATGACTGATCTGCTGTACTGCGCCGACTGCGGTCACAAGCTGTGGTATCACGTCAACACCATCAATAAGAATATCTGCTTTTTCTCCTGCTCCAACTATGTAAAAGACTATCGTGGAAGTTGCCCGACCCGGCACTATGTACGGACGGACGCTATCGAGCAGGTGGTAAAACTGGAGCTACAACGAATGGCGCAATTTCTGCGGGACGACGAGCCAATGTTCGCCGACCTTCTGGAACGCAAGTCCAACCGGGAAATCGCAGAGGAAAAGAAGCACCTTGAGGGAGAGCTGCAAAAGGCACGGATGCGAACAGAAACCGTGTCCCGACTCTACAAAAAGGCCTTTGAAAAGAATGCGGAAGGGCTTCTTTCCGACGAGGGCTTCCTGCAAATTACCCACGAATACGATGTAGAGCAGCTTGCCTTGAAAGCGAAGATCCCACAGCTCCGGGAGCAAATTGCGGAGGCGGAGCGGCAAGCGGCCAATAAGGACAAGTTTATCGCTGCCATCCGAAAGTTTATGCAGATGGACGAGCTGACCGCACCGCTGCTGCGGGAGCTTATTGACCATATCGAGGTGTACGAAACGCAGGGTGTCGGAAAAAGTAGAACACAGCGAATCGCAATTCACTACCGCTTTGTGGGGTACATCGACATCCCGGCAGCGCCTCTGACAAGCCATTATATCTCCGAAACGAGACAGGGCGTGGCCGTGGAATATATCCCCGCATAACGAAGGAGAGCAGGCGAAATGCCTGCTCTCCAAAAGAAGCATAAAAAATCGAGTGTTCATAACATCAAATCCGTTATGAACACTCGATATGGTGCGGGAAACAGGACTTGAACCTGCATGAAGTTGCCCCCATACGGACCTGAACCGTACGCGTCTGCCAATTCCGCCATTCCCGCAAAATAAAAAAAATGGTGGACGGGGATGGATTCGAACCATCGTAGTCTGTGACAACGGATTTACAGTCCGCTCCCTTTGGCCGCTCGGGAACCCGTCCATATAAGTTGCAAATTGGTGGAGCTGGTGATGGGACTCGAACCCGCAACCTGCTGATTACAAATCAGCTGCTCTGCCAATTGAGCTACACCAGCATAAGGATGTATCGGCAACGCATTTTTACTGAAAAAATGGCGATCCGAAGGGGGCTCGAACCCCTGACCTCCAGCGTGACAGGCTGGCATTCTAACCAACTGAACTACCGGACCGCGGTGTATGCCTTGGTGGGCCTTCAGGGACTCGAACCCCGGACCAATCGGTTATGAGCCGACCGCTCTGACCAACTGAGCTAAAGGCCCTTATTCGGACTAATCTGGTCGGGGTGAAGAGACTCGAACTCCCGACCCCATGGTCCCAAACCACGTGCGCTACCAAACTGCGCTACACCCCGAGACAAGCAACCGCACATCACAGCCTATTTACTTTAACTTAAAATCGGAGATTTGTCAACGATTTTAACGTAATTGAGAAAAAATTTTTTAAGAAACTTTGTCCGCTTCGTCGAAAAAAAAGCGGCTGTCAAATAAAACAACCGCTTTCGACAATTGCTTAAAAAATTATTCCTTATTTTCTTCGGCCGA
>OHEV01000602.1_pt1 | contig 19104 bp, 8 predicted proteins | sample 1567331 | NCBI WGS metagenome assembly OHEV01 (sample SAMEA3879561, study PRJEB24766) | human gut metagenome | biome: human-associated habitat; feature: feces | place: USA | collected 1985/1987 | reverse complement strand
ATTTCGCGGATGTGTTCCGCGCTGCCGTGGCGGTTCATGTCGCGCAGCATATGTGCCGAGATATGCTGAATCGGAATGTCGATATAATTGCAGATTTTCGGGTTGCGGTACATTGCGTCAACAAGTTCTTCCGTGACGGTGTTGGGATAGGCATAAAGCACGCGAACCCAATGCAGCCCCTCGATTTCGGTCAGTTTTTCAAGCAGCTCACGCAGCATGGGTTTTCCGTAAAGGTCAATGCCGTATGCCGAAGTGTCCTGCGCAATAACGGTCAGCTCCGTGACCCCGCTTTTTGCAAGCTGTTCAGCCTCGGCAAGAAGGGTCTCCATGGGGGTGCTGACTCTGCCGCCGCGAATCAGCGGGATCGCGCAATAAGTACAGCGATTGTCGCAGCCGTCCGCAATGCGCAGATATGCGCGGTATGACGGGGTCGTGAGCAGTCGCTTCGGGATGCCGCAGCACGCCGCGGCATTCGCACTTTCGGGCGCGGGTTCAACTCCGCAGATTTCCGCAAGCCGCTCCGCAAGAGCGGGATAGTTTTTTACGCCGTTGAAAACGTCAACCTCGGGCAGTTCCAGCGCAAGCTCGTCACCGTAACGCTGGCTCAAACAACCCGTGACAACAAGCAGTTTGCAGCTGCCTGCGGTTTTATATTGCGCCATATCGAGAATCGTATCTATGGAATCCGTCTTTGCGCTTTCGATAAAGCCGCAGGTGTTAACGATAATGATTTCCGCCTGCGCGGCATCGTTCACGATATCGAACCCGCGTGACTTAAGTTCGCCCAACAGAATTTCGGAATCCACGGCATTTTTGCTGCATCCGAGGGAGACGAGGCCGACACGGGGGCATTTTGAATATAATTTGTCGCTGTTCACTTAATCAGTATCCTTTCCGCTCCCGGGGGAGCCGCTTTGCAGATTTCCGCCGAATATGCGGTTGTATTCGGCTGCATCAATGAGCACCTTTCGGGGCTTTGCACCGTCCGGCTCGCTCACGAATTTGTTTTGTTCCATGATGTCAACAAGCCTTGCCGCACGCGCATAGCCGACGCGCAGTCGGCGCTGAATCATTGAAATGGAGGCCGTGCCGCTTTCAACAACGAGCCGCACCGCATCGGGAAGCAAATCGTCGTCCTGTTTGCCGTTGCCTTGGCCGAGTCCTCCCCCGCCGCCGGTGATTTCGCTTAACACGCTTTCGTCATATGACGGAGCAGCCACCTGATTCTGAAGGAAAAAGTCGCGAATCGCTTCAACTTCTTCATCCGACACAAACGCACCCTGTGCGCGTGTGGGCTTGCTTGCGCCGTTCGCATGGAAAAGCATATCGCCCTTGCCGAGCAGTTTTTCAGCGCCGCTTGCGTCCATAATAACGCGGGAATCCGTGCCGTTTGAAACGGCAAACGCAATTCGCGAGGGAATGTTGGCTTTTATAAGGCCTGTTATAACATCAACGGACGGCCGCTGAGTTGCAACGATAAGGTGAATGCCGCATGCTCTGCCGAGCTGCGCAATGCGGCAGATGGATTCTTCAACATCCTTTGAAGCAACCATCATAAGGTCGGCAAGTTCGTCGATTATGATAACAAGGCGCGGCCACTTATCCTCTTCACGCTCCTGCATGGCATTATAGCGGTAGATGTCGCGGGCGTTGACTTTTCCCATCTTGCCGTAACGCTGCTCCATTTCCGTAACCGCCCAGCGCAGTGCGCCCGCCGCTTTTTTCGGTTCGGTAACAACGGGACAGAACAGGTGCGGAAGCGCGGAGAAGATGGACAGCTCAACGACTTTCGGGTCGATGAGGATCATTCGAACATCCTTAGGTGCGGATTTGAAGATCAAGCTCAATATGATGCAGTTGATGCACACGGATTTACCGGAGCCCGTTTGACCCGCAATCAGCATATGCGGCATTTTTTCAAGATCCGCAAGCACGACTTTGCCCGCAATATCCTTGCCCAAGCCCATTGTGAGCGGGGATTTTGCAGAGTTGAATTCACGCGTTTCAAGCACATCGCGGAGGTACACGGGTGCGGTATCCTTGTTCGGAATTTCAATGCCGATTGCTGATTTTCCGGGTATCGGCGCTTCGATGCGGACACGCGGAGCCGCAAGCGCAAGTGCAATATCGTTGCTCAGGGTCGTGATGCGGTTCACGCGGATCCCCTGTGCGGGCTGGAGCTCGAACCTTGTTATCACCGGACCGACACTGATATTAACGATTCGTGCGGAAATATTAAAGCTGTTGAGCGTTTCGATAAGCACCTTTGCCTTCTCCGTCGGCGATTCGGATGCAACCGCTGCCGCAGGGTCGGGCAGGCGCAGAAGGCTGTACGGCGGCCGTTGGTATTCGATCACGGCGGCGGGAACGACGGAGGAGACGGTGTTTTCCGAGGGACTGCCGCCGTGCGAAGAATCATTGCCGCCGACGGGTGTTGATTTGCGTTCTGCGGGAAAGCCGCTTTGCGCCGTTTCGGACTGCTCCGTGATGCTTTGCGGCGGAATGTCTTCCATGCGTGTCACCGGAATGCCGCGCAGGAAGTCATCATCGGCTTCGGTTGAATCTCCGGCGGCGGGGCTGTCAAACGGCTCTTCCGACGCGGAAACAGCCGAATCGGAAGACTCGTTGGAATAATCCGGCTCGAAAGGCATGTCGTCATCCGCTGTCGGAGGAGCAAAGCCCTCTTCGTCGCGTTCAACATCGGCATAGGAAAGGTTCATCGGAATGTCAATGTGTTCATCGCCGTAGGAAGGAAAATCCTCCCGAGACCCATTGTCAACATCAACATCGGAGGGAACAAAATCGCTTGTTTTCAGTTCACGTTTTCCGCTGCGCCTGTGCTTCTGAGGTTTTGTTGTTTTGAGCGGCCCCGAAACGGGGAAAAACTCAAGTTCATCATTGTTTTTTGCGGTGCCGAAAGGCCTGCGCTTCTGCGGGGTGTGCCGTGCGGTGAAATCGGATGTGCCGACGGTTTCGGCAATGTCCGCCGCATTCCCGTTTTCGGAACGTGCGGACATCTCCGCTTCCTGCCTTTTGCGGGCTTTGCTGCGTTTTGCAAGGGAGGAAACCTGTTCGCCGCTTTCCGCCCCGTAATCGCTGTCCCCCGCCGTGAGCGGTTTTCCGGAATGAACAAGGAATCCGTCCTCGTCAAACTGCGGCTCGTTGGATGAGCTTTGTTTTTTGCGCCCTCTCTCGGGTTTTGTGTCGTCAAGTTTTTCGTTGTAAAGCTCGGTTTGTCGGCGGGCACGCGAAACGGCGTGAGCCTCCGCAACGCTTTCGGCAAGCTTTTTGCCCGTTTTTCGGAGGGAAAGCCCTGTGATAACAAGCAGCATGATAATATCAATGCCCGCCAGTGCAACACATCCGCCCGTGACGCCGAACAACTTTGCAAAAAGGTATGCAAGGCTTCCGCCGAAAAAACCTCCGCCGCTGCGCAGACGGCTGCCTTCGGACCATGCATGGGAAACAGTCTCTCCGAAGTTCATGGCGGGAATCAATTTTGCATATTCGGCAAGGTGAATGAACGAAAGCAGCGCGAATGCGGCAGCGGCTGCGCAAACGATCGTGCCCGTGCGGGAATTGTCCTTTCGAATTGCGATAACACAAACTCCGAGTGCCGCACAAAGCACGGGCACTGCATACATTCCGATGCCGAAAATGCCGAAAAGCAGAGGCACAATTGCCGCAATGACCCCTTGGGACGAACGGGGGGCATAGCAGAATATGCCGAGTATGATGCCGACAAGTATAAGCACGACTCCGATTATCTCGCGCTTGGTATCGGCCGAATCGGCGGATTTGCCGCTTTGCTTTTTTCCGTTTCGTGAAGCGGAAGCGGGCCGCTGTTCGCTGCGCCCTGCGGAGCCCCGTCCGGAGCGTCTCTTTGCGCCGTTTGAACCTGTTGCTGCCATTTATTTGAACCCTTTCAGAGTGATATGTGCATTTGAATGCCTGCGGTTTGAACCGGTATTCTATTATAACGCATTTCGCCGCCGAATTAAAGAGCCGTTTTCTTAAAAAAGCCGTGATTGAGAAAAGTCTGAGTCGGGCTTGGGAAACGAAGCTGTATTTCCCGGGAAATAAAATTTATTCGTGGAACCATAATCAAAAAACAGGGGCCGCCCGCATGTCTGCGGGCAGTCCCTGTCGGTAGGTTAAGTTCGATTCAACCGAACCGATTCGGTCGAGTCAAGGTTATGCGGTCATTGCCATGCGGAGGATCGTTACGGCATCGGTGATGGTAACATTGCCGTCGCCGTCAACATCGGCTGCATTCACATTGATGTTTGTAACGGTGCCCATTGCATAGCGCATTGCAAGCAGTGCATCGCTTACGGTAACGGTGCCGTCGCCGTCGGAATCGCCGGGGATCGCATTGGAATGATATTCAACATCGTCAAGATATGCGCAGTCATCGTTGCGGTTGACGCTGCCGTCCTTGGTGTATTTCCACTCAAAGTTGTAGGTGCCGGAGGTTGCTGCGGTGTAGGTGTATTCCTCCCATGCAATGTTGCCGGACTTTGAGAATACCTGAGTGTTGTTTGCGGTGAAGATGAACTTGTCATAGTTCTGTTCACTGCTGACCTTGTAGCGGAAGGTGAGGGTTTCGCCCGCGCTCATGGTAAGACTGAGAGAGATTGCGGAGGTGCTGCTGTTCACGCCCTCGTTGCTGCTCTTTGCATAGTCATCGAGAACCGCCCAGGGATAGCTGCCCGCGGTGGTGAAGTTCAGCTCGCCGCCGGGAACGTTGAGTGCGGATTCGAGGGTGTAGAGCAGGTTAACTTCCTTGACCCATGCGCAGTCGCTGCCCGCCGCACCGCTGCCGTCCTTAACATAGCGGAAAGCAAAGGTGTGGTCGCCGCTTTCTTCGATGAGGTAATCGTACTGAGTCCAATCCGATGCGGTTGAAACTTCAAGAACAACATTTCCGTCAACAACAAACTGGAACTTATCGCCTGCGCCGCCGTCGAACTTGTAGTTGAAGCGGAAGGTAAGTCCGGAATTGATGTTTGCGGAGGTGCTGATTTCGGAGGTGCTGTTGTTCACGCCCGCATTGCCGCTCTTTGCAGCATTGCCGTCAACGGTCCAGGGATAGTTGTTGCCCTCGAACAGGAAGTTGCCGTTGCCGGTGTTGATAACGGAGCTGAGAGTTTCCTCAAGCACAACGTTGCGGATGTAGGCCTTGTCATCGCCTGCCGCGCCGCTTGCATCCTTGCTGAATTCCCAAGTGAGAAGCACATCGCCGTGGGTGGGAATGTAGCAGGTGTAGGTCTGCCAGTTTTGGCTTCCGCTTGCGGAGAACAGTTCTTCGCCGTTTGCAAGGAAACGGAGATAGTCGTGGTTCTGTTCGCTGCTGACTTTGTATTCAAAGCTGATGCGCTGATATGCGCCGAGGGTTGCTTTTGCGCTGAGGACGGAAGTGCTGTTGTTCACGCCCGCATTGCCGCTGAATGCGCAGTTTGCATCCGCATTCCAAGGATATTCGCTTGCGGAAGTGAAGTGCAGGAAGCTGCCTTCGCCGTTGATGATATTGTCAAACTTAAGCAGGTCGGTAACGTTCAGAATACCGGTGCCGCCGCCTTCGATGCCGACATCGATGGCAGCACCCTTGAGAGTGTTGATAACTTCGAATGCGCCCATGTCGGGGTTGAAGGTTTTAAGAAGTGCGCATGCTGCCGCAACGTGCGGAGTCGCCATGCTGGTGCCGTCCATTTCGGTGTAGCCGCCGCCCATACGGACGCTGCGGATGCCGACACCGGGAGCGGTAATGTCAACGATTTCGCCCACGTTGGAGAAATCGGCCATACGCTTGTTCCTGTCGTGTGCCGCAACGGTAACGCAGTCGGGAACGTTTGCGGGGCAGCGGGTGGAAGCGTCGGAACCGTAGTTGTTGCCTGCCGCAACGCAGTAAACGATGTCGTTGTGTGCCATGCCCTCGGCAACAACTTCAACGTATGCATTGTGGTCGGTGTCGCAGGGGCCGCTGAGGCTGAGGTTTGCCGCAACCGCGCCGTTGAGGGAAGCGTATTCCATTGCAAGAATGATCTCTGCGGAATTACCGTAACCCTCGGCATCGAGAACTTTAAGAGGCATGATTTTGACGTTGGGAAGGTTGCCGTCAATGATGGTGCCTGCGCAGTGGGAACCGTGGCCGTGGTCATCCTCGGGGTTGCTGTCGTTGTTTACAAAGTCATAACCCGGAACGGATCTGCCGACAAGATAGGGGTGATCGCTGTCGTAACCGGTGTCGATAACGGCAACAACGACTTCGGGAAGGTTTTCAACGCCGCCGGCATAGTCGAGCATCCACTCATTGTAGTTGAAAGCATCAACATAGTCCGCACCGTAGCCCCAGCTGAGGAATTCGTTCACGCCGGGTTCCTGATCCGCCTGCATGACGATATCGGGTTCGGCATACTGAACGCCCTTTACAAGCTCAAAAGCTTCGGCCGCTTTGCGCGCTTCTTCGGAAGTTCTGTACTGAATAATGTGCCAGTCATTGTAGCCGTTTACATGCGCAACGGAGCCGGTGTAGTCCAGCTCTTCGGCGCTCTTGACGATGATTCGTCCGTTTGCATAGGGGTCGGTATCCGCTGCTTTTTTGGTATATTCAGCGGAATACTTTTCGGTCATGTTGTGCAGTCTGCCTGCAAAAGCAAGCAGATCTTCGCTGCGCTTTGCGTTATCGGCAGCGGTGGCGGTCCCTTCGGCAAAGCTGCCGACGGGAAGGATGAGGCTGAAGCACATGATGAGCGAAAGCAGCAGTGCAGCAGTTTTCCTGAGATTCATTCGGTTTTCCTCCGTGTTATGTTTGTTGATTCGCTGCGGTGCATATCGTGTTTAAAACGCCGAAGCAAATCTGTCCGTATAATATTATCAGAAACGGGGACTGAAGTCAAGAAAAATCTATAATCTATCGAAAAATGGAAGGAATTCAATTTGAAATACAAAAAATGACGTAATCGCATTTAAAAATGAAAAACTGCATTTGCGCAGCAGATGCAGGCCGAAACACCCCGCATTTTGCGCAAAAGCAGCTTGTTAATTAACTTAATTTAACCGACGCAAATTCAAAAAGCGCGTGCCGCAAGCAGCCGCCGCATCAACATCAGTGCATCGACGGAATCAACGGTGCCGTCCCCGTTCACATCACAGGCGGCGAGCAGGATTCCGGGAACCCTGATGCCCATTGAGTGGCGAAGAATGCTCAGCGCGTCCGTAAGTTCAACCGCGCCGTTGCCGTCCGCATCGCCGATAAGGTAAGGCAGGCCGAAATTTGCATAGACATGAAGGTTACTCCGAACATTATCAAAGTCTTCCGACCAACCGTAAAAAACATAACCGTTGTGCACGGGCAGAGGAGGTTCAACGGCAGAAAAACCGTAGTATATGTTTTGCTGCGAAAGGACTTCGCGCGTCATTCCGTCCTTAAATGTGACTGTGTATGTGCGCAGCGGCTCAAGCTCAATCGAAAACGGGCAGACGAGGATCTCCGTAAACGTTTTGGTTCGGCTTGTGAGAGAGGAGCTTGCCGTAACAATCGCTTTAAGTTCGTAGGCATAATGCCCTGCGGCAAGGCTTCCGAAACGGAGTGCGGCGTCAACAGCCGTGCCGGATATGTCAAACCCGCCGTGAACGCCGGGCAGCACCGCGGCGGACATGAGCGTATCCCCGTCGCCGTCCGCAAACCTGCCCTCAATGCGCGTTATACTGTGCCGTGAAACAACGGTCTGCGTAAGCGCGAATGACCTTCCGAGAGGGAGCGTTCCCTGCGGGATCGTTTCGGACTGAATTTCGATATCATCCAAAAACCGCACAAATCCGATTTCGGTTTGCTTTACATAAAGATGCGAACCGTTAACAAACACTTGGTGCCAGCTTTGCCCGAGGGTGTTTACAAGGTCGCCTGTTACAACGAGCTTTTCGCCGGCAGAGGCGGTTGAAACGGCAACCGAGCCGAACCCCGCGCTTGCGTCGCAGGGCAGTGAGAACAGCGTTGCTCTTGATTTGACCTGCGCCTCAAGATGCGTCATTTCAAAGCTGCACCGGGAGATGTAGTCCGAATCGTTGGGATTATTGCCCGCATAGATGCACAGCCTGCTGACGTACGGATAACGGGAATCCAGCGCAACATCCGCGTTTCCCGCAACATTGTTCAGCGAGTCCATGATAAAAACACGACCTTCCGCAATGCTTTTTGCATTATCAACGGCAACATAATGCCCATAGTTTTTTACAGTCAGAATAACATGCTTATCCTGCCGCACATAGCTCATTATCTTTTCCTGCATTGCGGCGGAGGACGAATCCCCCGCGTAATACTCCATACCTTCAAATTCAAGTCCGTCTATCATCTGTGCGGGCTTGTACCAATACAGATTGCCGTCGTCGCTCAGGCCGCCGTTGGCATTCAGCCAGTTAACGAGCGTTGCAACGTTGAACGTGTCGGATGTTCTGTATCCGCTTTGAATAATTATCTTTGTTACGGATGTTACAAGGCAGCCGATCTGCGCCACTGTTTTTCCGCTTGCACCCATCGGGAGCTGCCCCCAGCGCGGATCGCGCTGCGCCCATTTGCGGTAATCCTCCGCATCCTTTTCGGAAATGGTTTCGGCGTCAAAGGGCGGTTCGTCCGAAAGCTCGTCGGGGATATCGGACAATAAATAATTATTGTCAGACTTTTCGCTTTTTTCGGTGTTTGTGTCTGCAACGGAAAAACTGCCGAAAACCGACACAAAAAGCATCGAAACGGCAACAAAAATTAAAAAAAGATTGTAAAGTTTTTTGCTACGATTCATTCTTTTCTCACCTCAAGCGGATTATAGCGCAGAACGGTGCGATTTTCAAGCTTTTTGGCGAAAATTACGCGAGAGATATGAAAAAAAGCGGAGCCGCTCACGGCAGCCCCGCAGAATCAGATGCAAATTCGGCTTTTCATTCCGGTTCGGTGTTTCGGATAACGGTGATATCAGCCTTTTTCGGGTCCGTCCGAATTTTCCGGTTCGGGAGTGAAGAACTGGTGTTGATTCCATGCATTGGAATACTTTACGAATTTCCATGCGCCGTCAACGTATTGAAGCTCAACGTCAAACCCGCTTGTGTCGCTTTCGGAAATAAAGCCTTTGACGGCAACCGTGCATGTGTCCGCATCGGTGCTTTCGCCGTCCTTAAGGGTGAATGTGAAAATCTTTCCCAACCCCATCTTGTAGGTGTCGTCATCGGTCTTGTAAAAATCGCCGTCGCCCTTTGTGATATAGCCCTGGGCAACAAGATCCTTATAGCTGAGCTGAACAAGGTTCGCTCCGCTGTTTGCGCAGTACTCTGTGAGATAGGAGGTAATTTCGGAAGGGAGCTTGTCAAAGCTCCAGCCCTCGATGAAAAAAGTTAAATATTCGACTTTTGAATGGTTGTCGTCCTTGGGACAAACATTTGCAATCGCCGTGAACAGAGCAGCTTCCTCGCGCGTCATATTGCTCGGCACAACAAATTCCTTTTCTTTTTTGCAGCCGGGAAGGCTCACAAGCATCAAAGCCGCAAGCAGCGCGGCAAACATAGTTTTAAAAACTCGCATTCGTTTCCTCCGTGCGTCAGATTCCCGTTTTCGTCGGGGTAAGCCGCCGATTGCTGTATGCGGGCATCGGGAACGGCAGGGCATAACCGAACCTTTTTCATAAAATGAAAATGCACTGAATCGGCATTCTTATTATAATGCCCCGTGCGGGAATATGCAAGCAGTTTTTAAAGGCGGGCGGCGGATGCCGCAATTTGCGATTCTTTCCCGAATGCTTCATGTCCCTTTAATTTGCAGGCTTTCTGTGCTATACTTGCAGTGCTTCGGCAGCAAATGATTGATTCGGAGGCGGATATGGAAAAAACGGAGATTAAAAACGGAAGCGAAATTTACGACACGGTCAGGGAGCTGCTGCGTCTGTTCGGTGCGGATTCCGTTCAAACAGTGGAATTTACGGATTCATCGCACGGAGATTCGGATATCCGCCACAATTACCTGATTGACAGGAAGTACGTTCTGCGCATCAATTCGGCACCCGTTATGACGGACGGGCGATTGGAGGAGTTGAACAGGCTGATAGAACGCTATCGCGAATTCGGAATGCATGCGCCGAAATTCCTGAAAGCGAAAGACGGCAGGTTCATTGTTGAGCGGGACGGAAACATCTGCTATCTTTCCGAGTACCTGGACGAAACCGTTGCCGACGACGTGAAGGACGGATGCCTTGAGGAGCTGCGGACTCAAAGAAGAATTTTCATTGCCCGCTTTGCCGAGAAATACAGAAACGTGGACTTGACGGACACGGTATCGATGTATTCGATATTCGACCTTTCACCCTATGATAAACTTGACGGACTTGAAATTGACGAAAAGCAGGATAATTTCAATCACCTGACGGCGGATCTTCAAAAAGCGGGAGAATATGCCCTTGCCGAAAGATTGGTGCAGGAAAACGAAAGAATCCGCCGCGAATTAAAATCGTTTTACAAAGAACTTCCGCGCTGCGTTTTCCAGGGAGACGAGAATTTCTCCAACCTGTGCGTGGACGAAAACCGCCGAATTTCGGGACTGTTTGATTTCAATATGTCCGGAACGGAAGTTATCGCGAATTACCTTGCAAATGCGGCCATGAGCTTTTTCTATACCGATGAGATAATGCAGAGCCGCAGTGCGGACGAGATTTATCGGATGCTTACAAAAGCATACGCCGAAAACACGGAGCTTATCCGTAAATATTATAATTTTACGCCGCAGGAGTTTCGCGCCTATCGACTGTATTCAAAAATCGCTATGTACTCCGCCTACTGGAACACATCCGCTTTTTCGGAGTATTTGGCGCAGGAACAGTGCGCGGAGAAAGTCGTTCGGCTTCTGTGGAAAATCGCGGAGGAGGATTTTCGCGCCTGACTGCGGAACGAAAGAAATGCGGTGACAAGTCGGCAAAAACACAGGTTCGCTTGGACTTAATCCTCCCCTTCAACATCCGTCACAACGCCGTTTTCAATCGTGAAAACGAATTTTTCCGCACGGACAAGCCCGTTTGCATCGGTTTTTATCGCACCGACGATGATTTTTTCGGCGGTTGAATTATCATATGCAGTGGGTTCGCATAACCCCGACGGGGCAATTCTTTCGTCCGCAAAGCTCCCGAAAAAATCGCAAAGCTCCGCAAACGAGAGCGTTTCGGCAAGCTCGCGCGACAGCAGAGCATCGGCCTCATCCTCCCTGCCGAGCCGAACGGCCTGCATCAATGCAAGTGCAGTTTCCTGCGGGGAGTTCGGCATATGCGCCCGATTTGTGAAAAAGCCCGTTTCCGGCGGCAATTCGCGCAGTGAACCGCCGAAAAACTCATACCTTGTTCGCTTTTCATGTCCCAAAACGGTTCCGAGCGGCTCAATTGCGGTGAGGTATCCGTTTTCAATGCGGCAGATTTCCCCGGCAAGAGCGGCGGCAACCTCGATTTTGTCGTTCAGAGCAACAAGTTTTTCACATCGACAGCCGCATTTAAAACCGAGCACGGGCGTTTCGGCTTCCGAATTTTCGCATCGGCGGCAGCCCGAGGCATGAATAACGAGCAGCCTTTCCCTTCCGACGTCCAAAACATGCGCTTTCCCGTCCGTGCCGCCGCAAACATACCAGCTTCGTTCCTGCCCGCTTTCTTCAACGGAGATTCTGAGGCCGCCGTCACGAAAAAGCGCAACCCTCCGCTGCCTGCCGCTCCCTGTCGGAAAATCAACGCTCCCGAGCCGTGCGGGTTCGGGTTCCGAGCGTTTTTTTTCGTTCAGCAATACGCACAGCTCAAAACAGCCCGCATCCCAGTGTATGCACTGAGCCGCGTCGTCGGCGAGCCTGCCGTCTCCGTCTATTTTTAATACCGCAATTTCCGAATCGGTTTCGGCGGGAAGCACGGCTGCGATGAAAGACGACACCGCCCCTCCGCCCTCATCAACGGTCGGAATATCAAAAACTTCTCCGCAAACTCCGGAGCGAAAAAAGCCGCTGCCGGCAACAAACACCATTGCTGCGGCGGAACGAAGCTTCCCCGCCGTTTTTTCGGTTCGGTCCGCACTCCTTGCCCCGCTGCGGGCATAAGCATTAACAACAAGTTTCATCCCGTTCCCTCAAATCCTGTTCCCTAAAATCTTGTTCTCGTAAATCGGAAGTATTTCGAAAATTCCTGCATGTTTTGCGGATTCCCGATGCCGGTTCAAAAACTCCGAACATATGTTTCCGCTCAAAAATACGATTGGTTAAAGTTTTTCAACCGGAAAAACAATCGTTCGGAGCATCGCATTCACAACGGCAGATAATAAACAGTATGCCGCATTGCGCGGTTTATCGCTGCTTTTTTCGCATTTTGCAAAAAGTTTGAATGTTTTTCAGCGTATTGTTATTTCACCCGTTTTTTGTTATAATCCATAATGCAGGGGTGTGCGCCCGAGCAGCACATGCCGCTGCGGACACTGATTCTCGATTCAACAGGGTGAACACATTGGAAAAGACCGAACAAAAAAGCGGCGGACGCGGTCCGGCAGGCATTGTAAAACGTATTTTCGGCAGTTTCCGGGACGGCTCGGCAGAGGAGTTCTTTTCGGATATGCGCTGGATTTTCGGTTACACAAAAAAATACAAATGGTTTGTTGTTATTCAGATACTGTTCGGCGTGCTCAGTGCATCACTGAGCCTTGTTTCCGCAATCATCAGCAAGTACGCAATAGATATTGTTATAAACAGAAAAATCGGCTCACTCTGGCTGCTTATCGCTGCTGTTGCGGCAAGTGCGGTTGCGGGGCTTGTGTTTTCAAGCCTTCAGTCGCGTGTTTCCGCAAAAATTGCTCTTCGGGTGAACAACGATATGCGGGCGGAACTTTTCGACAAACTTATGCGGGCGGACTGGCAGGGCGTTAAAAAATTTCAGAGCGGCGACATTCTGAACCGCTTAAACGGGGACACGCAAACGGCGGCTTCAATTGCAATAAGCTGGATTCCCTCCGTCATTGTAACGGGCTTTTCTTTCGCATCTTCGTTCGTCACGATTCTGTTTTACAACGTGCCCATGGCATTTATTGCTTTGCTCAGCGCGCCGTTTCTTGTTGTCGTCAGCCGCGGGTTAATGAAAAAATCCCGCCTTTTTCACCGCCTTGTGCTTGAAAAGGAAAGCGCGCTCATGAGCTTTGAAACGGAGACTTTCTGCAATTACGACACGGTCAAGAGTCTCGGCGCGGCGGAAGCCTACGGCGAGCGATTCCGATGCAAGCAGGAGGAGTGCAAAACGGCAAGCCTTGACAACAACCTTTTCCTTATCCGCGCAAACATCCTGCTCACCGTTTCGTCATATATCGTTTCGTTTGCAACCTTCGGATACTGTCTGAGCCTTATTTGGCACGGCGCAATATCATATGGAACGATGACGTTCTTCCTTCAGCAGAGAGCGCGTATCACGGCGGGTTTTTCTTCATTCATAAAGCTTGTTCCGCAGCTTTTGAACAGTGCCGTTTCCGCGCACCGCGTCCGCGAGCTTTCGGATCTTCCGCCGGAGCCGCAGGCCGAAACTCCCGAACAGGCTGCGGAACTTGCCTCCCGCCCGCTCAGCCTTCGCCTGACGAACATAGATTTTCGTTACTCCGATGATGCGGCTGTCAAACCCGTGCTGACGCGCAGCTCTTTTTCGGCGGAACCGGGCGAGATAATAGCCGTTATCGGCGCAAGCGGACAGGGAAAAACAACGCTGCTTCGGCTGATTCTCGGGCTTATTCGACCTGAAGGCGGGCTTGCGGAGCTTGTGGATGACAGCGGCAGGGCTCACACCGTTTCGGCTGAACATCGCAGGCTGTTTTCCTATGTTCCGCAGGGCAACACGGTTTTTTCGGGAACGATTGCGGAAAATCTTCGCATTGTCCGCCCGGAAGCATCCGACGAGGAATTGACGGCTGCACTGGATGCCGCATGTGCGCTCCGCTTTGTAACAAGAATGGGGGGCATAGATGCCTGCATCGGGGAAAAGGGACACGGCATAAGCGAGGGACAGGCGCAGCGGCTTGCCATTGCAAGAGCAATTCTGCGCGATGCGCCGATACTGCTGCTTGATGAGGCAACCAGCGGACTGGATATTGAGACGGAGCAGCTGATAATCCGCAATATAATTGCAAAAGGAAGCAGCTTCAACCGCAGCTGCGGAGCAAAAAAGACCTGCATTGTTGCAACTCACCGCCCGAGCATACTTGCCCTTTGCGACAAAATCTTCCGCGTGCAGGATGCAAAAATAACGCTTGTTTCCGCAGAGGAAGCGGAAAACTACTTCAAAGGCGCGCAGTGACGCCCGCACGGGTTTATTCGGTGTTCGTTTAAACATTATACTTTGCACGAAAAATATTGAACAGGAAATAACAACATGAAAAAACATTTGTCTTCGGCACCTTCAATCAGAGTTCGCCGCCGCAGGGGTCACGCGCCCTCCGAAAGAAAAACGGCAATTGCAGCGATTCTTGTAATTTGCGCCGTTATAATCGCCGTTTCGGCCGCGTTGTGCTGCAAGGCGGGGTTTCCCGCATGTTCGGCGCAGCGCACTCCCCCGCCGCAGAACACATTCGTGCCGACGTCAGCTTCACTCCCGACGGCAACTCCGCTCCCAACGGCAGCTCCGCTCCCAACGGCAGCTCCGCTCCCGACGGCAACTCCCGCACCGTATACTTTCGTTTCCGTAAGCGTTTCCGATGCGGCGGAGGGACAGCTTGCACTCGTAAATTTTGAGCATGGTTTCCCCGCAGCGGATTCAACCGATGTTGTTCCGGTAACCGCCGCAGGTTCGCTTTTGACCGAACGCAATGATTTAAGTCTTGCTCAACCTGCACTTTCCGCGCTCTCCGCACTTGCGGAAGCTTTTTCGGAGCAGACGGGCGGCGACAGGCTGCTGCTCACAAGCGCGTATCGAACTCTTGAATATCAACAGGGGGTTTACGATGATTATGTTGCGGCCTACGGTCAGGCAGCGGCGGATGCCTATGTTGCCGCCCCCGGAACGAGCGAACACCACACGGGGCTTGCGGCCGACCTTTCGTCAATGTCAAAGGACGGCGAACGCGTGACGCTTCCAAATCACCCGCAGTTTGAATGGCTGAAGGTGCATTGTGCGGATTACGGTTTCATCCTTCGCTATCCGCCGGAAAAGGAGAACATAACGCATGTTGCATATGAACCGTGGCATTTTCGCTATGTCGGCAAGGAAAACGCGGCAGCGGTCCGCGCTCTCGGCATAACGTTCGAGGAGTACATCGAATATCTCCGCGGCTTCACATGGGAGACGAAATTGCTGCATGTTCCGAGTCTTTCCGCCGCAAAGCCCGAGGATCTCGGTTCGGCGGAGTTTTCCGCTCTTCCCGATTCCGGATACGTCATATACTTTGTTCCGACGGACGAAAACGCAGGCACGGAAAGCGTGAATATTCCCGTGCCCGCACAGTGCGGGAGTTATTTTATTTCCGGTTCGAATGACGGCGGGTTCATTGTGACGGCGGAACTGTAAGCAAATGCGGGTTCGGCAATTCACTGCATGAAAAAACTGATTTAAAGAGAAATCGGTTTAAGGAAAGAATTTGAAGACTGCGCCGCCGGTCGTGCGAATTCTTGCGTTTGCGCCGACATTGAAAGTCGCACGGCTTTTTACAGTGATCGTACTGCCGCCCGGAATGCCGTGCGGATTACCGCTTTCAAGCGTGGAGTTTATGATAAATTCGCCGTCCTCAAGACTGAGGTTATACGCCGAGGGGTAATCGCCCACCACAGGTGCCGAGCGGAAGTTAAGGCTAGTAGTGCCGTATATCTTGCTGTTGCAGCTGGGGTCTGCTTTCTTCTGTGAGTACATGAACAGAGCATAGTCGTTCTTTGCGCTGTCCCAAAGATAGATCTTGCCGCCGTCTTTTACGGTAAAGTAACCGTCAAACTGCTGCATGCTCTGAAGCTTGATGTTGGACTTAATAATGGCCGAATATTTATCGGTGACAAGCCTTACATCGCTGTCGAGCGTTACATCATCATGCAGATAGAAAACAACATTCGTTGCAAGTATGACATCTCCGCCGCCTTCAGCGTCGTTTGCGGCGTTAATAGCCTTGATGACGGAATAGTATTCAGTGCCGTTAAAATAAGCTTGGACTTCGTTGAAGTCCTTGCCGCCCATCGTTCCGGAGGCGGAAATGAGAACAGGGAAGAGCGCAACGCCCATCTTGATGTATTCCTCAGTGTTGCCGATGACCCAGTAGCAGTAGTTGGTTTCCGGGTGAGCATCGACATAGAGCTTAAGAGCGCTCAAAGCGTTTTGCGTTGTAGTACCCTCAACATTGACTTTCTCATGAAGTATGCAGGCAGAGCTTGTGCCGTTGAAGTACTGAACGCCTGTTGCAACAGCAGTTGAGGCGGGACTGTATGCTTGCTTGCAGGTGCCATAAAGATAGTAACAGTACTTGATCGATGTCAGCGCAGCGTAACCTGCTATTGCACCGTATGCTCCGGAACTTACCACGGCACCGTAGCTTGTGCAATTAACGATCGTACCGTTGTTCGCTCCGCCTACAAGACCACCGGCATTACCGCCGGCTGTAACCTCACAGGACGACCAGCAGTTGGCAAGCGTGCTGAAGTTGAAATCGCCGACAATGCCGCCGGCATTTGTTCCCGCTCTGACTATGCCGCAAATGCCGAGATTTTTAATTGTTGCCCCCTTGTTTACATGACCGAACAGGCCTTGGTCATCGGCACTGGTGTCAATAAAAATGTACTTTACTGTGTAGCCCTGACCATCGTAGATGCCTTGGAATGCGTTGTCGACATTACCGATAGGCGTCCACGAGTTGCCGTCAACATGATACTTGTAGCTCATGTCAACATCTCGGGTCATGAAGAAGATGATGCCCTTGGTCTTGCGGCCTGCATCAACATACTTTTGGAGCGCCTCAAGGTCGTCAGAACCCGTGGAAAAGAGTTGACTTACGCTTGCGGTCGCAGTGTAGTCACCGTCGTATTTTTCGTTCGGATCACTATCCTGGAACTGACCGGGCGTCATGAGCCTCGGGTAGTGGCCGGAATGGTCGCCCTCGCCGATTAGGGTGACGGAGTTGCGCCAGCCGCTGTACTGACCGTTATTCTGCAAAAATACCCATGCGTTGAGTGCATCGAGAAGGCTTGTGGTAGTGATATCGTCTATCTGCGTTGCCCGCTCAAGCATACAGTAGTAATCGTCCTGCTCAAAGCCATATGTAAAGGTGAGGATGTTTATCTCGGCACCAGACGGTGCGCTGTTATATCCGCCCTGAGCGGTGCCTTTTAGGTAGTAGCAGTTTTTGATGGCAGACTTACCAAGAACATCGCCTGCGATACCGCCGGAAATGCAGGTCTCGCCGCCTGCACAAAGCGTTGCACCATAGGATACGCAGTTTTCAACGGTCGTGTCGTCCATTCTGCCGACGATGCCGCCGGTCTCTGACTCAGACTCAATGCTTACATTTGCCCAGCAGTTTGTAATGGTGCTGCTGTCTGACTTACCGGCAATGCCGCCACAGTTAAATTCGCCGACGATGCCGCCGATAACGCCAAGGTTTTTGATAACGGCGTTTCTTATTCTGCCGAACAGACCGACATTATCGCCCTTTTCATTGTAAATATACAGTCCATATACCGTATAACCGCAGCCGTCGAATGTTCCATTAAAGACATAGGTCAGCGAGCCGCTCTCGGTAACGCTGTAGTCGCAGCCGATCGGCAGCCAGCCCTCGGAATCGTTGCCGAGAGCCTTAACTGAAATGTCGACATCCTCTGTAAGATAGAATGTGACATCCTTTGTAGCGTGATTGCCCTTGACATATAGTGCAAGCTTTTTAAGCTCGGCACCGCTGTTTATGCTGTAGTGACCGCCCGCAACGGCATCGGCGCCGCTGTCATAAAGCTCGGTCATCGTTGCCGTTTCGATATATTTGACATTGTAAGGGTTTGTCTCACTGTCAACATCAAAGTGCGGCTCGTCCACACGCTTTATACCTGAGCCATCGCCCGGGTAAAGCTGCGTCGGGTGGTCGCCCTGAATTCTGGCAATGCCGGTGGCAGAGCTGTCTATCTTCCAATAGCGGTAGGTCGAATCCATCGCAAGATAGGTGACCCAGTGATTGAGCACATTCAGAAGCTTAACGCCCGATGCGCTGCCGACAGCAACGGATCTTTCGAGCGTGAAGTCAGAACCGTCCTTGCTGAAGGGTACAAGTGCAGTCTGGCTGCCGCTGGACTGACCGCAGCCGTTGGCTATATTCAGCGGATAGTAGCAATATTTTATGGTGGTGGAGCTTGAGCATGCGCCGACAATACCACCGGTGCTTTTATCACCGACGATAGTTGCAAAGTCGACGCAGTTGAGTATCTGTGCCTGATCGGCTTTGCCGACGATGCCGCCGACACGATCCTTTGCGTTGAGTTCGCCGTCAAACCAGCAGTTTGACACCGTGCCCGCCATGAGTTCGCCCACGATGGCGCCGCAGTTGTCGCCGCCGACGATACCGCCGAACAGACCGACATTTTTGATTAAAGCTTTTGAGTTGTTTACATAGCCGAACAGACCGAGACCGCTCGAACGGTCGTTGATCGCTATGCCGGTGAGAACATAGCCCTGACCGTCAAATGTGCCTTGGAATGCGACCTTTTCGTCATTGCCGATAGGCACCCAGCTATCGACGGTGGTGGTCATGAGAATATCTGCGTTCTGGAAGAAGACTACCCCATCTGTCTTGAAGCCTTGGTTTACATAATCCCTGAAATATTTGATTTCATCGGTGCTTGAAATACTGTAGCAGCCGCCATCAACGGCGTTCTGCTTTGCCTCGTACAAAGCGGTCATGGTTGAGGTGGCGGTGTAAGTGCTTTCTTTCGGAGCAATGTAGTCGGGATATTCAAGACTGGGGTAGTTGCCGTCAACACGATGTTTTGAATTCGTCGATGTATCGAACACCCAAGTGCGGTAGTTGTGACCCTTTTCCTGCATATCGAGCCACTCGTTTAGGAGGGTGAGCATATTATCGCTGGTCTTGCCACCGACGGTCAACTCCTTTTCGGCG
>OHEV01000567.1_pt1 | contig 20047 bp, 16 predicted proteins | sample 1567331 | NCBI WGS metagenome assembly OHEV01 (sample SAMEA3879561, study PRJEB24766) | human gut metagenome | biome: human-associated habitat; feature: feces | place: USA | collected 1985/1987 | reverse complement strand
AGTGGGCTGAATTCATCATGAACAATAGGAATCGTACATTTTGTGATCATAAGAGCTTACTAAGCAATCAGGATAATAAATATGATATCGTTATCGGACCGGTTGCAGATGATAATATGTCTTTATTGTTTCGTCAATATGAGAATGAAATTATAGATTTTGCGACAATGCTGAAGGGGATGATATATAAGGAGACATCTTCACAGTATTCTTTTCATACGGAAAAAAGTATAAAACTTTTGAGAAAGGTGGGAGCATGAAATGGGTAAACAAGAACAACTGATAGAATATATCATTGCAGATGTTGTTGATATGTTGTCAACAGAATTAGAAATTGAATATGACGATGGCATGAATCGTTTTTATAATTCGGAGGTCTTTGAAAAATTACAGGATGTAGAAACAGGATTGTATCTAATGAGTTCCTCGTATGTATATGATCTTTTTAGAGACGAATTGAATTTTGGTCATATTGTGCAGGCGGAAATATAGAGATTTTCTTGTGAAATAGGGACAATAGTTTCGATAAATGACAAATGTTTGGGAACAGCGTAAGTTCGGTGAAATAACAGAATTAAAGTCAGCATCACGAGTTCATAAAGATGAATGGACATCAAATGGTGTACCTTTTTATAGATCGAGTGATGTAATGGCAGCAATAAATGGAACTGAAAATGAAAAAGCGTTTATTTCAGAAGAATTATATGAAAAGCTTTCTAAAGTATCAGGAAAATTGGAAGAAGGAGATATCCTTGTTACAGGCGGAGGATCAGTTGGAAATCCTTATATTGTGCCGGATAATAAGCCATTATATACAAAAGATGCAGATTTGTTATGGATAAAAAACAAAGGTAAATTTCATCCATATTTTTTATATGAATTCTTCTTCTCTCCAACCTTTAGAAATTATTTGGGAAGTATTTCTCATGTTGGAACTATAGCACATTATACGATTACACAATTATCGGAAACACCGATTTGCTTGCCGAGTTTTGAGGAACAAAAAGAAGTTGGGGAATATTTTCAAAGTCTCGACAACCTCATCACTCTTCACCAACGGAAGTGCGAGAAACTGCAAAAATTAAAGAAATTTATGTTACAAAACATGTTTGTATAAGGGGGACAGATAAATGAAAAAAATAATTTTATATCATGGGACTTCAGATAAAAATGTTGTACCACAATATGGATTGGGTGAAGAGAAACATGATTACGGAAAAGGTTTCTATCTTACTGAGAATGTTGAACTTGCAAAAGAGTGGGCTGTTTGTAAACCAGATGAAAAGAACGGATGGGTTCATAAGTACGAATTGGATATTACTAATTTGAAAATATTAGATTTTCAACAATACAATGTATTAGCCTGGTTAGCAGAATTAATGAAGCATCGAGAAGCGGCAGACACCAAGCGTTATAGAATTTTAGCAAAAAAGTTTATTGAAAAGTACGGAATGGATACAAGTCAATATGATGTTATAAAAGGCTGGAGAGCTGATGCATCATATTTTTATGTGGCGAAAGAGTTTGTCCGTGATAATATTGATATAGAAATTCTCGAGGAATTATTGTCGTTGGGCGGTCTTGGTATTCAATATTGTATAAAATCAGAGTTAGCATATTCAAAGTTAGAAGAAATAGACGCAGAGTTGATGAGTGTTAATTATAATGAATTCAATGATAAATATAATCAAAGAGACGTAGTCGCAAGGAAAAATATGCGTGAGCTTGTTAACTCAGATGCAAATAAAGTAACCAATGTGTTTAGCACATTATTTGAGAGGTGATTGAATTGAGAGCATATTCAGATGCATATTTAAATGATGTAGTTGAAAATCAGGGGAAACTATTTGATTTTATTTCTCAAAAATATCCTCATAAAGATACCGCGGATTTTATTCATGCTTATATGGTAAGTAAGACAAGAAAAAGTATTGATGAAGCCCAAGCTTATGTGAATACTATGAATGCCAATGAATTGTGGGATTATTTTGAAAAAACAGATAAATATGAACTTAAGGATGGAAAGGCACTTGAAGGATTTCTACCAGATTGGATAGGGGAGTTTTATGCTTATTATCAATGGTATTATAATCTCCCGAGTAGTGAGGTTGTCAAAAAAGTTCCATTAAATTTTTTGATAAAGGCTTATAGTGGATTGCATGATTTAGAACTTGAATTGGCAGTAAAAAAAGTAGGTAAAGCATGAAGATTGTTTGTTTTCATAATCCAGAGGAAGAAAATGGTTATCTAAGTAATTGGTATTCAAGTCAATTTATTATCAATGATATCATCTTTTCTTCTATGGAACAATTTATGATGTATCAAAAGGCAATATGTTTCGAAGATAATGATATTGCTCAAAAAATTCTTAAAACAGAAAACGTTGCTTATATCAAAGAATTAGGACGACTTATTTCAAATTATAATGAAAATTATTGGAATGGTATACGACAAATTATTGTATTCGAAGGATTGATGGCAAAATTTTCACAGAATGAATCTTTAAAGAGGCAATTGCAAGAGACAGAACATTGTATTTTAGCCGAATGTGCAGTAAAGGATAAAATTTGGGGGATTGGTCTTTCTATGGGTGATCCAGATAGATTGGAAATGAGTAAATGGAAGGGACAAAATTTGTTGGGTTATACATTAATGATGGTGCGAGATTGGCTATAAAATCCATTTTCTTGGGAACAGCGTAAGCTTCCTGAATTTGTTTCTTTTTTTAATGGTTTGACCTATACTCCAGACGATGTTCAAGAAACAGGAACATTGGTGTTGAGATCTTCTAATGTCAAAAATGGAGAAATTGTAGATGCTGATAATGTGTATGTGAGTGATAAAGTTGCTACATCTGAGAATGTGCAAGAAGGGGATATTATCGTTGTTGTAAGAAATGGTTCTCGTGCACTCATTGGAAAACACGCGCAAATTAAGGCTTCCATGCCAAATACAGTAATTGGAGCGTTTATGAGTGGAATTCGTTCTGAATATTCTTCTTTTGTAAATGCATTACTTGACACATCGGCATTTGAGAATGAGGTTGCAAAGAATATGGGAGCGACTATTAACCAGATAACTGGTTATATGTTCTCAAAAATGGAGTTTATGATTCCATCAGAGGAAGAACAACAGAAAATTGGAGAATACTTTTCTAACCTCGACAACCTTATCACCCTTCATCAGCGTAAGTTATAAGTTAAGCAAAAATAAAAAGGAGGAAGAAAATGGTTTTTAATAAAGAATCAGATTTTGAAGAAGCCTTAATTAAAATATTATCCGAAAAAGGCTGGGAAAAAGAAGTACTTAAAAACTACTCAGAAGAGGATTTACTGCGAAATTGGGCAGATATTCTTTTTGAAAATAACCGTGATATAGACAGACTAAATGATTATCCACTGACAGATGGCGAAATGCAGCAGATTCTGGAACAAATTGAAACACTCAGAACTCCATTAAAATTAAATGGATTTATTAATGGAAAAAGTGTTTCTATTGTGAGGGATAATCCGGATGATAAATTACATTTTGGTAAAGAAATCAGCCTTAAAATATACGACCGTCGTGAAATTGCAGCAGGACAGAGCAGATATCAGATTGTACAACAGCCTAAATTCCCAACTAAGTCGGGTGTGTTGAATGATCGGCGTGGAGATTTAATGTTGCTTATTAATGGTATGCCTGTAATACATATTGAATTGAAAAAAAGTGGAGTACCAGTAAGCAAGGCATATCATCAGATTGAAAAATATTCACGGGAGGGTGTATTTAGTGGATTGTTTTCTTTGGTTCAGATTTTTGTGGCAATGGAACCTGATGAAACGGTTTATTTTGCTAATCCTGGACCAGATGGTAAATTTAATTCTGATTATTATTTCCATTGGGCAGATTATAATAACGAACCAATTAACGAATGGGATAAAATTGCGTCTACACTGCTTTCCATTCCGATGGCACATCAGCTGATTGGTTTTTATACGGTTGCAGATGATTCTGATGGATTGTTAAAAGTAATGCGTAGTTATCAGTACTTTGCAGCAAGTGCAATATCAGATAAGGTGGCAAAAGCAAAGTGGGAAGGAGACAATCAGCTTGGTGGTTATATCTGGCATACAACCGGTTCCGGAAAGACAATGACTAGTTTTAAGTCAGCACAGCTTATAGCCAGTTCAAGAGATGCAGATAAAGTCATTTTTCTTGTAGATAGGATTGAGCTTGGCACACAATCATTAAAAGAATATCGTGGATTTGCAGATGAAAACGAAACTGTTCAGGCAACGGAGAATACAGGTGTGCTTATTACCAAATTAAAAAGCTCGAATCCGGCAGACACACTTATTGTTACTTCTATACAGAAAATGAGCAATATTAAGGAAGAAGCTGATGGTCTGAATACATGTGACATTGAAACTATTAATAAAAAACGAATTGTATTTATTATTGATGAATGTCATCGTTCTACATTTGGAGATATGTTAATTACAATAAAAAATACATTTCCAAAAGCAATGTTTTTTGGTTTTACAGGAACACCGATTCATGAGAAGAATGAAAAACAAAAGAATACAACGGCAACAGTTTTTGGAAATGAGCTTCATAGATATAGTATTGCAGATGGAATCAGAGATAAGAATGTGCTTGGATTTGATCCATATAAAGTATTGACTTTTAAAGATAAAGATATCCGCAAAGTTGTTGCGTTGGAAAAAGCCAAAGCAAAGACGGAGGAAGAAGCAGTTGCGAATCCTGATAAAAGTAAGATTTATTATAAATATATGGATGCAAGTCAGGTAAGCATGACAGGAGATATTGATAAAAAAGGTAATTATATAAAAGGAATTGAGGATTATATTCCGAATGTTCAATATAGAACAGAAGAGCATACTAAAACAGTAGTAACAGATATATTGGATAACTGGATAACATTAAGCCATAATAGTAAATTCCATGCGATATTTGCAACAAGCAGCATACTGGAAGCAATAGAATATTATCGTTTATTTAAAAAAATGAAGCCGGAATTGAAGGTTACAGCACTGTTTGACTCTAATATAGATAATAATGGCGGTGTTGCATTTAAAGAGGACGGACTTGTTGAAATAATTGAAGATTATAAGAAAAAATATGGTCAGGAATTTTCGATTGCAACATTTCCAAAGATGAAAAAGGATATTGCGGCTCGTCTGGCACACAAAAAGCCATATGAGAGAATTGCAAGTGAGCCAGATAAACAAATTGATTTGCTTATTGTTGTAGACCAGATGTTGACAGGATTTGATTCTAAATGGATTAATACTTTATATATGGACAAAGTTCTTCGGTATGAGAATTTAATACAGGCATTTTCAAGAACTAATCGTCTATTTGGACCAGATAAACCATTTGGAACAATTCGTTATTATCGTAAACCACATACAATGGAAAAGAATATTAATGATGCGGTAGAACTTTATTCAGGTGATAGACCATTGGGATTATTTGTCCAGCATTTGCCAGAGAATTTGGAAGAGATGAATGGGATTTTTGCAGAAATATCAGAGTTGTTTGAAAATGCAGGAGTAACTAACTTTGAAAAGCTGCCAGAAGACAAATCGGTTTGTGGAAAGTTTGCAAAGGAATTTAATAGATTAAATAGTTATTTAGAGGCAGCTAAAATACAAGGGTTTAAATGGAGCAAACCTTCATATGTAAATGAGAATACAGGTGAAATAATTGATGTCTGTATAGACGAAAAAACATATTTAATTTTAGTACTTCGCTATAAAGAACTAGGTAGTAACGATGTGGGAATGAGTGATGTCGATGCACCCTATGATTTGGAAGGATATATTACAGAAATCGATACAGGTCTGATTGATTCAGATTATATGAATTCCCGTTTTGATAAATATATTAAATTGCTTTATGGAGAAGGTTCAACACAGGAAACTATAGATCAGGCAGAAACAGAATTGCATAAGACATTTGCAACACTTTCTCAGGAAGAACAGAAATATGCAAATATTTTCCTGCATGATATCCAGCGGGGAGATGTAGAAGTGACTGTTGGAAAATCATTGAGAGATTATATCAATGAATACATGTCAAAAGCGAAAGATAACCAAATTCATCAAATATCCTTTGCCATAGGTGTGGATGAAGAAAAACTTAGAATTATTATGGACTTGAAATTAAATGATACAAATATAAATGAGTTTGGTCGGTATGAAGAGCTAAGACAGACTATTGATAAGAATAGGGCAAAAGAATATTTTGAAAGAATTGAAGGAAGAAAAATAATACCACCTAAAGTTAATATTAAAGTTGACAAGTTGCTGCGGGAATTTATTATCAGAGGTGGCTTTGAAATTCAGATGCCGGAAGAGTATAAGTAGTTAGGTAAGATAAGAATATTGCACTAATCGGATGATATATTATGTTTATGTCAGCGTAAGTAAATTCAAAATGGAGGTAACTTATGCTAACGGATATGAACAATCAGGTATTTTTTTGTGATTATTATAAACAATGGGTGGATGTGTACAAAAAGGGTGCGATAAGAGAAGCAACCATGTCAAAATATTTGATGTCCCAGAAATGGATTAAAAAATTAGCACCCGAATTAAAACTATCAGAACTGACGAGAACTGCTTATCAGAAACTTTTAAATGATTATGCAAAAGAGCATGAGAGACAGACAACACTGGATTTTCACCATCAGTTAAAAGGAGCAATTCTGGATGCGGTAGATGAAGGGATGCTGGAAAGAGATCCAACAAGAAAAGCGATAATAAAGGGGAAAACACCAAGAGCAAAGAAGATTAAGTATTTAAATCAGTTTGAATTGCATACATTAATTGCCAATTTAGATATAAAAGAAGAAGCTAACTGGGATTGGTTTATTCTGTTGGTGGCAAAAACAGGAATGCGATTCTCTGAGGCTCTTGCTATTACACCAGCTGATTTTGATTTTTCAAGACAAACATTATCCATTAGTAAGACTTGGGATTATAAAGGAGAAGGAGGATTTTTGCCGACAAAGAATAAGTCTTCGGTGAGAAAGATACAGATTGATTGGCAGATAGTAGTTAAGTTTTCAGAATTAGTAAAAGGGTTACCGGATGATAAACCGATTTTTGTAGGAAAGTCCAAGATATATAATTCTACAGTAAATGATATACTTACAAGGCATTGCAAAAAATGTGGTATTTCTGAAATTTCAATACATGGACTCCGCCATACGCATGCGTCGTTACTGCTATTTGCAGGAGTATCCATTGCAAGTGTGGCTCGAAGATTGGGACATGCAAGTATGACTACAACACAAAAAACATATTTACACATAATACAGGAACTTGAAAATAAGGATGTCGATTTGGTAATGAGAACTTTATCAGGATTATAAAATTATATAAGGAAGACTTACGCTGATGAAAGTAATGAGAAAAGCTGCCGATGGCAGCTTTTCTTGCATTAAATTTAAATCCCCTCAAACCGTCCGGAAGCCCCACAAGGAAGTGTAAGTCCGTTGGAACTGACCGGAAGACCGATTTCGTCGGATGTGACTTTGCCTGGGAAACGTTTTAGCTCTGTTCCGATAAGGTAAGAGAGAACCGCCGGCTGTAAGCCTGTAGTATAGGAATTAATCAGGAAGAACAAAGGTCTGTCCACCAGAAGCTGTGCACAGAGTTTGACCAGTGGATGGATGGATTCTTCGATTTTCCAAATTTCACCCTTGGGACCTCTGCCGTAGGATGGAGGGTCCATAATAATAGCATCGTAGTGGTTGCCACGGCGGATTTCACGTTCTACGAATTTGACACAGTCGTCTACAATCCAGCGGATTGGTGCATCTGCAAGACCGGAAGAAGCAGCATTTTCCTTGGCCCAGGTAACCATACCCTTTGAAGCGTCTACATGGGTAACGGATGCACCTGCTGCTGCGGCAGCAATCGTAGCACCACCGGTATAGGCAAAAAGATTTAAGACTTTAACTGGTCTTCCTGCTTTTTTAATAAGTTCAGAGAACCAGTCCCAGTTAGCAGCCTGCTCCGGGAAAAGACCGGTGTGCTTGAAGCTGAAAGGCTTTAACTGGAAAGTAAGGCTGCGGTAGTGGATGCTCCACTGCTGTGGCAGGTCAAAGAATTCCCATTCGCCGCCGCCCTTTTTACTGCGGTGATAGTGGGCGTTCATTTTATGCCAGCCTTTTTCTTTCCGTGGCGTATCCCAGATAACCTGTGGATCCGGACGAACCAGGATATAGTCACCCCAGCGCTCTAATTTCTCACCTTTTGAACAGTCTATTACTTCATAATCTTTCCAGCTATCTGCAAGCCACATAGTATTTCCTCCAATATTCTTACGGTATGATTCATGATTATTTCCTTAAAATATCTGAATCCTATTATATAAGGGCAAAAATGTTCCGTCAACCAAAGAATCGGTAAAGTCCGAAGAGAATCACAAGAAAAATGGCATTATAAAGGGTAAAGATACCAAGATAACGTTTCTTGTTACTGCCATCGGTATTGGCATAGAACTTAAAGGAAATAAGGCTTGCCAGTGAAGCAATAAGTGTGCCAAGACCACCTAAGTTGACACCGATAAGCAGTGCGGAATAATTATTAGTAAAACCGGAAAGCAGGATGGCAGCAGGCACATTGCTGATAATCTGGCTGCTGATAATTCCTATGGACACTTCATGCTGAACTAAAAGCACGGCAATAAGGTCGTGAACAAAAGGAATCTGTTTGATATTCCCGATAAAGAGAAAGAAACAGAAAAAAGTAAGCAGCAGAAAATAATCCACATCTTTTAACACATGGTAATCAAGAATAAGAAAACTAAAGAAAACGATAAGCAGCATTATCTGAAATGGCAGAATGTGCAGTACCGTCAGAAGGCATATCAGAAAAAGAATGCAATAAGCGGCAAACAGAATCCGGGGATTCCTGTGACTGCGGGAAGAGGCTGGCTTATCAGTGGAACAGGCGGAAGATTCCGTTTGGACTGTAGAAAAATTGCCTGCCTGGAAAGAGACTTTTGGAAGAATCAGCAGGAAAAGGATGAGCAGCAGGGCGGATACAGCGGAATAGGGCAGCATGATCCGGATAAAATCCCATAGAGACAGACCGGAAATTGTATACAGATAGAGATTCTGCGGGTTGCCAAGAGGCGTCAGCATGCTGCCGAGATTGGCAGCAATGGTTTCAAGAACGATAACTGGAATCAATGCCTGTCGCTGGTCAGCCATCGACAGCACCAGAATTGTAAAAGGCACAAAAGTGATCAGGGCAACATCGTTGGTAATCAGCATACTGAAAAAGAAGCAGAGAAAGACAAAAAGGGCTGCCAGTGTCCGCAGGGAATGCACCTTATGAAGGAGCAGGGTTCCAAGTCTGGTAAAGACGCCAATCGAAGAAAACCCCCTTACCACAGCCATCAGGGAGAATAAAAGAGCCAGTACCCGGAAATCAATATAAGAAAAGTAATTTACGGATGGTGGAATAAAAAACATGGATACAACTGCCAGCAGGAAAGCAATGCAGCAGACGGTTTCTTTTTTGAAAAAATCTTTCACTTTTGTAAACATACAGGTCTCCTTCTATGAAATCATATCTTAGGCAGTTGCGAAAGATAATAACATTTTGCTAATAATTTCTTTGTTATGTAAAGTATCTTTGTTTTGCATCGAAATACCGTAGTTCTAAAATATTAGTTTTGCTTTTGGCGATAAAACCAGTCTTTCCAATGTTTAACAAAGATAGCACCACTGTTCGTCAAAGTGCGGATGCCTGATAAAGGCTGTTAGGGGCACTTGGAATTTCGCCTGGCATCCGGCAACGCTGGCACAGGACGTGCCAGCGAGGTGCATCTGAACATGGATGTGAATATGCGCCGGTTGCCAGACGGACTTCTTAATTATTCGAAATTCCTAGTGCCCCTTGCAGGCGTTATGTGGCATCCGTATTCGACGGACAGTGGCACTATCTTATGTCAAAGCAACGGAAAGACTGCTTGCAGACAAGCAAAACATAATATTAAGAACTACTGGTATTTTGACGCACATAAACACACCTACTTCAAATAGCAAAGAAATTTCTGTTAAAATGTTATTCTTTCGCAGCACCTAAATCATTTCCCGCGGGGATTTTCCAAACTGCTTCTTATAGGCACGAAGAAAAGTAGAATAATTGTGAAAGCCGCAGGCAAAGCAGGCATCGGTTACTGCAGTGCCGGAGCTGATTAAATCCCTGGCAAAGAGAAGCCGCTTTGTGGAAAGATAATTTCCGATGGTATACCCGGTCTGCTCCTTAAAAGAGTGCATCAGATAATAGCGGCTGGTAAAAAAGTGCTCTGCCAGGGAATCCACCGTAATATCCTCCGTCAGATGTTCATTCATATAGGTAAGAACCGACAGAATCTTTTCATTTGCCTGAAAGGAATCTTCATATTGCAGGGTGCCGGATAAGGCAGCCCGGTTTAAGTGAATCATAAATTCTAGGAAAAGCGTATTCTGGTAAATCTCATTGGCAAAGCCGTCTTCGGAAAAAGAGTGGACAAGCTCCATCATGGTATCTAAGAGCCGCCGTTCCTTCATGCCGGATAAATGCAGGACATTCGATGGCATGGCAGCATCCGGAAGAAAGCACTGGTTTAAGAAAATAGTCTTATCGGATGATGTAACTGCAAAATCCGGAGAAACATAAATAATCATCCGCTCGTAGGGTGTGGTATCATGAATGACCGGGCGGTGGACTTCACCGGCACGGACAAGAACCAGATCCCCCGGGGTAAGCTGGTAGGATTTTCCTTCAATACAATAGGTGACATTGCCGCTTAGGAAAAAGAGCAGTTTATGAAAATCATGATAATGAAAGTCGTAGGCAGACATTTCGTGGTCAGTCAGGTGAAATATCTTAAAATCATGATGAAGATATCCGGTTTTCTCATATTTTTTCATAAAAATCACATCCTATATACAAAATCAGTCTATGGACAGTATAAAGCACGATTTGCAATAAGGAAAGCATTATTTTACTATCAATTTCAATAAAATGTTGGTATAATGATTGATATATGAAAAAGGACAAGTGCGTCAATAGACGGTTGTCCTGTTGGAAACGAAAATATCTGGTGGGTAATTAAGACGAAGAAAGGCGGTAACAATATGAAAAACTTCAGCAACTATACCGATTACAGTACAAAAGAGGATTTACATTTTGAATCCAAGGCAGTACATGGAGCATTAGGAACGGAACCATTAACCGGCGCAGTCAGCATGCCAATCTTTCAGGCAGCAACCTTCCGTCATCCGGAATTAGGACAGACAACAGGATTTGCCTATAGCCGTCTTGAGAATCCGACCAGACAGGAATTAGAGCGTACCATGGCAATTTTAGAGGGCGGTATCCAGGGATTTGCATTTTCCTCCGGACAGGCTGCGAATATGGCAGTATTTTCCTTATTAAATCCGGGCGAGCATGTAATTCTTTCCGATGATATTTATGGTGGAACCTTCCGTATCATTGGAGATGTATTTGGAAAATATGGAATCGAGCATACTTATGTAGATATGTCTGAATTAGACGAAGTAAAGGCAGCTATCCGCCCGAATACAAAAATGTTCTTCGTTGAGACACCAACCAATCCGATGATGAAGGTGGCAGACATTCATGCCATTTCTGAAATCGCAAAATCCATCGGAGCATTAACCGTTGTAGATAATACATTTTTAACACCATATTTCCAGAAACCGCTGCAGTTGGGAGCTGACATTGTAACCCACAGTTCAACAAAATATCTGGGGGGACACAATGACACCATTTCCGGAATCGTCGTGGTAAAGGATAACAAAGAAATCGCAGATAAGATTCACATCCATATCAAATCCCATGGAAGCCAGCTGGCACCGTTAGACAGCTGGCTGGTATTAAGGGGAATCAAGACCCTTGCAGTCCGTATGGAACGTCACAATGAGAATGCCAGGAAGGTTGCAGAGTGGCTTCGTACACAGCCGAAGGTAAAGAAAGTATATTATGTTGGTTTTGAAGACCATAAGGATTACGAAGTAACCTGCCGCCAGACAACAGGATTTGGCGGAATGATTTCCTTTACCGTAGACAGCTATGAGACCGTTAAGAAGATTCTTAAAAATGTAGATATGATTATGTTTGCAGAGAGTCTTGGCGGAACAGAGACCTTAATCACATATCCGACCACACAGACTCATGAGGATACACCGCTTGATGTAAAAGAGAAGCTTGGTATTACAGACTGCTTCCTTCGTATGTCAGTAGGAATTGAAAATGTGGATGATATCATTGCAGATTTAGACCGGGCAATGAATGCTTAAGAAAAATAAAGGAAAGAGAAAGCAAGGAGAAAATAAATGAAATTTACGAAGATGCAGGCATTTGGAAACGATTATGTATATATCGATGCCATTCATCAGCATCTTGACAATCTGCCGGAGCTTGCGAGATTCGTAAGTGACCGGCATTTTGCCATTGGTTCTGACGGAATGGTATTGATTTGTCCGTCCGAAAAAGGGGATTTCCGGATGCGGATGTTTAACCCGGATGGAACAGAGGGCGAGATGTGTGGAAATGCATTGCGCAGCGTAGGAAAATATGTATACGACCACAGACTGACGGATAAGACAGACCTTGTAATTGAAACCTTAGGCGGCATGCAGCATCTGAACTTAACCGTAACGGACGGTCTGGTAAGCAATATCAGAGCAGATATCGGAGCACCGAGAATGTCTGCAAAAGTGATTCCGGTCAACACAAAGCTGGATGAATTTGTAGAGCAGCCGGTACAGGTACTGGATAAGACCTTCCATATTACGGCAGTATCCTGGGGCAACCCGCATTGTGCCATGTATGTAGACAGCGTGGCAGACCTTGATGTAGAAAAATACGGAAAAACCATTGAACATATGACAGAACTTTTTACCAATAAGACCAATGTAACTTTTGTGGAATTTGTTCGCAGGGATTATGTGAAAATCCGGGAATGGGAAAGAGGAACCGGAGAGACTATCGGATGCGGAACCGGATGCTGTACTGCAGTGGTAGCCGGCGTATTAACCGGACGCTTAGACCGGAAAGTAACGGTAGAGCAGATTGGTGGACCGCTCTATATTGAGTGGGAGGAAGAAAGCGGACATATGTTTATGACCGGACCTTCCCATACGGTATTTGAATCGGAAATTGATGCAAGCCACATTATCGGAACAGCGGAATAATACATTAGGAGAGAAGTATGAAATTAGCAGAAATATGTGAAGAATTGACCTATACCTGCCTGCAGGGAGAGATGGAGAAAGAAATCAGTGATATTATCTATGATTCGAGAAAAGTAGAAAAAGACACCATATTTGTCTGTATGGTAGGAGCTGTTGTAGACGGACATGACTTTGTTGAAGATGCGGTAAAGAAAGGTGCTGCAGCCCTTGTGGTAGAGCATGCAGTAGAAATTGATATTCCGGAGAACTGTACGGTTCTTCAGGTAGAAGATGCCCGTTATGCCCTGGCAATTATGTCGGCTGCTTTCTTTGGACACCCGGACAGAGAGCTTACCACCATTGGACTGACCGGAACCAAAGGAAAGACCACTACTACTTATATGATAAAGAGCGTTTTAGAAGAAGCCGGTAAGAAAGTCGGACTGATTGGAACCATCGGTGCCCTGATCGGCGAGGAGAAGCTTCCGGCAAAGAATACCACACCGGAATCTTATGAATTACATAAGATGTTCCGTGCCATGGTAGATGCCGGCTGTGAATATGTAGTAATGGAAGTATCCTCCCAGGGACTTAAGATGCACCGCGTGGCAGGAATTGTATTTGATTATGGAATCTTTACCAACTTATCACCGGATCATATCGGACCAAATGAGCATGCTAGCTTTGAAGAATATCAGGAATGCAAGAGTCTCTTATTCCGTCAGTGCAAAGAGGGAATCGTAAATGCAGATGATGAGCACGTAGATGGAATTATCAAAAATCATACCTGTAAGCTTCATACCTTCTCCTGTAAGAAAGACGCAGACCTGATGGCGGGAGCTGTTGGATATCTGGATGAAGAGGGACAGATTGGAATGCATTTTACCACTACCGGCTGTATGAATGTTTATGCAGTGGTTCATATTCCGGGAAGCTTTTCAGTATACAATTCACTGGTAACCATGCTGACCTGTCATCTGGCAGGAATTTCCGATGAGGCAATTTTACGTGGACTGGATAAAGTAAAAGTCAGAGGCCGTGTGGAATTAGTTCCGGTTTCCAGAGATTTTACGGTAATTATTGATTATGCCCACAATGAAGTCAGCACAAGAAGTGTGCTTACCACATTAAAAGAGTATCATCCGAAACGTTTAATCTGTGTCTATGGTGGCGGTGGAAACCGTTCCAAGCTGCGCCGTTATGACATGGGGGAAGTGACAGGAGAACTGGCAGATTTAAGCGTGCTGACCTGTGATAATCCAAGAGATGAAGAAATCTGCGACATCAACAACGATATTAAGATTGGCCTTGCAAAGAGCAACGGAAAATATATCGAAATCGATGACCGCAAAGCAGCCATCAAATATTGTATCGAAAATGCCAAAAAGGGTGATATGATAGTGCTGCTTGGAAAAGGTCATGAAGATTATCAGGAAATTAAAGGTGTAAAATATCATTTTGATGAAAGAGAAGCAATCGCCGAAGTCAAAAGAGAGTTAGGCTTATAATTCACATATGTGAATTATACTGGAATATAAGAATTGCAATAAGTAACCGGAGTCATTGACTTATAATTGTGCCACCATTATAATAAAGATTATGTATCAGCAAAACAGGTGAAAGCCTGTGACGCAAAGCTATAGGGTCTTTGAAATGACAGCCAGTTGCAAGAAGGAAGCATCCGTGCATTGGCGGAAGCTTCCTTTTTTCGGTTATGCGGGAAATGCGCAAAGTGTGTTTCCTGTAGCCGTACGCAGGTAACGAGGGAAAGGAAACAAATATGCAGAAGTTTGATTATGAAGTATACACAGGAAATGATTTAGGAGCGGTATACTCACCGAAAATGACAAGATTTAAGGTCTGGGCACCAGAGGCAGAATCCGTGAAGCTGAACCTTTATAAACAGGGCGAAGGAGATAATCTCATAGAACAGCATATTATGAAGAAGTCAGCAAACGGTACTTACGTTTTTGAAAAACAGGGAGATTGTAATGGAATCTACTATACCTATACAGTAGTAAATCACGGGGAAGAGCAGGAGGCAGTAGATCCGTATACAAAAGCTGCCGGGGTAAACGGGCAGCGCGGTATGGTTATCAATCTGGCAAAGACAAACCCACAGGGCTTTGAAATGGATGGGTACCGGAATCCGGAGCATATCACAGATGCCATTATCTATGAAGGCAGTGTCAGGGATTTTACGATGGATGAATCCAGCGGCGTATTTCATAATGGAAAGTTCTTAGGCCTGACGGAAGCCAATACTACAAATCATTTTGGAGAGGCAACGGCACTTGATTATATTAGTGGCCTTGGTGTGACACATGTACAGATTCTTCCGGCATTTGATTTTGAGACTGTAGATGAGAAAAATCAGAAAGCACAGTATAACTGGGGATATGATCCGGATAATTATAATGTTCCGGAAGGTTCTTATGCAGTCAGCCCATATGATGGAGCAGTGCGGATTCAGGAAATGAAACAGATGGTGCTGGCTTTGCACAGCAGAGGAATCGGAGTGATTATGGATGTGGTCTTTAATCATACCTATCGAAGGGATGATTCCAACCTTCAGAAGATAGTGCCGGGTTATTATTATAGAAGTGATGAGACCGGATATACCAACGGCTCCGGCTGTGGCAATGAAGTGGCCAGTGACCGTCCGATGGTGCAGAAATTAATTGTAGATTCCTTGATTTACTGGGCAAAGGAATATCATATCGATGGATTTCGCTTTGATTTGATGGGCGTTCTGGATATTGATACGATGAATGTTATTGCAGAGCGGTTAAAAGAAATACGTCCGGATATCTACCTTTACGGAGAAGGCTGGAACGGTGGCCCATCTTCCCTGGCAGAGGAGAAACGTGCATTTAAAGCCAGTGCGAAAAAGATGCCGGGAATCGGCATGTTCAATGATGACATCCGTGATACCATAAAAGGAAGCGTATTCTATGATGATCATCTGGGCTTCGTTAATGGCGGCACCCATCTGGAAAATGCATTGCGCTATGGCATTACAGGAGCAGTCGCACATCCACAGGTAGATTATGATGCCTATGGCAGTAAGCCGTGGGCGAAAGAGCCGGGACAGAGTATTAATTATGTCTCCTGTCATGATAACTATACCCTGTGGGATAAATTATCCGTCTCCTGCCCGGAGGCATCGGAAGAAAAGAAGAAAGCCATGAACCGGTTGTGCGCAGCCATTGTATTTACTTCCCAGGGTGTGCCTTTTATCCAGGCAGGTGAAGAATTCCTCCGCAGCAAACCGCTGCCGGAGAAAAAAGGTTTTGCAGAAAACAGCTATAATATGCCGGATGCGGTAAACAGCATCAAGTGGGATAATATACATGAATATCCGGATATGATAGCATACTATAAGGGCTTGATGGCACTGCGGAAAGCCCATCCGGTATTCCGTATGCAGAGTGAAGCGGAAATGACACAGAATCTCTGCTTCTTATCAGATACACCGGAAAATGTTGTGGCATATCTTTTAAAGGGAAAAGGTGCAGATGATACACCAGAAAACATTTTGGTAATATTCAACGGAAATGATGAAGAGATTTTGTATAATTTGCCGGAAGGAAAATGGAAAATTCTGGTGGATGACAAAACGGCAGGTGCAGACGGCAAAAAAAATATTTCCGAAAAGACCGATGTAGAGCCGCTTTCCGCTCTTGTATTAGAAAAAGAATAAACAATTTGGCACAATACCTTGAAAAGATAATTTAATCTGATACAATATATAGTATACGCGTTGAAAATGAATTATTTTGAATAGGGGTGCGAATATGAAAATCATAAAGAGAAGTGGGACGGAAGTTATATTTGATAAAGAGAAGATTTTATCGGCTGTGTGTAAAGCCAATGAAAGTGTGGTAGACAGCGAGCGTATGACAGAGGCACAGATTAATGCTATTGGTGAAAATGTGGAGAAGGCATGTAATACCATGAACCGTGCATTAACCGTAGAAGAGATTCAGGATCTGGTGGAGAACCTGATTATGAATCAGCGTGCGTATACGGTAGCCAGAAATTATATTACTTACCGCTATAAACGTGCTCTGGTAAGAAAGACCAATTCTACCGACGACCAGATTCTGACGCTGCTTGCCTGCAAGAATGAGGAAGTAAAGCAGGAAAACAGCAACAAGAATCCAACTGTAAGCAGTGTGCAGCGTGATTATATGGCAGGAGAAGTCAGCAAGGATATTACCAAGCGCTTCCTTCTGCCACAGGATATTGTAGAGGCTCATGAGCAGGGAATTATACATTTCCACGATTCTGATTATTTTGCACAGCATATGCATAACTGCTGTCTGGTTAATTTGGAGGATATGCTGCAGAATGGAACCGTAATTAGTGAGACCATGATTGATAAGCCAAAGAGCTTTGAGACTGCCTGCAATATTGCAACCCAGAGTATTGCCCAGATTGCAAGTTCCCAGTATGGGGGACAGAGTATTTCGCTGGCACATTTAGCTCCGTTTGTCAATGTGAGCCGTCAGAAATTCCGGCGTCAGGTAGCAGCAGAATTTGAAGCGGCAGGACTGGAATTAATAGAAGAACAGATTAATAAAGTAGCAGAGATTCGTGTAAAAGACGAAATCAAGCGTGGTGTCCAGATGATTCAGTATCAGGTTATCACACTGATGACCACCAATGGACAGGCTCCGTTTGTAACAGTCTTTATGTATATTGATGAAGTACCGGAAGGACAGGTAAGAGACGACCTGGCAGCGATTATTGAAGAAGTCTTAAAGCAGAGAATTCTTGGTGTGAAAAATGAGCAGGGCATCTACATTACACCGGCATTTCCAAAGCTGATTTATGTGCTGGAAGAGGATAATGTTGAGCCGGATTCCAAGTATTATTATCTGACAGAGCTGGCTGCAAAATGTACCGCAAAGCGTCTGGTACCGGATTATATTTCAGAAAAAATTATGAAACAGCTGAAAGAGGGCAACTGCTATCCATGTATGGGCTGTCGTTCTTTCTTAAGCGTATACAAGGATGAAGAAGGAAAGCCGAAATATTACGGACGGTTCAATCAGGGTGTCGTAACACTGAATCTGGTGGATATTGCATGTTCCTCTGGCGGAGATATGACCCGTTTCTGGGAAATCTTCGATGAGCGTCTGGAATTATGCTATCGGGCATTGATGGCAAGACATAACCGCCTGAAGGGAACACCTTCAGATGTGGCACCGATTCTCTGGCAGTATGGTGCACTGGCCCGTCTTAAGAAGGGCGAGACCATAGACAGGCTTTTATATGGCGGCTATTCCACTATCTCTTTAGGCTATGCAGGATTGTGTGAATGTACCCGTTATATGACCGGTAAATCCCATACTAATCCGGAAGCAACACCATTTGCACTGGCAGTGATGCAGCATTTAAATGATGCCTGCGATAAGTGGAAGACAGAGACAAATATTGCTTTCAGTGTATATGGGACACCGCTTGAGTCTACGACCTATAAATTTGCAAAATGTTTACAGAAGCGTTTCGGAATTATTCCGGGCGTTACGGATAAGAGTTATATTACCAACAGCTATCATGTTCATGTGACAGAGCATATTGACGCATTCAAGAAGCTTGGTTTTGAAGCAAAGTTCCAGGAGCTTTCCCCGGGCGGCGCAATCAGCTATGTGGAAGTGCCGGATATGCAGGATAATATTGAAGCGGTACTGTCTGTCATCCGTTATATTTATGACCATATTATGTATGCAGAACTGAATACCAAGAGTGATTATTGTATGGAATGTGGTTACAATGGCGAGATTAAAATTGTGACAGACAAATACGGCAAGTTGGTGTGGGAATGCCCAAGCTGTGGTAACCGTGACCAGGATAAGATGAATGTGGCAAGACGTACCTGTGGTTATATCGGAACCCAGTTCTGGAATCAGGGAAGAACTCAGGAAATCAAAGACCGTGTATTACATTTATAAAGAAAATTTAGAAAAAGGAGTACTTTAAAGTTGGCTCCATAAAAATACCCCGGAAACAGAAAGATTCATTCTTTGGAAGAAGGAACCATCTGCTTCCGGGGTTTCATTTTAGCAAACATTTCAATCATGCGACAGATTTTCTATACTGCACTTTTTCGGAATAACTTCCTGCGCAGCAGGTAATAGGCAAGGAGCATCATGCTTCCGGTCAGCACCCAGGAAATCGGATAGATAATCATAACTACCCAGAACTCATGGAAATACCGACAGACGGTAGATACCCAGATGAGCCGTAGGACACAGGAACCGAAAACGGTAATCAGTGCAGGCGACAGGGAATGTCCCAGTCCACGCATGGCGCCTCCGCTGATTTCATAGGTAGAAGTCAAAAGCTCTAAGGCTGTTGCAATTAACAGGCGCTGGACGGCAAAGGTAAGTACCTTCGGGTCGTTGCTGTAGAGGTGCAGGAAGAAGCCCCGTCCTAAGATGAAGACACTGGAAAGGAGTCCGCAGAAGATAAGGGAAAATATCATATTTAAACGGAATACCTTTTTGCAGCGGTCATATTTACCGGCACCGTAATTCTGGCTGGTGAAAGTAACGGTTGTCTGGGCAAAAGCATTTACCACAAAATAGGAAAAATATTCAAAGTTTAACGATGCGGCAGAACCGGCGACAGCATCAGAGCCGAAGCTGTTAATGGTGCTCTGGATGCAGACATTGGCAATGGAAAAGACCATACCCTGCAATCCGGCAGGAACGCCGATGACAAGAATCTTCTTTAATTCATGCCAGGAGATGGCAAGTGCCTTTGGCTCTAAACGAATCGGATCATCCTCATGCAGCAGGATGTAAATCAGGATTCCGGAGCTTACAA
>OHEV01000543.1_pt1 | contig 20765 bp, 15 predicted proteins | sample 1567331 | NCBI WGS metagenome assembly OHEV01 (sample SAMEA3879561, study PRJEB24766) | human gut metagenome | biome: human-associated habitat; feature: feces | place: USA | collected 1985/1987 | reverse complement strand
TGAAGCATTTTATTGTTTCTATCACCTTTCCAGTAAGCACCAGAAAACTTAGTTAATTTAAAATATTTACATTCTTTAACTGTATCAACGTGTGGTCCACGACAGAGATCTGTAAAATCTCCCTGCTCGTAGCAAGTTATTGTTCCATCTTCAAGGTTAGAGATAAGGTCTAACTTATACTCATCATCCTTGAACATTTCCATAGCTTCTTCCTTTGAGATTTCCTTACGGACAATTCTCTTGCCGCTCTTTGCAACCTTTTTCATTTCCTTTTCAATCTTAGGAATATCTTCATCTCTGATAACATCATCTCCAAGATCCACATCATAGTAAAAACCTTCTGCTACAACTGGTCCAACCCAGAATTTAGCTTGTGGATAAAGATGCTTAATTGCCTGTGCCATTAAATGTGCACAAGAATGGTTTAATGTGCTTAACTGTTCGTCTTCTTTAAAATTAACCATTATTATTAATCTCCTTTGCGTATTAGTCCGGACTTAGTTACCTGTTAAATGTGCTTTTTACCTTCACCTGTGCTATCAGTGCAATAACGCATGATATTATTATCAGAATGTACATTGGATCATAGTAATATCCATATCCATAATAACCATATAAAGCTACCATAATACCTCTTTTCTGAACCATTTAAGATTCTGCTTATTCTCCTAACATTACACCTGCTTCTAACTGGTTGCCTCTTAAGAACGAACCGCTGTCCATTCTCTTCTTACCTTCTAACTGAACCTCATTAACAACTAAATACCCCTGTCCACAGGCTATTGTAAATGTGTTCTTTCCTACCGTAACAACCTGTCCCGGCTTAACTTCTTCTGTCTGTACTTCACTGATATTATCTGCAACATCTGCATCCCATATCTTTAACATTTTACCGTCTATATAAGTAAACGCACTGGGCCATGGATTAAGTCCTCTTATAAGTCTTTCAAGTTCAGCTGCACTCTTATTGAAATCCATCTTACCAAATGACTTATGAAGCATTTTTACATAAGTGCTTTCTGAATCATCCTGCTTAACAGGAGTAATAGTCCCTGCTTCAAGTCCTTCAAGTGTCTTTACCAAAAGCTGCGCACCGACATCACTTAATCTGTCAAAAAGGCTTCCACCTGTCTCTTTAGCAGCAAGCTTCACCTTCTCAACCATCAGGATGTCACCTGTATCAAGACCTTCATCCATCTTCATTGTTGTAACACCTGAATACTCACATCCATCAATAACTGCCCACTGGATTGGCGATGCACCTCTGTACTTAGGAAGAAGAGATGCATGAACATTGATACAGCCGAATCTTGGCATATTAATAATACTTGCCGGCAATAACTGTCCAAATGCAACAACAACGATTACATCAGCATTATATGTTCTTAATTCTTCTACAAATGCTTCATCTCTTGCTCTCTCCGGCTGTAACACTGTGATTCCATGCGCCACAGCTTCCTCCTTAACTGGAGAGAAAACAAGTGATTTGCTTCTTCCCCTTGGCTTATCAGGCTGTGTAACAACTGCTGCCACATCATGTCCTGCTTCGATTATTGCTTTAAGTGTCCCTACAGCAAAATCGGGTGTACCCATAAATACTACTCGCATTCTGTTCCCCTTTTCATTAATTATTCTTCTTCAATGTCATCTGTAGAGAGAAGTTCTCCTTCTACTTTATCAACATACATTATACCATCAAGATGGTCAATCTCATGAAGAAGGCATCTTGCAAGAAGCTCCTCTCCTTCTACTATAATCTCTTCCATATTCTCATTAAGAGCCTTAACCTTGGCATAATTAGGTCTTGTAACCTCACCTGTCTTTCCAGGTACACTTAGGCATCCTTCAAGCCCTGTCTGACTTCCGCTTGTCTCTAATACAACAGGATTGATAAGAACAATAGGATCATCTCCACAGTCAATAACAACAAGTCTCTTTCTGATTCCAACCTGAGGTGCTGCAAGACCTACACCGTTAGCCTCATACATTGTATCAAACATATCATCAATAAGCTCTTCAATTCTTGGTGTCATCTCTGTAATCTCTTTTGCCTTGGCTCTTAGTATATCATCTCCAAGTGTTCTAATATTTCTTATTGCCATATATTCCTCCTCGCAATCATCCATTAATATCGTATTGTACATTAATATTCTTAAAAGCCTGATTTCCAACAATATTAACATCAAGCTTTTCATGTATACTGTTAAGAACTTCCCTGTCTTTATGTTTTACATAGATTATCTTACTATACACATCTTTAATCTTATATATAGGTGCATCTGCCGGACCTATACACATAAGTCCTTTATACTTACAGTTGTTATCCACAAACGCTTTAACCCACGCTGCACTCTTTGTCAATAACATCTCATCTGGTGAAGATAACATAATCTTCATAAGATTATCCGCCGGCGGATATCCACACAGCTTTCTGTAAGCAATTTCCTGCTCATAGAAAGCATTATAATCCTGATTAGCCGCACTAACAATACTAAAATGCTCCGGCGTATAAGTCTGTATAACTACATTGCCGCTTTTTTCTGCTCTCCCTGCCCTTCCAGCCGCCTGTGTAAGAAGCTGGAAAGTTCTCTCAGAAGCCCTATAATCACTGGAATAAAGTGACATGTCTGCCGCAAGCACTCCCATAAGCGTTACATTTGGAAAATCATGTCCTTTAACAATCATCTGAGTTCCAATAAGAATATCCGCATTACCATTGGCGAATTCCGACAGAATCTTTTCATGTCCATCCTTGCCTCTTGTAGTGTCCATATCCATTCTTAGCACTCTCGCCTGTGGAAATGTTTTCTTAACCTGCGCTTCAACACCTTCTGTTCCTGCCCTGAAGCCCGAAACATATCTTGAACCGCATGAAGGACATACAGTTATCTTAGGTGTTGTATATCCGCAGTAATGACACATCAGCCTTCCATCAGCATGCTCCGTAAGTGAAACATCACAATGCGGGCATTTCATAACCTTTCCGCATGAACGGCATGATATAAAGCCAGCCACGCCTCTCTTATTAAGGAAAAGCATTATCTGCTCATGCTTTGCAAGTCTGTCACTCATCAGTTCTCTTAACCTGTTGCTGAATATCGTCCTGTTTCCAAGCCTTAATTCTTCTCTCAGATCAACAATGTCAACTGCTGGAAGCCCTCCGCTTCCCGCCCGACTGTCAAGTGTAATAAGCTGTATATGTCCATTCATTGCCGCATAGTAGCTTTCCATTGAAGGAGTCGCAGAACCAAGTATCACTGAAGCGCCTGCTTCCTTTGCAATATGGCATGCAACCTCTCTTGCATGATATCTTGGAACAGTCTCTGACTTATAGGCTCCTTCATGCTCTTCATCTATTACTATAAGGCCTATATTTGAAAATGGTGTGAACAACGCCGAACGCGGGCCAATCATTACACTTATATCACCTCTCTGTGCCCGCAGAAACTGGTCATACCGCTCTCCCTTTGACATACGGGAATTCATAATAGATACCTTATCCCCGAATCTGTGGTAAAACCTCTGCACAGTCTGAAATGTAAGTGCAATCTCCGGTATAAGCACAATTACCTGTCTTCCATGATTAAGGACATGCTCAATTGTCTCAAGATACACCTCAGTCTTTCCGCTTCCTGTAACACCATGAAGCAGATATGTCTTATAATCACCATTATCATAGTCAGCTATTATTGTATCCACAGCGTTTTTCTGCTGTTCATTAAGTTCGATACGCTTTCTTTCTCCGGTAACATTTCTTACAGGATTCCTATACATATCTTCTGACCTGACTTCGGCAATCCCCATATCTTCAAACGCCTTGACCGTCTGTGCCGTGATATTAAGCTTGGATTTAATAATACTTTCATCTATTACAGGTTCCTTAATCAGTGCCTCTAACAATCTGTATCTTGCTTTTGCATTTTTCTTTGCAAATGTATCAAGATACTTCTGCGCCTGTGCTGCGTCAATAATAAGATTAACCGAGTGTTTTTCCTTCTGTTTAACCTTATCCTTTACAGGAATAACCGTCTTAATTGCCTGATTCATGGTACAACCATAATTGTGCTTCAGCCACGCCGCAAGCTTTAACATTCTGCTTACTGCAGTGACCTTTCCCTCAGTAATTCCTGTAATATATTTTATCTTTTCAACAGGATATGCAGCCTTGTCTCCCAAACCTACAACATACCCTGTTATCTGCCTGTTTCCTGCTCCAAAAGGAATATCAACTGACATTCCCAGTTCAATTACATCCACCAATTCATCCGGAACTGCATACTGGAATGTCTTATCAAGCTGTTCATGTGAAATGTCTATTATTACATCTGCGTACATTAATTACCCTTCAATTCTTCAAGCACTTCTTTGATAAGCACCCTCTCATCCATAGGATACTTCACACCCTTAATCTCCTGATAATCCTCATGACCTTTACCCGCAAGAACAATAATATCACCCGGTTCGCCATGTTCTATCGCATACTTAATAGCTTCTTTTCTGTCTGTAATATCAACATGCTTTCCGGTAGTCTTAGCAATTCCAGTCTTGATATCTTCTATAATTGCCTCCGGCTCTTCAAATCTTGGATTATCTGATGTGATAATAGTAAGGTCAGCAAGTTTTCCTGAAACCTCGCCCATCTCATATCTTCTTTCCTTGGAGCGGTTACCACCACATCCAAACAGGCATACAAGTCTGTGAGGGTGATATTCCTTAAGAGTTGTAAGTATACTCTCTAAAGCCATTGCATTATGAGCATAATCTATCATTAATGTAAAATCATCTGAAACCTTTACAAGCTCAATTCTTCCCTTAACCTTAACATGCTTAAGAGTTTCCTTAAGTGCCTCTTCGTCAACATCGAAATGCCTTGTAATTGCTATTGCACATAATGAATTGTATACAGAAAACTTACCCGGAAGATTAAGTTCAACCTTCATATTAACAAGTCCTGTACAGTCATATGTAAGACCAATTTTACCCGGTTCATGTAAAAGTTCAATATTTTCAGCCTTAATATCAGCATTATCTCCGATACCATAGCTTTCAACCTTACATATTGCTCCCCTAAGGATATCTTTGGTATGCTTATCATCAGCATTAACAATACCAACCTTGCACTGCTTGAATAACTTAGCCTTACAATTAAGATAATCCTCAAATGACTCATGCTCATTAGGTCCGATATGGTCGGGCTCAAGATTAGTAAACACTCCTATATCGAACATAATACCTGCTGTTCTGTCAAGCTTAAGTCCCTGCGAAGACACCTCCATAACAACTGCCTTACAGCCAGCGTCCACCATCTTTGCAAATGACTGGTGAATCTCTATTGACTCAGGTGTTGTATTATGCGCCGGAACTGCCTCATCACCGATAATAGTCTCAATTGTTCCAATAAGTCCAGTCTTAATGCCGCATGCTTCAAGAACATTTTTAACCATATAAGTAGTTGTTGTCTTTCCCTTAGTTCCTGTTATACCAATTGTAAACAGCTTTTTATCAGGATTGCCATAGACTGCTGCCGACATAAGTGCAAGCGCAAGCCTTGTGTTATCTGTGCTAACAACTGCTGCCTTGCAATCCTTAGCTTCGTACTCGCCATCAAGAACAACAATTACAGATGCCTTATCCTTAATCTGGTCAATATACTTATGTCCATCACTCACAGCACCCTTAATGCATACAAATGCATATCCATCCTGCATTTTTCTTGAATCAGATGTAATTCCGGTAACATCCACATCAGTATCACCGCATACAACACTGTATCTGAAGTCTGCAGTTTCATTTTCTGAACATATTTTTAATATCTCTGAAAGCTTCATACATTAGTCTCCTTATTTTATAATATATATTACTTACATTACTGCTGCTTTAGAAGTGTTTCAAACTCTTCCATTGTCATCTCAACCTTTCTTGGCTTGGTTCCAAGCTCCGGTCCTACTACCTTCGCATCAGCAAGCTGGTCCATAATTCGTCCTGCCCTGTTAAAACCAATCTTAAAATGTCTCTGCAGACTTCCTATTGAGCCTTTTTCATTCTCAATAACGAATCTTCCTGCATCAGCAAAAAGTGAATCTCTCTCATCATCGCCTTTACTGCTGCCAGGCATGCTCTCCTGACTTACAGTAGCCTGTGCAATACTCTCATCATAAGATACTTCCTCTGCATTCTCCTTAAGGAAAGATACAACATTTTCAACCTCTTCATCAGATACGAATGCGCCCTGAACACGCAGCGGCTTTGGAAGATTAGATGGGAAGTAGAGCATATCTCCCTTTCCAAGCAGCTTCTCAGCACCATTCATATCAATGATAACTCTTGAATCAATTCCCGAAGATACTGCAAATGCTATCTTAGACGGAATATTTGCCTTGATAAGTCCTGTTACTACATTAACAGAAGGTCTCTGCGTTGCTATAACCATATGTATTCCGGCCGCTCTAGCAAGCTGAGCCAGACGGCATATTGCATCTTCGACCTCACCCGGTGCAACCATCATAAGGTCAGCAAGCTCATCTATGATAATAACAATCTGTGGAAGCTTCTCCATTGGAGGGTCTATGCCCTCCTTATTCTTCTTGACAACAACATCATTATATCCCTTTATATTACGAACCTGCATTGCCGCAAACTTCTTATATCTGTCTGTCATCTCATTAACAGCCCAGTTAAGTGCTCCCGCAGCCTTCTTAGGATCCGTTACAACCGGTAATAACAAATGTGGTATTCCATTATATACACTTAGCTCAACAACCTTAGGGTCAACCATTATAAGTCTTACATCTTCTGGCTTTGCCTTATAAAGAATACTCATAATAATTGTGTTGATACATACTGATTTACCTGAACCTGTTGCTCCGGCAATAAGCATATGCGGCATCTTCGCAATATCCGCAATAATAGTCTTTCCTGCAATATCCTTACCAACTCCGAATGATATTGCTGACTGGCTTTCCTTGAATTCCTTAGACTCAACCAGTTCCCTGAAATATACACTTCCGGCTTCCTTATTAGGAACTTCAATACCTATAGCTGCCTTGCCCGGAATTGGTGCTTCAATTCTTATGTCGGCGGCTGCCAGATTAAGCTTGATATCATCTGATAAAGAAACAATCTTGCTTACCTTGACACCCTGTTCCGGCTGTAACTCATATCTTGTAACTGTAGGTCCGCAGCTTATATCAGTTATAGTAACTTTAACACCAAAAGTAAGCAGTGTCTCCTGTAACCTCTGTGCAGTTACTCTGTATTCAGACTTTCCACCAGACGCTGCACCTGGATTTCTCTTTAATAAGCTTACCGGTGGGAACTTGTATGCTTTCTTAGGTTTATTCACAGGCTTGACCTGTACTTCAGTCTTCTGCTCATCACTTAACTGTTCACTGCCCTGCTGCCCATTATTCTGGTTCACACTATTTTCTCTGTATTCTTCATTAGTCACATCATTTTCATATATATTATCATTATCTGATACATAATCATTATCATATGATGCAGTATTATCCTCTGGCATGTTTCCGGCCACTTCATCATCAACCATATAATCATCTGGCTGTATCTGCTGCATATGAGACTCATAGTCAGCATACACTGGCTCATCAGCCACATTTCCTGCTACACCTGCATTACTATCGCAATCATAAGCAAGCTCAAATTCATCTTCATCTGGCTCATAGATATCCTGTGTATACTGGTCATTACGTTCAGTATCAACATGAATTTCATGTATATCAATATCCTGTGCCAGTTCTTCATCCGTTCCTGTTATAAGAGTATCAGATGTTACTCCACGGACAACATTATTCATACGTGCATTGGCAAGATATTCTTCTCTTGCTTTCTTTTCCGCAAGCTGCTTTTCTTTCTTTTCAATCTTCTTAAGCCTTGCCTTAGCACGCTCTTCTTCCCTTAACCTGCGGTATTCATCATCAGACATGTCATTCTGTCTGCCTGCTGAATGTTCTTTGTATGCTGAATAATCCTCTCTTGCTTCCTGCATAATGCGCTGGCTGCCGTTTCCAACCTTCTTAAGCCCGGATATAAAAGACCTCTCCGTAATTATAACCAGACATATTATTGCAAGTATCATAAGTATTACGAATGTTCCAATTGAACCTATAGGGCTAAGTACCTTGCATAGCAATCCGCCAAAAAATCCACCCCCGGCTTTATAATCAGCACAATATGTAAATATACTTCCTAATCCATTATCTGCAATATCCGGTTTATTATATAAACACTGAATCATTGCACATAATACAACAAACAATCCATATCCTGCTGCCGTCTTAATTCTCGCGACACGAAGCAGTTCTCTGTTTACCATAAGAAAGATTATGCTTACTGCAAGAATTACAGGAAATATGTATTCCATAACTCCAAATAAGCCAAACATAAGCCATTTAATTCCTCTTCCCAATGTTCCTGCAATATTAAAATTACTTAATACCATTATTATTGCACAGGCAATTGAAAAAAGAATAATACAATCATTCTTCAACTGGTCGGCCTGTGTCTGGACATTTTTCTTAGTCTGTTTCTTTCTCCCCTGAGCAGTCGTCTTTTTCCCTTGAGTATTAGTTTTTCTGCTTTGACTGGTATTCTTTCTACCATTATTGCTGGCTGTTTTTGCCATAAACCTTCACTCCTTCATATATTCATCACGCATCATGATATTATACCATTTATCTAATCTCAAGGCAAATAAATGTGCATTCTCCAAAACACAGAAAAAGCGGAATACACACATAACTGTGCATATTCCGCCTGTCATACATATGTATTTAATTACTCATCAAATATACTTACAATCTCGCCTTCCATAATCTTGTTCATATTCTTTACTGCACAGAAATTACCACACATAGAACATGTATCTTCCTTCTCAGGCTTAGATGAAGCTCTGTAAGCTCTTGCCTTCTCAGGGTCAATCGCAACGTCAAACATTGCCTCCCAGTCAAGAACCTTTCTTGCCTTGTCCATCTTATAATCCCAGTCCATTGCACCCGGTACGCCCTTTGCAATATCAGCCGCATGTGCTGCAATCTTAGAAGCAATAATTCCTTCCTTAACATCATTAAGATCTGGTAATCTTAAATGTTCTGCAGGTGTTACATAGCACAGGAATGAAGCTCCGTAAGTAGCTGCGATAGCTCCACCAATTGCTGCTGTAATGTGATCATATCCTGGAGCTATATCAGTAACAAGAGGTCCTAATACATAGAAAGGTGCTCCCTTGCATATTGTCTGCTGAATCTCCATATTAGCCTTAATCTGGTTAAGAGGCATATGTCCTGGTCCTTCAACCATAACCTGAACATCCTTCTCCCATGCTCTTCTTGTAAGCTCGCCAAGTGTAACAAGTTCTTCAATCTGTGAGATATCTGATGCATCCATAATACATCCCGGTCTGCACGCATCTCCAAGACTCATTGTAACATCATATTCTCGGCATATCTCAAGCACTCTGTCATAATATTCAAAGAACGGATTCTCATTTCCTGTCATCTCCATCCATGCATATATGATAGAACCGCCTCTTGATACAATATTCATAAGTCTCTTATCTGCTCTGAACTTCTTAGCTGTAGCCTTGTTGATGCCACAGTGTATAGTCATGAAATCAACGCCGTCTTTAGCATGCATTTCTACAACATCAAGCCACTCCTGTGCAGTAATATCCTTAAGTGCCTTATGATAATATACAACTGCATCATATATAGGAACTGTTCCAATTGTTGCCGGACATTCTGATGTCAGCTTTCTTCTGAACTTCTGTGTATCTCCGAAAGAAGAAAGATCCATGATAGCTTCCGCACCCATCTTTACAGCGTTATTAACCTTGTCAAGCTCCATATCAAGATCCACACAGTCTCTTGAAGTTCCAAGATTAACATTAATCTTAGTTCTTAACTTATTTCCGATACCATTAGGGTCAAGACATTTATGATTCTTATTGGCAGGAATGATAACCTGTCCCTTAGCTATAAGCTGTCTTAAACTCTCGACATCTATATTTTCTTTCTTTGCAACAATTTCCATTTCTTTAGTAACAATGCCTTTTCTTGCAGCATCCATCTGTGTTGCGTATTCCATATGTATTCCTCCATTCTGGGTAATTAACAGGAAAAATCATAAGCCTTGTGGAAATTCGATATTGAAACAATCAAATGAAGAGCTAAAAAGCCCTTTTAAGAATCCCTACGGTGGCATTATCCACATCAGGTTATGGGTCGGAACTTAATCCCTCTCAGCAGCCACTGCTTACACAGCCCTTATGCTCCCCTGCAAATATACTATGTGATAAGTATAACAAATGTGTTGTATTTGTCAATCATTCTTATTCTCATCTTGACTCTGTTCGCAGCTCATACGCACAGACAGCCGCACATAAGTGCGGCTGTCCATTGCTGTTTATTAATCTTCATCATCAGAAGCTGCTTCTGCAAAGCCCTGACGCTTTCTTGCCATCTCATCACTTGCAAGATACTCATCGTATGTTGTTATCTTATCAATAAGCTGTCCGCTTGGAACAATTTCCATAATACGGTTAGCAGTTGTCTGGATGAACTGGTGATCGTGTGATGTAAATAATGTAACACCAGAGAACTTAATAAGTCCATTATTAAGAGCTGTGATTGACTCCATATCAAGGTGGTTAGTAGGATCATCAAATACTAATACATTAGCTCCACATATCATCATCTTAGAGATAAGACATCTTACCTTCTCTCCTCCTGATAACACCTTAACCTTCTTAACACCGTCATCTCCGGCAAAAAGCATTCTTCCGAGGAATCCTCTTACATAAGTAGGATCCGGATCTGGTGAATACTGTGTAAGCCATTCAACGATAGTATCTTCTCTGTTAAACTCTGCAGCACTGTCCTTAGGGAAATAAGCCTGTGAAGTTGTAACACCCCATTTGTAGCTTCCCTCATCAGGTTCCATGTTGCCTGTAATAATATTGAAAAGAGTAGTTGTTGCAAGCTCATTAGAACCAACAAATGCTATCTTATCATCATGGTTTACGATAAATGATACATTATCAAGTACCTTAACACCATCAATAGTCTTAGAAATTCCTTCTACTGTAAGTACTTCATTACCAATATCTCTTGCTGGTCTGAAATCAATATATGGATACTTTCTGCTTGATGGCTTAATCTCGTCTAATTCAATCTTCTCAAGAGCTCTCTTTCTTGAAGTAGCCTGCTTAGACTTAGAAGCATTGGCAGAGAATCTCTGGATAAAGTCCTGTAATTCCTTAATCTTTTCTTCCTTCTTCTTATTAGCTTCCTTCATCTGCTTGATAATGAGCTGACTTGACTCATACCAGAAATCATAATTACCTGCATAGAGCTGAATCTTCGCATAATCAATATCTGCAATCTGTGTACATACTTTATTAAGGAAGTATCTGTCATGCGATACAACAATAACAGTATTCTCAAAATTAATAAGGAATTCTTCTAACCATGCAATCGCATCAAGATCAAGGTGGTTAGTAGGCTCATCTAAAAGCAGAATATCAGGATTACCAAATAAAGCCTTTGCAAGAAGAACTTTCACCTTCTCACTACCGTTAAGCTCAGCCATTGTCTTATAATGAAGATCTGTTCCAATTCCAAGTCCGTTAAGAAGCTGTGCAGCATCTGATTCAGCCTCCCAGCCATTCATATCTGCAAACTCAGCCTCAAGCTCACTTGCCTTGTTACCATCTTCCTCTGTAAAATCTTCCTTGGCATATATAGCTTCTTTCTCTTTCATAATCTGGTAAAGTCTGTCATTACCCATGATTACTGTATCAAGAACATTATATTCATCATACTTGAAGTGATCCTGCTCTAAGAAAGATAATCTCTGACCCGGTGTGATTGAAACATCGCCCTTGCTAGGTTCTATCTGTCCTGTAAGAATTTTTAAAAATGTTGACTTTCCGGCACCATTCGCACCAATAAGTCCATAACAGTTACCTTCTGTGAACTTAATGTTAACATCTTCAAAAAGAGCCTTCTTACCGATTCTAAGTGTTACGTTGTTAGCACTAATCATTAATAATCTCCTCCAAAAAATACGCATAACAGATAATAATCTATTATAAAAATAATCATACAAAGTTGATTATAGAGATTCTGGCACATAAATGCAAGCAAATATTAATAAAAAGCTATCCTGCTGACCTCAGGACCAGTAATCCATCTGTACCTTTCCGGTATGACCGTACCATTCTGAATCATTGCGACTATGTTTATATGTCCCTTTTCTTTAAGGCTCCGTAAGATATCCATATAATAAAGTACATTAATATCCGTCATATAACTTTCTGACATAACAATAAGCACATTCTTATATTCTCCTATAAAAGCCTCTTCCTCCTCTCTTGAAAAACCGTTCATATCCTTTCGCATAATACTCCAGAAATCTTCCAGACAGTTACCCATTGACAAGAAATAACGTTCAAATCTGATACATTCTGTATCTTTCTTGCCAAACAAATTAAATACTAACATTGTCCCCCAATCATGATTATTATTCCGACTCACTTATTATATCAGATTGCCATTTTTCTGTGTTATATATGTCGTCTTCTGTCGTTTTTTCGTTATAACCTGTAACTTTTCCGTCACATTTAGATTTACTTTTTACAGTATATAGTTCAGTCCTATATTGCATATATCATGAGGTTGTACAATACATTTGTTCTTATATACTTTCAAGATACACCAAAAAGGAGATTCCCGTTTTTACAGAAATCTCCCCATCTTAATATATAATTATTCAGAATTACTTATTAGTCTCTTCTATAAATCTTTCAAGCTGCTTCTTAGCTAATCCGCTCTTAATAATTTCTCTTGCCTTCTCAACACCTTCCTTCATTGTAATACCATCTGAAGCAAGATATATAGCAGCACCTGCATTAAGAAGTACAACATCTGTCTTAGGCCCTTCTGCACCATCAAGAATATCTCTTGCAATCTTGGCATTAACTGCCGGCTCACCGCCTACAAGATCTTCCTTCTTGCATCTTGTAAATCCAAAATTCTCTGGTTTTATAGTATATGATTTGAACTCATCACCTTTGAACTCGCAGACCTTTGTATCAGCACTTAAAGATATTTCATCTATACTGTCCATTCCATATATTGTCATGGCTCTTTTGCAGCCTAAATTATGTAATACATGAGCAAGTGGCTCAACAAGCTCCTCACTATACACTCCAAAAAGCTGCATAGAAGCTCCTGCCGGATTAGCCAGCGGTCCAAGTATGTTGAATAATGTACGGATTCCTATTTCCTTTCTCACACCCCCAACAAATCTCATAGCCGGATGATACTTCTGTGCAAACAGAAAACATATATTAATATCCTTAAGAATCTGTGCCATCCTTGCCGGAGCTGCATCTATCTTAACTCCAAGAGCCTCTAAACAGTCTGCTGTACCACATTTGCTTGAAGCTGCTCTGTTACCATGCTTTGCAACTGGAATTCCAGCTGCTGATACTATGATAGAAGCTAAAGTTGATATATTAATTGAATTAGAACCATCTCCGCCTGTTCCAACGATTTCAAGAACATCCATATCATTTAAGAACTTCTCACAGTGTGTTCTTAAAACTCTGGCTGCTGCTGTAATCTCGTCAATGGTCTCTCCCTTTGCTGCCAGAGCTGTAAGAAACGCTGCCTTCTGTGCATCAGTGGCTTCTCCTGTCATAATCTCTTCCATTACATCATTCATCTGCCCAGCTGTTAAATCTTCCTTTTTAACGAGCTTTGCAATAGCTTCTTTAATCATATTACCTTAGCCTCCTATAAACATATCTAAATGATAGCTTTAGTGTATTACTATAACGCCGTGCTGTCAATCCATAACAGCTTGCAAAGGTTATCTGTCTCAAACACATCATCAAAAAGAAAAGACTCATAAAGTGCTTCCATATTATCCTCTGAGTACTCTACCTGTCTTGAAAAAATATGCACTGTATCTATTCTGTCTTCAAATGTAAATCTCTTATGCTTTCTATACCACACAAGCATGTCCATCTGACGGAGTATAAGATAATTAGTAACAAACATTTTAGCTTTACCAACCACATCATAATCATATACAGCCTTGGCAAAATACCGGAACACAAGATATGTTATAAAGTTCCTGTACTCATACTCTCTTTCCAGCATTGCTGTCATGAATTCTTCTTTGGTCTCCTGATACTGCTCATTATCCATATTCTCATGGAAAGTCTCTGTCATCTCAGCTAACATCTGTTTCCAGCGTGTATTAAGCACCTCCATATCCTCATATGGATACATAATACTTCTTATACATTCCCAAACATCAATATCACCAAATTCATCGCTTTCTGATTCATCATTCATTTCCATAAGAATATGTTCTATATCACTTCTTCCAAATGTATTGACATACTCCTTAAGTGCGTCATACTCATCATTATTAATATATTCCTGTATTGATGCACAATATTTTAATATTACAACCAGCTTCTCATTAATTGACATCTCCGGCATATCAAGAATCTTAAATATTTCATCTCTTGCCTTGAATATCCTGACAGCGTAAGCACTGTCGTACTCATCATCCTCTGAATATTCCTCATCACACGGCTTTAATACAGTTGTAAATGTTTTGTTTTCAGAAAATATAATTCTTTCTGCTTCCTCACAAGCAAGCCCGATACCGCTTTCCTTGATTTCTCCATAATATTCAGAATATCTTGGAAACTGGTCACACACTACAGACAAATGCTCCGCTCCAAGTTCTTTATGAATTGTACATAATCCACACTTATCTAACAAACCGCAATGTCCATCTACGAGTTTAAAGCAATTCGAACCATCTTCACTTTTAGTAATTGATTCTCTTATCCTGTCTCCAAGCTCGCCATCAAGACTCATATAATAATTATAAGTATCATCATCAATATCTATCTCCCAGCCGCCAACACAACAGTTGTCTTTACATTCTGAAGTTATACAGTGGAACTGGTCATAATAGAATGGAACTCTGAGTTTCATAATCCTTATCTTCTCCTTAGTCTGTAACAATATCAGCAATCTGATATCTTATAACCTTATCAATATCAGATAACTTAACTTCTACCTGATGTCCGATTTTACCGGCACTAAACATTATAGTTTCAAAATCCTCAGCAGTCTTATGAAATGTTGTCGGAAAGAACTTCTTCATTCCTATAGGCGAACAGCCCCCATGCACATATCCTGTAAGGGGCAGTAATTCTTTTGATTTAATCATCTCTATTGATTTCTCTCCAACAGCCTTCGCTGCTTTCTTCAAATCCAGTTCCTTATTAACAGGAACAACAAATACATAATTCTTACCTGTCTTGCCAACTGTAACAAGTGTCTTGAAAGCCTGTTCCGGATTCTCATTAAGAACAGCAGCTATTTCATCTCCGCTTAACCCTTCTGCATCTGGACACACATGTGTCTTATAAGGTACTTTTTTCTGGTCAAGCACTCTGCATACATTAGTCTTATCATCTGATTTTCCCATAATTACATTCCTCTTGCAATTCTATATCTGTCTCATTCTCTCAAGTCGTTCATGAAGCTTTTTTATATGTTTCATCTCAGCCTCACTCTCCATTTTTCTATCCGAATAATAATATTCTACTGTGCCTTTCTTCCCTTTATCTTCCTCTTTAAATATTCCTTTTTTCACAACAGTATTCTTAAGATTATTAGATACACCCGTATTTCCATCAACCATCTCTAAATCATCCGGAAACAGCTTTGAAAATGAATCCTTAAAATAGTTAAAATGTGTACACCCAAGCACAAGTTCAGAATAATCATTAAGATTGTATGGAGCAAATTCAGATTTTAAATAATCAGTAACATCTGAAGAGTCAAAATCATCATCCTGTGCGAATCTTACAAGCTTAGGAAGTGCCACAACGTCAACGATATGCTTATTATCATATTTATCTACAAGTTTCTTTAACTTCTCACCTTTTGCCGTGACAGGAGTTGATACAACCATAACTCTTTTTCCTGATTCATGAATATGCTCAACTGCCGGTTTTACAGCTGGCTCTATTCCAATTATTGGCAGCTTATACTTTTCTCTTAGATATGAGATTGCTGCACTTGTTGCAGTATTACAGGCAAGCACAATTGCCTGACATCCCTTATCAACAAGAAATCCAACAGCATGGTCGACAAGCTTTCTTACTTCTTCTTTTGTTTTCTCCCCATATGGAACATTATCCACATCAGCATAAAATATGTAATCCGCCTCTGGCATGGTAATCATTGCCTGATGAAGCACTGAAAGACCACCTATGCCTGAGTCAAATATTCCTATCTTCATATCACTACAAACCTCTATATTCTAATCATTATATACTTTACAATAAACGATCATTTTATCCTTTAATATCTTAACCCTGCTAGGTCTTATCTCTCCAGCAAATATCTTATCTGCGAAACCTGTAAACAGATACTTCTGTAACAGCACCTTAAGCTGCTTGTTACCAGATCTTCTTATAGCTGATACCATCCATACAGCTACAAAACACAACGGCCATACCCACACAGGAATATACTGCATAATTGTAAGTGCATATCTTCCTGCAAGCGCAAACCCTATTGCGCAGAATATAACAACATATACCACAGCCCATATATAAGCCTTTACCCAGCCGACAGCACCAAGCACCTTAAGTCTGTTAGTTATCTTTCTGTAATTCTCTGATTCCTCTGCTGTTATTGACAGTTCTATTATCTCCATAAACAAGTCATACCTTTCTTAGCATTTAATAATAATTATAAGCCCTCACGTCAAAGTATTCAAGATACTTTCACTTCTCCATTTTCATCATATCTTATAAAAGCTTTCCCCGCATACGCTGAAAATCAATTCACCGCATACGGGGAAAGCCCTTTTACTGATTTCTTCTAAACAGACTGATTAATAGTCACTCAGAACATCTTCCACATGCTTAATAGAAATCTCTAAAAAATTGGATATTTCATAATCTGGAACACCATTATCATGAAGTATGAATATAAGTTCTTCCATACTCGTTCCCTTACGGCGTTCCATCATAATAAAATGTTTAACCTGAGTCTCGTCCATACCACACCTCACATATCACACATTATTAAATTATTCCGTATCGAAACTTTTCAACATTATATCAGATACATTTCTGATTAGTCAATAGAATAGCCTTACTTACTGATTGTTCTTTCCAATAATCTTCTTTAACATATGTACCCTGTTAAATGGAAATGAAAAATAATACCCATCAACAAAATCTGTAGTCTTTGCAATTATTTCCCTTGCTATCTGAATACCAGTCTCTTCTCCCTCTTCTTTTGACATATCAGCTCTGTATCTTGAAAGAATCTCATCAGTAACATTAATACCTGTCATCTCATTTTTCATGAATGTTGCATTTCGAAGACTTACAAATGGCATTATTCCACAAAGAATCCTTGCCCCTGTCTGTTCTTTAATCTGTCTGAGTCTGTCTATATCTTCATCAGAAAATACAGGCTGCGTCATAAAAAATGTGGCTCCCGCCTCCATTTTTTTCTTAACACGCTCAAGTTCCACTTTAAAATTAACCCTTCCCTGATTAATTGCTCCACCATATATAACCGGTTCCCCGGCAAACTGTTCCTGATTCATATCACTTATTATATTCATAAGTCCAACTGAATCGAAGTTAAACACACTCTTTACAGACGCTCTTACAACTGATGGTATGGGATCACCGGTAATAACGAGAAAATTATTAATGTCATTTATATGTGCTCCCAAAAGCTGTGAACGCATTGCTATAGCATTCTTGTCACGACAGCATATGTGAGGCATAACACACATCCCCGTTTCTCTTGAAACCTTTTCTGCCATAAGTATAGAATCTGCACGTGTTCTTCCTGATGGCGAATCTGGGAATGTAAGCACATCAACTCCGCTTTCCTTCATCAAAAAAGCAGCATCCATAATCTTCTCATCATCAATTCCAAGTGGAGGCGCAAGTTCTACAGCAATCAGTTTTCTTCCTTCTTTTCCTTTATAGAAAGAAACATCATTTGCAGTTTTCTTCTCTGATATCTCTTCTTCTATGGAAGCATTTTTCTTATGAACAACATCAGCAGTTTTTAAAACCATCTGTCTTATATATTCAGGTGTTGTTCCACAACAGCCGCCAATAATATCAGCTCCATCCTCAGCCAGATCATGCATAATCTGTGAAAAATATACTGCATTGTTATCATCAAATACCATTCGGCCGCTTACAACCTGCGGATATCCTGCATTTGGAAGCACCGCAAAATACTTGTCATTCCTGTTAATAAGGCTCTGCACAAGCTTCTTCATATGTCCCGGACCAACTCCGCAGTTAAATCCACATGCATCAATATATGAATTTTTCCCAGCTTCTTCAATCAGCTTTCTTGCACTAAAGCCTGCACTGCTATAGCCAAACTGATTGATTGCAAACTGAGTTATAACAAATCCGTTTTCTCCTGCATTTTCAATTGCTTTATCAATAAATCCCAGTTCTGGAAATGTTTCAAAAACAAATATATCAACGCCACATTCCTTAAAAACATTAACTATATCAACATACTCTTTTTCAATATGCTCTTTTTCAATCATATTTTCACCAGGAATAGGACCAATATCAGCTGCTACAAGCACATCTGTCCCCTTTACAGCTTCCCTTGCAATGTCAACGGCATTTTTTATATTATTTCTTACCTCATCAAATCCCGCTCCAAGACACACGGTATTACTTGCAAATGTATTAGTTCTGATAATCTTAGCACCAGATTCAATATATTCTTTATGAATTGCCAGTACTCTGTCTGAAGCCTGTAAATTTGCCAGCTCAGGCAGGCTGCCCGTATCATACTTCTTAGCATAGTATGTTCCAAACGCTCCATCTGCCACCATTATTTCACTCTTTAATCTGTCATATAATATTCCTGCTGTTCCTGTATACTTCATGCCCAGTCCCCTTATCTTTTAACATTCAACTTAAAAAAGGAGCCACCTTATATAAGTGACTCCAAAATTGTATCATTATTAAGTTTAATTTGCACTAAAAATTAAAGGAAAATATACTTCAATATGAACAGCAATGCAAGCACGTACATAAGTGGAGTAATCTTCTTAGCCTTTCCAGCAACAAGATTAACAATAACATAAGAAATAACACCAACTGCAATACCTTCTGAAATGCTGTACATAAGCGGCATACAGATAAGGCAGAGGTAAGCCGGTATACTCTCTGTTAAATCATTGAAATCAATTTCAACAACCGCACTAACCATAAGGAATCCTACAAAAATAAGTGCCGGAGCTGTTGCAAATCCAGGAATTGTAGTAAATACAGGTGCAAATATAATTGCAATAAGGAATAAGAAACCTGTTACAACTGAAGAAAGTCCTGTTCTTCCGCCTTCTGCAACACCTGATGAACTCTCAACAAATGTTGTTGTTGTAGAAGTACCAAGGATGGCACCTGCACTTGTTGCGATAGCATCAGCTAAAAGAGCCTGCTTAATTCTAGGAAGTCTTCCGTTCTCATCAAGCATTTTAGCCTTATTGGCAACACCGATAAGTGTTCCAAGTGTATCAAACATGTCAACAAAAAGGAATGAGCACATAATAACAATAAAATCTAATATATTAATATTAAGACCCTTAAGGTTAAAGCACTGTCCAAATGTCTGGCTGATAGCTGTGATATCAAAGCTTCTCCATGAAGGAATAAGTGAATAGAATCCTGCTGCCGCATCAACCTTATAAAGTCCTGTAAGCTGGCAGATAATACCAAGCACCCATGTTGCAACGATACCGATAAGGATAGAACCCTTAACATGCTTTACATAAAGAATAGCTATGATAAATGTACCGATAACTGCAAGTAAAGCACCTATTCCTACTGTGTTAAAATTAGTTCTGAAATTAACAACAGTAACCTTTGTTGACTCACTTGCAACAACTAGGTTAGCACCCTGAAGTCCGATAAATGCCACAAAAAGACCGATACCTACTGATACGCCCTTCTTAAGCTGTGTAGGGATGGCATTGAAGATAGCCTCTCTTACATTGGTAAGTGATAATAATATGAAGATAAGTCCTTCAATAAATACTGCAAAAAGTGCTACCTGCCATGAATAGCCCATCGTACCGCATACAGTGTAGGCAAAGTATGCATTAAGTCCCAGACCCGGTGCGAGTGCGAACGGATAGTTGGCAAGAAGTGCCATTGCAATCGTTCCGATAAATGCTGCAAGTGCTGTAGCCATAAGCACTGCCTGTGGGTCCATTCCCGACACCGACAAGATAGCAGGATTCAGTGCTAAAATGTACGCCATTGTCATGAATGTTGTAAGACCTGCGACAACCTCGGTTTTTACCGTAGTGTTGTTCTCCTTGAGTTTGAACATTTTCTCAAACATTCTCTCTTCCTCCTAGTGTTTTAGTAATGATGTTGAGGTCAAAAGGTATTTTGACCTCAATGATATCGAATTGCTCCGCACTGCGTGCTCCCACAATTCTCAAAAACATTCGTAATTCGCACATTTTTCTTTGAAAAATGGCTTCTTACTCATATTTTGACGGGTCACAATGTCAAAAATCCTCACGCAAGCAAGCTTGCATCGGACTTCTGACATTTTAACCCTGATATCATAATTATATTACCAATATTAATATGTAGCCTGAATTATTCATGAGCATATAAAAATGCTCAA
>OHEV01000542.1_pt1 | contig 20774 bp, 18 predicted proteins | sample 1567331 | NCBI WGS metagenome assembly OHEV01 (sample SAMEA3879561, study PRJEB24766) | human gut metagenome | biome: human-associated habitat; feature: feces | place: USA | collected 1985/1987 | reverse complement strand
TCATCAAGGTGGCACAGACCAAATCCGGCATGGAGTGGGTGATTGCCATTGCGGTTGCTGCCATCATGGTTTTTATTTTCACACTGGTTGGCATTACGATGCCGAAGTTCAAGATTATGCAGAGTCTTGTAGACAAGGTAAACCTTGTTTCTCGTGAGATTCTTACAGGTCTTTCTGTTATCAGAGCTTTCGGCCGTGAGAAGGAGGAGGAAAAGCGATTTGATGAGGCTAACCGTGAGCTTACACGAACACAGCTGTTTACAAACCGTGTCATGACCTTTATGATGCCGGGTATGTCCATGATCATGTACTGCATCACACTTGGTATCGTGTGGGTTGCAGCAGGCAGAATAGACAAGGGTTCTATGCAGGTAGGTACCATGACTGCGTTTATTACATATGCCATGATGATTGTTATGTCATTCCTCATGCTTTCAGCCATGTCCATCATGCTTCCGAGAGCAGGTGTTGCGGCAGAGCGTATCGATGAGGTTATAAGGACAAACAGCACTGTAAATGATCCAAAAGAGCCTGTTACTGAGGCTGATCACAGAGGTGTTATCCGTTTCAACCATGTGGATTTCAGATATCCGGGAGCAAAGGAGGATGTGCTTTCAGACATTGATTTCGTGGCGGAGCCGGGCAAAATCACAGCTATCATCGGAAGTACCGGCTGTGGAAAGTCTACACTTGTAAACCTGATTCCGCGTTTCTATGACGTGACGGGAGGCTCAATAGAGCTTGATGGACACGATATCAGAGACTACACACTAAGCGAGCTTCGCGAGTCAATAGGCTTTGTTCCGCAGAAGGGGATTCTTTTCTCGGGAACCATTGCCTCAAACCTGCGCTTTGGTAAAGCAGATGCGAGTGATGAGCAGATAAAAAAGGCAGCAGATATTGCACAGGCTTCTGAGTTTATCGAGACAAAGAATGACAGGTCTGACAGCTCAATCGCACAGGGAGGCTCAAACGTGTCAGGAGGTCAGAAGCAGAGGCTTGCCATAGCAAGAGCTATCGCAAAGGACCCTCATATCTATGTGTTTGATGACAGCTTTTCAGCACTCGATATGAAGACTGACGCGCGTCTGCGTGCAGCCTTAGCTGAGGTTACAGAGAATGCTTCCGTCATTATCGTGGCACAGCGTATCAGCACGATTATTCATGCTGACCAGATTCTCGTGCTCGATGACGGTAAAATCGTAGGAAAAGGCACCCACGAGGAGCTTCTTAAAAATTGTGATGTATATATGCAGATTGCACAGTCACAGCTTTCAGCCAAGGAACTTGGACTTGATGATAAGGCGGCAGAAACTGCAACTGATAAAGCTGCAGATAATGTAACAAAAACAGCAACAGATACTTCGGCTGTATCAGGCTTAGATAATGAAAAGGAGGGCATGTAAGATGAGTGAGAATAATAACGAACAGTTTAAGATGCCTCCTAAGAGGCCAAGAGGGCCAATGGGACGTGGCCCCGGAATGGTCACAGAAAAGGCCAGGGATTTCAAGGGCTCTACAAAGAAGCTCATAAAGTATCTCGGCAGATACTGGGCTGCCATCATTGCAGTTATGATATTTGCAGCAGTTTCGACTGTCTTCTCCGTTGCAGGACCGAAGGTCATGGGTAAAGCCACCACTGCGCTTGCCGAGGGACTCATGAACAAGATTGCGGGAACAGGCGGCATAGATTTTGATTATATTGCAAAGGTTCTTTTGTTTACGCTGGCTTTATATGTGGTGAGTGCCATCTTTATGTTTGTCCAGGGGCTTATCATGACAGGCATCACGCAGAAGACCTGCTACAGGATGCGTAAGGACATCACGAGCAAAATCAACCGTATGCCGATGAAGTATTTCGAGTCAAGGACATACGGTGAGGTACTTTCGCGTATCACAAACGACGTGGACACACTCGGACAGAGCTTGAACCAGAGTATCACACAGATTATTACATCTGTTGCCACTTTGGTCGGTACACTGGTCATGATGCTGTCTATTTCACCGCTCATGACGCTGATTTCACTCGTTATCCTGCCAGTTTCGATGATACTTATTTCGTTTGTCATAAAGCATTCACAGAAATACTTCAGACAGCAGCAGGAGTATCTGGGACACATAAACGGACAGGTCGAGGAGGTGTACGGAGGCCACCTCGTCATAAAGGCATATAATAAAGAGGCAGAGACTGTAAAGACCTTTAAGGAGGCCAACAATGTGCTCTACAAATCCGCATGGAAATCACAGTTCCTTTCAGGACTTATGATGCCTATCATGCAGTTTGTAGGAAACTTAGGATATGCGGGAGTAGCCATCTCAGGTGGTATACTTGCCATAAAGAATGTCATCACAATCGGTGATATCCAGGCATTTATACAGTATGTGAAGAATTTCACACAGCCAATCCAGCAGATAGCGCAGGTGGCAAACCAGCTTCAGTCGATGGCGGCTGCATCTGAGCGTGTATTTGAGTTCCTCGATGAGGAGGAAGAGGATATAACAGTGGAAAATCCTGTAAAGCTAGACCATATCGAGGGAAGTGTAGAGTTTTCGCATGTACACTTTGGTTATAATCCTGACCAGATCATCATCAATGATTTTTCTGCACAGGTAAAGCCGGGACAGCAGGTTGCTATCGTTGGACCGACAGGAGCGGGAAAGACTACCATGGTCAAGCTTCTTATGAGATTTTATGATGTAAGCTCAGGCGCCATTCTTGTAGACGGACATGATATCAGGGATTACAACAGAGCCGATCTGCGAGATGCATTCGGCATGGTATTGCAGGACACATGGCTCTTTAAGGGCACCATTATGGAAAATATCCGCTACGGCCGTCTGGATGCCACAGATGAGGAGGTCATCGCGGCAGCAAAGGCAGCACATGCCCATCACTTTATCCAGACACTGCCGGGTGGCTACGATATGGAGCTCAATGAGGATGCTTCAAATGTGTCACAGGGACAAAAGCAGCTTTTGACAATAGCAAGAGCTATCCTTGCAGACAATCCAATCCTTATCCTTGATGAGGCCACATCCTCTGTCGATACACGTACAGAAATCCGTATCCAGAAGGCACTTGACAATCTGATGAGGGGCAGAACAAGCTTTGTCATCGCCCACAGGCTGTCTACTATCAAGAATGCAGATATGATTCTTGTCATGAAGGACGGAGACATTATCGAGCAGGGTACACATGATGAGCTTCTTGCAAAGAACGGATTTTATGCAGAGCTGTATAACTCTCAGTTTGAAGAATAGAGAAAGCACGGGTATCGTGCGGTTTTGCGAATATGCGTGGGGCTGAATGGTTACATAAAATTTAAAAAAAAATACGCTCTCGACAAAATTCGACAAAATGTGTTATCATAAAAGCATAAAATTTGTTTTGACATGACAGTAATTGGCGGCATAGGAGAGTTTGATGAGCACTTTAAATGTCGCAGTAGCAGACGAAAAGAAAAATATGCAGAGTTTATTAAAGGGCATGGAGTTTTTAGGAACAGCAAAGAGTAGTGATGAAGCATACAGCATGATAAACGGTAATGCCGGTTCTGATGTGATACTTGTGTATGTAAAGAGAGCATCCGGTGACACTGAGCCACTTGATGATACATATATGGAGAAAAAATCCCTTGAGACACAGGTGACGGATATCATTCATGAGATAGGTGTTCCGGCTCATATAAAGGGATATCAGTATCTGAGGACTGCGATAGTGATGTGTGTTGAGGATATGGAGATGCTTAGCTCTATCACAAAGCTTTTGTATCCCACTATTGCAAAGAAGTACAAGACTACATCAAGCAGGGTGGAGAGAGCCATAAGGCATGCTATCGAGGTGGCATGGAGCAGAGGCAGGATGGATACGATAGATGCCATGTTTGGATACACTGTAAACTATGGTAAGGGCAAGCCTACCAATTCGGAGTTTATTGCCCTGATTACAGACAAAATACGTCTAGGGATGTAAAAATCGTCATTATAGACAAATAAAACCACATTTTGATAAATTTACTAGGCAAAATGTACTCCCGCGTGATATAATATAGTATACATTCTATTGGTTTCAGGATGTATACTATATTTTTTATCAGATTAATCGTTGTTTAAATAACTGTAATCTGGGGGAGGTTTCAGCATGGACAAAATTAAAATATTAATGGCCGCATCAGAGGCAATACCTTATATGAAGACAGGTGGACTTGCTGACGTAGTGGGATCTTTACCAAAATATTTTGACAAGGACAGATATGACGTGAGAGTTATACTTCCGAAGTACAAATGTATGGATGATAAATTACTGCCACAGCTTAAGTTCGTCTGTCATTTTTATGTAAATCTCAACTGGCGCAGGCAGTATGTGGGGATTTTTACATCGCAGTATGATGGTGTGACATATTATTTTGTGGACAATGAGTTTTACTTTGCAGGAGATAAGCCATACAACAATATATACGAGGATGTGGAGAAGTTTGCTTTCTTTTCAAAGGCGGTGCTTGAGGCTTTGCCGGTTATAGATTTTGCCCCGGATGTGATACATTGTAATGACTGGCAGACAGGACTCTTGCCGGTTTTTCTAAAGACTGTGTACGGCTCAGACAATTTCTATGCCGGTATCAAGACAGTCTTTACCATTCACAATATGAAGTTTCAAGGGCGTTGGAAGATTAAAGAGGTGGCTGATGTTACAGGACTTCCGGAGCATATTTTTAATTCAGGGGAGCTGGAGTTCTATGGTGAGGCTAATTATTTAAAGGGCGGCATAGTATATGCAGATGAGATTACGACTGTCAGTCCGACATATGCAGATGAAATCTGTACACCTGAGGGCGGAGAGGGCCTGGATGGCCTGATGCTTGAGCGGCGTAGGCATTTGAGAGGCATTGTAAACGGTATAGATTATGATGTCTTTAATCCTATGAAGGATACATATCTGGATAAGCATTTTTCTGTAAGGGAATTGAGTGGAAAGGTCGTTAATAAGCGTCAGTTGCAGGAGAAGTATGGTCTGGCTGTGGATAATGATGTCATGCTGATTGGAATAGTTTCGCGTCTGACAAATCAGAAGGGCTTTGATCTGGTGGCATATGTGATGGAGGAGATGCTTTCCACCATGAATGTACAGTTTATAGTGCAGGGTACAGGAGAGCAGCAGTACGAGGAGATGTTTAATTATTTCCATGGAAGGTATCCGCAGAAGCTTGGAGTATATATCGGCTACTCGGAGGAAAATGCACATGAGATATATGCAGGCTGTGACGCATTTCTCATGCCGTCTCTTTTTGAGCCGTGCGGCTTGAGCCAGCTCATGTCTATGCGATATGGTACGCTGCCTATAGTCAGGGAGACCGGTGGTCTTAAGGACACTGTAGTGCCGTACAATGAGTACGAGAATACGGGCGATGGCTTTTCCTTTGCTAATTATAATGCGCATGATATGCTGCATGTTATCAAATATGCTCTTGATGTGTTTGAAAACCATAAGGACAGATGGCAGGAGATGATGCAGCGCGCCATGAGGCATGATTTCTCATGGAAGGCATCTGCGAAAGAGTATGAGAAGCTTTACGACATGCTGCTTGGCAACTAGTACATCATTCTGCAAATAACAGGCCAATAACTTTCATGAATTTCCAACTATGTTCTTAGAAAGTAAAATACCGGATACATATCTATGATATGATATCCGGTATTTTGTGTTATCGGGTTGTATGATCATCAGTAGACAGTGTCTGTTTTACTATCGTATATGTAATACCTCTCGCCAAGTACTTCCTCGTCGCGTACCTCTGTAGAGTTTACCTCACAGATGAATTCGCTTAGGTTGCAGACATCTATGTCGCTATCCAGTGGCATTACCAGAAACTCATGGATACTGCTTGGTATGAGCAGCATATTGCCGCCGAGCTTTTTTGCCAGCGAGCTTAGCACACCCGGGTAGAGTATGGCGGATGCACCGTTTGTCTGCCTGCTGTTTGTAAGGATATACATAGGCAGGCTGTCAAAATCACAGACTGCGCGCATCTGATTGGCATAGCCCGGACATTTTTTGGCAAGAAACTCTGCCATGTTGATTATTGAGCATGGAAGTATCCTTGGGGTATTTTGCATTGAAGCGCGGATTAGTGTTTCTGTATCTATGCCCCAGCGTGACAGAAGGGCATCTGTGACTGTAATGGTGCCAAATTCAGGTAGCTGCGCTCCTACATATACTTCAAATATGATGGCAAAATCCAGATATTTGATATAGGGCATGTCCTTTAGCTGCTTTTGGTTTTTGTCGTAGCTTATGAGCTGGAAAATTATTTTCTCCTTTACCTTGGAAAAATCATCACAGAAGCTTATGTCAAAATCTTCAGTTGGCTTGAAATCATTGTAGGTGGATAAAATTGCATCGAGAATAGAATCAATGGATACACCATCAAGATACCAATGGTAGTAAGGATTGAGATAAATAGTCGGTGCTATATTGAATTTGGGATTGATAATCACCAATCCGTCGTAGATCATCCCGTTGTTCTTTTTGACAGGATGGATGGTAAGCTTGAAATTATTGTCAAGTCTTGCGGTTATTTCTGTTTCTATAGTATGTAAAAACTCCGTGTATTTCATGAATCTCCTTGCGGAGCATAAAAATATCGGATCTCGTGGAAAAGTAAAACCCACGAAGCAGGGCGCTTCGTGAGTTTTACTCTATCATTGTTTGTTGAAGTTTGCAATATGTATTTTTGTACAATTTTTAGACTTCATTTTTGTGACATCATACAAAATATAGCTGCGTAATCCATTTTTAATCCGATTTGAGCCTCTGCCACAGTGTGTTGTAAAGAGTTGCGTCATCATCATTTAAAGCTCTGTATACTTCACAGTTTTTGAGCATATCGGAAGGAGGATTAATTGCCTCATTTTCCTTTGTTTCTGCATCCTGGTTTTCGATGACAGACTGGATAGGTGATGCATAGTATACATATTCAAAGTTGAGCTGTGCAGGCTCATCACCGCAGATATAGTTCAAAAATTCCTGTGCACCCTCTTTATTCTTGCATGTCTTTGGAATGAACCATGAGTCAATCCAGAGGTTTGAGCCCTCTTTTGGTACGATATAGTCCAAGTTGTCATTTTCAGCCATGGCGGCAGCTGCTTCACCGGAGTAGCACACTGCAATTGCCGCATTTTCAGCAACCATCTCATCACAGGTCTCATCCACGTAGTAGGCGAGCACGTCACTGCTTTGTTTGTTTAGTATATCAAATGCTTCATCGAGCTTTGCTGTGTCTGTCTCGTTTATCGAGTAGCCAAGTGTGCGAAGGGCGGGAGTAAAGGCATCACGGACAGAATTAATCATAATCATGTTGTCCTTGTATTTGCCGTTCCACAGGCAGTCCCAGGTATTTAGGTCTGATGCATCAGCCATCTTTTTATTGTATAGTATGCCTAGTGTGCCATAGAAATAAGGCACAGTATACTCATGTGTCGGGTCAAAGGATGCGGACATGTCGATTATATCCTGATTTACATTTTGATAGTTTGGCATTGAGCTGTAGTCTATCTTGTTGACCTCACCCTCACTTATGAGCTTCTCGATGATGTAGTCAGAGGTGCAGATGACATCGTAATCGATGGCACCGGACTTGTACTTTGTGTACATCTCCTCAGGCTCCTCGTATTCCTCGTATTTAATGGTGATTCCGGTTTCCTGCTCGAAGCTGTCGATTACTGATTCATCGATGTATTTACCGTAGTTTAGCACTGTTATGGCATTGTCATTGTTTGTGCTTCCGGCGCTTATCGTAAATACCGAAAAGCAGCCGATTACGAGTACTGCAACAATTGCGATGCTCACACTACGCTTTACGATGCGCAGCTTTTTAGCCCTTGCAGGCTTCTTTGATGCGCTGACAGGTATCCGGTTTGAGTTGATGTTTACCACAACCAAAAGCAGCAGCACTGTGAAGAAAAGTATGGTTGACAGAGCATACAGCTCCGGCTTTACACCCTTTTTTAGCTCTGTGTAGAGCATGGTTGAGAGTGTGTTTACTCCTGCACCCTTCGTAAAGTAGGTGATGGAGAAGTCATCGAGTGACATTGTGACCGCCATCATAAAGCCGGAGAACACTCCGGGACTTATTTCAGGCCAGGTGACCTTGAAAAATGCATATAGAGGTGATGCGCCCAGGTCAAGTGCGGCCTCATAGGTGTATTTGTTGGTCTGCTTGAGCTTTGGAAGCACATTGAGTATCACATAAGGGATATTGAACGTGATGTGTGCGATAAGCACTGTCACAAAGCCCAGATTCATGAATTTTACAAACAAAAGCATCATTGAGATACCGGTCACGATATCTGCATTGAGCATCGGGATGTTTGTAGCGCCCAGATAGATTGTCTGGTTACGTTTCTTCATGGCGCTTATACCCATGGCTGCGAGAGTTCCTATTATTGTAGAAATCACAGCTGCAAGCAGCGTAATCTGCAGTGTTGTAGAAAATGCCGACATAATCCGCTCACTCTGAAAGCACTTTATGTACCAGTCGAGCGTGAAACCTCCCCATTTAACCTTGGATTTGGAGTTGTTGAAGGAGAGTACTATTAATACAACGATAGGTAGATACAGAAACAAAAAAATCAGTCCCATATATACCCTTGATGCTATTTTTTTTACCATAATGCGCTCTGGTCTCCTTCCTTATCAAACAGATTGACGAGTGCCATGCTGATTAATACGAATACCATGAGCACGAGTGAGAGACCGCTTCCTGCGCCCCACTGCGAGCCATGGACGAAATCCTGTTCTATGATATTTCCGATGAGCAGGACCTTGCCGCCACCGAGTATCTGTGAGATGGCAAAGGATGTGAGTGATGGCACGAAAACCATTACGATTCCGCTTATGACACCGGAAACTGTAAGTGGCAGTATAATCTTGAAAAGTATTGTGACTTTGTTTGCACCGAGGTCAAGAGCCGCCTCAATCCAGTCGTTTTTGATTCTGGTCATGGAGTTGTATATAGGCAACAGCATGAATGGCAGAAAGTCATAGACCATGCCAAGCACGACTGCTCCGGAGGTATTCATGATGTTGAAGCCCGGCAGTCCGAGAGTGGTGAGTATCGAGTTGATGACACCGTTTTTGGACAAAAGCTGCTTCCATGCGAGTATTCGAAGCATAAAGTTCATCCACATAGGAAGCATGAAAACAAATACTACAAAGCTTTGGTTTTTAATCTTTAAGCCGTTTAAAATCATCGCAAGCGGATAGGACAGCACCAGGCATATTATGGTGCATATGATTCCAAGCCGTAGGGATAAAAGCAGTGCCTTGATATTGGTGTGCTGTGCTATTGCAGCCACATATTCAAATGTGAAGCCTCCGTCAGAGCTTTTAAATGCATAGTACACGATCATGAAAAGCGGAAGTATGATAAATCCGATAATCCATATGAGGTACGGCCCTGCGAGCAGCTGTTTCTTTATTTTAGACATCTATCTCCACCGCCTTTTCATCTGAGGACTCAGGCTTGTGCATTACCTGGATATTAAATGGAATCACCCTGATACCCACATGACTGCCGACCTCTACATATTTGGTGGTGTGCACCATCCAGTCGTAGCCGTTAGCCTTTACCTCAAGCTCATAGTGCACTCCCTTGAAGATATTTGATACGACATCGCCCTGCATGTAGCCGTCCTCCGCAGGCACCAGCTCCACATCCTCCGGGCGGATGACTATATCGACAGGCGTGTTCTCACCAAAGCCCTCGTCCACACAAGGCATCTTTACACCGAGTATCTCGACAAGCTTATCCTTTATCATAACACCGTCGATGATATTACTGTGCCCGATAAAGTCAGCGACAAAGGCATTTTCAGGCTCATTGTAAATGTCCTCTGGTGTGCCAATCTGCTGGATATAGCCCTGATTCATGACTACGATGGTGTCAGACATTGTAAGCGCTTCCTCCTGGTCGTGTGTGACGTAGACGAAGGTGATACCGAGCTCATTTTTGAAGCGGATAAGCTCATACTGCATGCTCTGGCGCAGCTTTAAGTCGAGAGCGCCAAGCGGCTCGTCTAACAGCAGTACCTTAGGCTCGTTTACAATAGCTCTTGCAATAGCGATACGCTGCTGCTGGCCTCCGCTAAGAGAATCCACAGAGCGGTTTTCAAAGCCGTCGAGATTGACGAGCTTTAATGCATACTTTATTTTGTCATCAATGTAAGCCTTGCTTTTTTTCTTTATTTTAAGACCAAACGCGATGTTTTCAGCTATTGTCATATGAGGGAAAAGAGAGTATTTCTGGAAAACAGTGTTCAGATTTCTCTCGTTTGCAGGCACATTTGTGATGTCCTTTGAATCAAACATGATTTTTCCCTTGTCCGGTGTTTCAAAGCCACCGAGCATGCGAAGTGTGGTGGTCTTTCCGCAGCCTGATGGCCCAAGCAGCGTCAGAAACTCATTCTCCCTGATGTATAGATTTAAATCGTCGAGTACAACATTGCCGTTGTATGACTTTGTGATATCGATAAAATCAATTAATTTCTTTCCCATGGTGTAAACCTTTCTCATGTAATTATAGTACTGGTAGGACCTGTATGTTTATAATTTGCTGCTGTACACACTAAAAATGTGGCCGGCAGTAATTACAGACCTATAAAAGAGCTTCTGCAGGGGAAGCGTCAGAAGCTTGGAGGATTGCTGACCCATATGAGCATGGCATCCTTTGAAGACTTATTTTCAATAAAATGCTTCTTACCGGCTTTAAAATAAAAGGACTCACCGGCCTTTACGGTGTGCACTTTGCCACCATAGCAAAGCTTCACGGTGCCCTTTATCACATATCCAAACTCCTCACACTCCTGAGGCAGATATATTTCAGAACTGCCACCCGGATGAAGAGTGAGCCTGACAGGCTCCATGGAGCGGGTCTGTGCGTTTGGAATGATCCATTCCACCCTGCTGTTTTTTTCCTCGTCAATTTTCTCGAAATAGTCGTTTGCCTTGTATACAATCTGCTCAGGTTCCGAATCTGTAAAAAACTCAGCCGGTGTCATACCCAGGCACTGGATGATATCAAGCAGGGTGCCGACTGACGGTGAATTCTGATTTCGCTCAAGCTGGGAGATAAATCCCTTCGTCAGCTCAGCTCTGTCAGCAAGCTCCTGCTGGGTAAGTCCGTACTGGATACGAAGCTCCTTCATACGATGTCCGATATCCATGCTTACTTCCTTTTCTAATACATTTTACGTTATATTTACTGTAGGTTTAATAATAGATTTTTTGTTTACTAAAAATAAACCAACGAGATAATTTTAATATATTTTTTATAAATGTCAAGAGGAATTTTTGTAATAAAAAAACACCTCATTCATTTTTGAATGAGGTGTTTTTTGAGAAGCCGATAACCGGGATCGAACCGGTGGCCTACGCATTACGAGTGCGTCGCTCTACCTACTGAGCCATATCGGCAAGCTATATTATAGTATCAGATATAAGAGTGTATGTCAAATCAAAATTTTGAGTTGAAATTTTAAGAGAGTAATTTCAGAAAGGTATTGACACCATGATGTATATAGTGTATATATAACACATAAACAGTTGATAAATACAGTACGGAGGTAGCATATGAAGCTGATGCAAAATTCAGGAGTGCCCATCTATCAGCAGATAGCGGACAGCTTCAAGACAGATATTTTGGCCGGCAGGTATGAGCAGGGGGAGTTCCTTCCGTCGATAAGAGGGCTGGCAAAGGACCTGAAAATCAGTGTGATAACCACGATGAAGGCTTATGAGCAGCTTGCAGATGAGGGGCTTATCACAGCGGCGCAGGGCAAGGGCTTTTATGTCAATGCACAGGACAGTGAGATGATAAAGGAACAGCACCTGCGCAAGGTGGAGGAATCGCTGACAGACGCGATAGCCGCGGCTGAGGTAGCCGGAATCTCGAACGACGAGCTTAAGGGAATGCTTGAGGCGTTGCTTGAGGTGGATAAATAAAGATATGAAACGAGTCAGGAGGAATGAAAATGACAACAAAGAATGCAATTGAGGCAGCAAAAATCACAAAGGAACTTAAAAATTTTACACTGGATGTGGAGAATTTCGCAATACCGCAGGGCTTTGCCACAGCTTTAATCGGAGAAAACGGAGCAGGAAAGACAACACTTTTAAATATCTTAGCAGGAATCAGGCTAGACTATAAAGGTGAAATCACTTATTTCGGACAGTATTCCGACAAACAGAAGGAAAACTCGGGAGATATTAAAAACCGCATAGGCTATACCGGCCCCGGCAAATACTATCTGCCGCAGTGGACAGTTAAGGATATCGAGGAAATCAGCAAGCTGATGTTTGATGATTTTTCAGCAGATGATTTTCACAGATATTGTGAGGAGCTTGCAATATTTTCACATGGCTGCATTGATATGAAGAAAGCCAACAGCTCATTTTCGGATGGTATGAAGATGAAGCTCATGCTGGCAGGAGTCATGGCGCGAAAGACAGACCTTCTTTTGCTGGATGAGCCGGCATCGCCGCTTGATCCGCTGATGAGAGATAAGCTGTGTCAGATGATTGGCGAGTATATCCATGAGGGCAACGGAAAGCGCAGCGTATTTTTCTCTACACACAATATCTCAGATATGGAAAATATCACCGATTATGCCATTATAATGGAAAACGGACAGATTGTGGAGCAGGGCTTTGTTGAGGATTTGAAGGAAAAATATATCCTGATTAAAGGAGATGCAGCAGATACAGAAGCTGCCGGTAAGGTGCTTTATTCAATGACCAAAAATCCGTACGGCTTTGAGGGCATATGCTTGGCGGAAAACATAGATAAGCTCGCAGGACTTAATGTGACAAAAGAGATTCCGACACTTTACCAGATAAGCGTTGCGGTCATGAAAAATAACACAAAGATTGTGATGCGCTAGTGCGAGGTAAGGTGTTATGGAAAATAAGTCAGGAAGTATGAATGAAAAAATGGTTTCACAGGAACATGATACTGAAAGAACAATTAATAAAAAAGATAACAAAGCAAAGAATGAAGTTCTAACATACATCAGGGATTACCGTGTTATGACTAATCGCAAGTATCGTCTTATAACAAATATACTGATTCCGTTTTTAGCAATTTTTACATCAATGCTAATTGCCTGTTCGAAAACAATCTGGGCATGGATAGGAGTTATAGTAATTGTTTATGATTTTTATATGATGTGTGAGGTGGTGCAGGACTATTTCTGCTTCGGCTGTATGTGCAAGAAGAATGCATTTGGCATGCATTTTTTAAAGGCAGGTTTTAACGGAGTAAGATATTTTGAGAATGCAGTTCTTGTGGATATACTTATAAGACCGCTGCGTATTGGAATTACAATACTCATTGCTTCAATACCATTTATTAAATTTGGAGTTAATATTTGGTCGATATTTGACATTATTATGATATCTTCAATTGTTTCGGTTGGCTCATTAAATATATTCAGATACATGGATATGGGAATGTATATTTATCTGCTGGCGCTTATAGTTATCTTCCCGGCAATTGCAGGTAGTATAGCTGTTTTGATCTATGGCGGGAGAATGTGGTTTATCGCACCTGTGTTAGCAGTGGTGCTTGTAGGAGTGATAGCAGCGACATATTATCATATGATGATGCGTATCCGCAGATCATATTTTGATGTGTAGAGGTATTTTAAATTGGAAGTATATTTGAAAAGGAGAAATATTATGCTGAAAGATATTAAATTAGGATTTAAATTGTTGAGATATGGCTACAAACTGAAGTTGAATGTGATCATGCTTGTATTCTTTGCAGTAATCGGAATTGCATCCGATATAATGAGCAAAGGAACTACAATCATAGGCGGGATATACTTTATGATGAGTGGTATGTTCACATTCCAGCTCATCATGTCGATGGATGTGTCAGAGCTTATCCAGTCCACATCACTGAAAAAGAAGCTGCAGATATACATTCCGGTGATGTCAAGCACGGTAATCAATCTTGTTATTTTTACATTTCTGGTGGTAGAAAGAGTCATTCTGATACAGTATGGAGTGGCAGATAAGACGCAGCTTATCTACACACTTTTTACGCTTGATGTTGCACTGTTTATAGTATATCTGTACACAAGCATATGCTATAAGTATTTTGTACTTGGCTTTATCGTATTCATGGTTTTGTTTATGGGCGTTTTTACTGTGTTTTCAGGAGCAGCGTTTGTGCCGGTTTCTAATGCTGTTTTTAAGCTTGGACTCCCGGTGGTGGCATTGCTAGGCTATATTGCTATTTTTGCAGGTGGAGCGCTTGAGATATTGATAGGAGAGCTGCTTTACAAGAAGCCTTTGTCAGAATTCGCATTCAGGGGATTTTTCCGTGATGCAAAGTAGTGATGTTACTGTTCCCACATAACAGTGCGACAAACAACACAATGATTTCAAAAAATAAGAAATATTTGTGTAAAAATATTGAAAAAATGATCGCTTTGTAGTATGTTATCATTGTCGGTGTAAAGCCGGCAATGAGACTAATTAACATATTATCAGGAGAAAAATATATTAAATGGATAGTGACAGTTATAGTAAACAACAGTTAGACGACTTGTTTATGGATATGATTGCCTACTATGATGGCGATCCAAAGAGAATCCAGCATTTCACCAAGGTGCACAGCTATGCAAGGCTTATCGGTATAGGAGAGGAGCTTGATGATGCCTCGCTCTTTATACTTGAGGCAGCGGCTTACACACACGATATCGGTATACGTGTGGCGGAGGAGAAGTATGGCAGGTGCGATGGAAAGCTTCAGGAGCAGGAGGGACCGATAATCGCCCAGAAGATGCTCTCACAGCTTGGCTTTGAGAATTACATAGTTGAAAGAATTTGTTTTCTCATAGGTCACCATCACACATATGACAATATAGATGGTCTTGATTATCAGATACTCGTTGAGGCTGATTTCCTCGTAAATCTGTATGAGGATGATGCGGGAAACCGTGCAATCGACAAGGCATATAAGCGCATATTCAAGACTGAAACAGGAAAAAAGATTTTTAGACTAATGTTCGGATATGAAGAAGAGGATTAGTATGAGCCGGGCCGGGAGGAGACTTCCGGCCCTTGTTCGTATTATGCAGCTTATATCGGAAATAGTAATTAATCAGAATAGTAAATATGCAGAATAGTTATCTGAAATAATATTTTGGGATATGTCAAAAATTTTTGAATTTTGAGAAAGAAATAATATAATATGGCAAACAAAATAAATTATCAAAAATTAATGGAAGATTTAATAAAAGAAAATTGCATGGACAATAACTGCACTCCACGGCTTTTGCTTCATAGCTGCTGTGGGCCGTGCAGCACATACTGCATACAGACGCTCTCGGAGTATTTTAAGGTGACGGTATTTTATTACAATCCAAATATTTACCCGCCAGAGGAATATCACATGAGAGCACAGGAGCAGAAGCGCTTTATAGATGAGTTTCCGGTGAAAAATCAGGTTGACTTTGTGGAGGGTGTGTACGACACCAAGCGCTTTTACGATATGGCACGCGGCATGGAGGCTGTGCCTGAGGGCGGGGAGAGGTGCTTTAAGTGCTACAGGCTGCGTCTTGAGGAGAGTGCACAGTATGCAAGGGAGCATGGCTTTGATTTTTTTACTACGACACTTTCCATCAGCCCGTTGAAGAATGCCGAAAAGCTCAATGAGATAGGAAAAGACTTAGAGAGCCAATATGGAGTGCGATATCTTTTCTCTGATTTTAAGAAGAAAGAGGGCTATAAAAAGTCCACGGAGATATCAAAGCAGTATGATATGTACAGGCAGTACTACTGCGGCTGTGTATTTTCCAAGGAGCAGCGTGACAGAGAGATTGCAGCACGTGGGTGAAAATGTGGTTGCGTGACAACAAAAATTATTATATAATTTAGCACAGTAAAGCGGCTGTTTAGAGCAGGCGGCGGTATTACATCTTATTTTTATACAATACATTGTGATACATGAAAATAAATCATCATTTAATAATCAAGGAGGAATCTCATGGCACAGTTATGGGGAGGACGTTTCACAAAGGAGACAGATCAGCTCGTTTACAATTTCAATGCGTCCATTTCATTTGATCAGAAGTTTTATAAAGAGGATATAGAGGGCAGCATCGCCCATGTTACGATGCTTGGAAAGCAGGGCATCATCTCACAGGCAGAGAGCAATGATATAGTGGCTTGCCTAAAGCAGATACTTAAGGAGGTAGAGTCAGGGGAGCTTGAAATCAGCTCAAAGTATGAGGATATCCACAGCTTCGTTGAGGCTACACTCATAGACAGGCTTGGTGACACAGGAAAGAAGCTTCACACAGGCCGAAGCAGAAACGACCAGGTAGCTCTTGACATGCGTCTTTTCACCAGAAAGACAGTGAAGGAGACTGATAATGAGCTTAAGGAGCTTTTAGCTGTTATCCTTAAGATTATGAAAGAAAACACACAGACTATCATGCCGGGCTTTACACATCTGCAGAAGGCCCAGCCGATCACTCTGGCTCACCATATGGGCGCATATTTTGAGATGTTTAAGAGAGACAGATCAAGACTGTGCGATATATATAAGAGAATGAACTATTGCCCGCTTGGCTCAGGAGCACTTGCAGGCACTACATATCCACTTGATAGGGACTATACAGCACAGCTTCTGGATTTTTACGGACCGACACTTAACAGTATGGACGGTGTGTCAGACAGAGATTATCTGATTGAGTTTTTATCGGCTCTTTCAACTATCATGATGCATCTGTCACGTTTTTCTGAGGAAATTATCATATGGAATTCAAACGAGTACCAGTTTGTTGAGATTGACGATGCGTACAGCACAGGAAGCTCAATCATGCCACAGAAGAAAAATCCTGATATAGCAGAGCTTGTCAGAGGAAAGACAGGCCGTGTATACGGTGCTCTTATGAGTATTCTTACAACTATGAAGGGAATTCCTCTTGCATACAATAAGGATATGCAGGAAGATAAGGAGCTTTCCTTTGATGCAATGGATACGGTAAAAGGCTGTGTCGCTTTGTTCAACGGCATGCTTGCCACCATGCGCTTTAACAAAGACAGAATGCGCCAGTCCGCAAATCATGGATTTACGAATGCCACAGATGCGGCTGATTACCTGGTAAACCACGGTGTTCCATTCCGTGATGCACATGGAATCGTTGGACAACTCGTACTGTACTGCATTGAGCATAAGAAAGCGCTGGATGATATGAAGCAGGAGATGATACAGATAGCATCGCTTATGGCACAAAAGGCTGTCGCAGCTTCGATCACCACAGACATTCAGGATACACTCGTTGAAGAGACACTTAAGGAAATGGGAGAATCAACATGGCTAAGCTAGTATCTAAGGTATACGGTGATGCATTGTTTGAGGCTGCCCTTGAGGACAACAGGCTATCCAGCCTGTCTGACGAGGTAACAGCAGTAAAGGAAATCATTGCTGCAAATGATGACCTCTCAAAGCTGATGGATCATCCGCAGATTGATAAAGAAGAAAAGGTCAGAATCATCGAAGAAATATTTGGGGGAAGAGTTTCAGCGGAGCTGGTAGGGCTTATGAGAATGATTATAGAAAAGAATCATTACAAAGAGCTTACATTAGTTTTCGACTACTTTCTTGACAGAGTCAAGGAGTACCAAAATATCGGAACAGCATACGTCACATCTGCATTTGAGCTTTCAAAGGAGCAGAAGCTTGCTGTGGAGAAACGACTTCTTGACACGACAAAATACGTGAAATTTGAGATGCATTTTGAGGTGGATACCGCGCTCATAGGCGGTATGAAAATCAGAATCGGGGACAGAGTGGTGGATTCATCTGTCAGCAGCAGATTAGAAAGACTCACCCGCGATTTGACAAAAATACAATTGAAAGTAGGTGAATGCGCTCCATGAATCTAAAGCCGGAAGAAATCAGCTCAGTAATAAAGGAGCAGATTAAAAGATACGCTTCCCAGCTCGAAGTCGCTGATGTAGGAACAGTCATTCAGGTGGCAGACGGAATCGCACGTATTCATGGTCTTGAGAATGCGATGCAGGGCGAACTTCTGGAATTCCCAGGTGAAGTATACGGCATGGTTATGAACCTGGAAGAAGACAATGTAGGTTCGGTTCTTCTCGGTGATCATAAAAATATCAACGAGGGAGATATAGTGAAGACAACAGGACGCGTGGTGGAAGTGCCTGTTGGCGATGCGATGCTTGGTCGTGTCGTAAATGCGCTCGGTCAGCCAATCGATGGCAAAGGACCAATCGCAACCACGAAGTCAAGACAGATTGAGAGAGTCGCATCGGGCGTTATCTCTCGTAAGTCGGTTGACACACCGCTTCAGACAGGTATCAAGGCGATTGACGCCATGGTTCCGATCGGAAGAGGACAGCGTGAGCTTATCATCGGTGACAGACAGACCGGTAAGACGGCGATCGCGATCGATACGATCATCAATCAGAAAGGACAGGGCGTAAAATGTATTTACGTTGCGATCGGTCAGAAAGCATCTACCGTAGCAAGCCTTGTCAAAACATTAGAAGAATTTGGGGCAATGTCCTACACGACAGTGGTTGCTTCCACTGCAAGTGAGCTTGCACCATTACAGTATATTGCACCGTATGCAGGATGTGCGATCGGTGAGGAATGGATGGAGAACGGAGAAGATGTTCTCGTAATTTACGATGACTTAAGTAAGCATGCAACTGCTTACCGTACACTCTCTTTGCTCCTTCGTCGTCCACCGGGCCGTGAGGCTTATCCGGGTGATGTATTCTATCTGCATTCCAGACTCTTGGAACGTGCAGCAAAGTTGTCGGATGAACTCGGTGGAGGATCGCTTACAGCTCTTCCAATCATCGAGACACAGGCAGGCGATGTATCTGCGTATATCCCGACAAACGTTATTTCCATCACAGACGGACAGATCTATCTGGAGACAGAGATGTTCAACTCCGGTTTCCGTCCGGCGATCAATGCGGGTCTTTCCGTATCCCGTGTAGGTGGTGCCGCACAGATCAAGGCTATGAAGAAGGTATCCGGCTCTCTGAAGCTGTCCTACTCCCAGTACCGGGAGCTGCAGGCATTCTCCCAGTTCGGCTCCGATCTGGATGCGGACACCAAGGCCCGTCTGGCACAGGGCGAGCGCATCGTGGAAGTGCTCAAGCAGAACCGCTCCGCTCCCGTGCCTGTAGAAAAGCAGGTGGCCATCCTGTATGCGACCATCCACGACTACCTCGTGAACATCAAGGTGCCTGCCGTGGCCGAGTACGAGAAGGGCCTGTACGAGTATCTCGATACCGACGCAGCCGGTGCTTCCGTGATGGAGACCATCCGCACCACCGGCAATCTGGATAAGGACACCGAGGAGCAGCTCAAAGCCGTGCTGACCCGGTATACCGAAAGCTTTGTCAAGGCGCATTAAAGGGAAGGAGGCGTAACGCATGGCTGGTTCCATGAAGGACATCAAGCTGCGCATCAAAAGCGTAGAGAGCACCATGCAGATCACCAAGGCCATGGAGCTGGTGGCTTCCTCCAAAATGCGCCGTGCCAAGGAGCGGGTGGAGCACAGCCGCCCCTATTTTGAAACGCTGTACGCATCGCTGACCAAGATCGCGGCGGCAGACCCCCGGGCCCGCAATCCCTACCTGCGGCGAGATGAGATCAAACGCACCCTGCTGATCGTCATTGCAGGCGACCGCGGCCTGGCCGGCGGCTATAACGCCAATGTGTTCAAGCAGGCCGACGCCGCCGAAGGCCCCGTCACCGTGCTGCCCATCGGCAAGCGCTCGGCAGAGTACTTTGCCCACCACGAAGCCGAACTGTTCACGCAGGAAGTGCTGCTGGCCGCCGATGTATCGGTGGGACAGTGCTTCCAGCTGTCCCGCCAGATCACCGAGGGCTACCTCAAGGGCGAGTACGATGCGGTAAAGATCTGCTACACCCGGTTCGATTCCATGATGACCCAGACGGCAGTCTCCATCGAGGTGCTGCCGCTGGCTATGGAGCCCACCGAGCAGCAGAAGGCCGAGGCGCGCCGCAGTCAGATCCTGTACAAGCCCAGCAGCGAGGAAGTATTCAGCGCGATCATCCCGGAGTATGTGGCCGGCATCGTCTACGGTGCCGTGTGCGAGAGCGTGGCCAGTGAGCTGGCCGCCCGCCGCACCGCCATGGATGCCGCCACCAAGAACGCCGGTGAGATGATCGACCATCTCAACCTGTATTATAACCGTGCCCGTCAGGCTGCTATCACGCAGGAGATCACCGAGATCGTGGCCGGCGCGGAGAACTAAGACTATCAAGAAGGAGTTGTAGCCTATGTCCGAAAAACATATCGGCAAGGTGATCCAGGTCATCGGCCCGGTGCTGGACATCCAGTTCAAGGATGGAGAGCTGCCGGACCTGCTCAACGCCATCGAGATCGACAACCACGGCGAAAAGCTGGTGGTGGAGGTGGCGCAGCTGATCGGCGATAACGTCGCCCGCTGCATCGCCATGAGCAGCACCGACGGCCTGGTGCGCGGCACCGAGGCCGTGGACACCGGCGAGTCCATCAAGGTCCCCGTCGGCGACCAGTGCCTGGGCCGCGTGTTCAACCTGCTGGGTGAGCCGGTGGACAACAAGCCCGCCCCCACCCCGGAAGCCTACTGGCCCATCCACCGTCCCGCTCCCAGCTACGAGGAGCAGCAGTCCACCACCGAGATCCTCGAGACCGGCATCAAGGTCGTGGAC
>OHEV01000516.1_pt1 | contig 21649 bp, 27 predicted proteins | sample 1567331 | NCBI WGS metagenome assembly OHEV01 (sample SAMEA3879561, study PRJEB24766) | human gut metagenome | biome: human-associated habitat; feature: feces | place: USA | collected 1985/1987 | reverse complement strand
ATATGTCTATTTCCAACAAATGTTCTAATTTCATTTTTCTTACTATCTGCTTTTATTGTTTCCCCCAAAAAATTTATATAATATGCTTTTTCTTGATTTATACCTTCTTGCCATAAATCAATGTAATCATTATCATTTAAAAGCTCTTCTAAATATTCTTGATTTTCATTATTTGAACATGCATTAAAATCACCGCAAATAATTTTAGAGCCACTTTCCTTAATTTTTGACAGTATCTCTTCACGCTTCCTCTCGTTTTTTCTTTTTTTATCAATTAATGGGAGATGAACACCTGCAAATTTATATTTTTCATATTCAACAAATACACAAGTATAATCATCATTCAAATCAATATTAGACTTTGAAATATTCTCATCTTTACTAATTGCTACTGATAAATGAATTCGGCTATCAATAGGTTCTTTATAATTTCCTGCCCATTCTGCATGATATTGTTTATTAATCCTGTTATATCTACACTCTTGAATAAATGCTATATCAGGTGAAACAAAGTTAAAGTAATCATTAAAACTGTCATCAATAACAAAATTAAACATATTCATATTAAGTGTCAATAATAGCATTTTTTACCCCTCACAAATCCCGATTTCTCAGTTTCAAAAACTTGAATTTCTATTTGTGTTGTCATGTCATTACATAATCTTTTTCTCCGGTAGCCTCATCTAAGCCACTATGCTGAATCTCAAATCCTTCTCTCTTATAAAAAGATATTGCCCGTGCGTTCTTTTGGTATACGTTCAAGTGCAACTTATTCCTTTTATCCTTTGCATAATTCAGCAGAATTTTACCTATACCCTGCGATTGCATTTCACCAGAAACAAAAATGCCCTCAACATATTCATCATTTAACCCTAGGGTTAAACTTAACTACTATTTTTTCTTTGCGATATAAAATACATAACTGTAATAATCTACTACTAATCTAAAATAAAGCGATTATAAGCTATCCTTTTTCCTGTGTTTGTTTTAAAGTTTTCATCTATACACTTTTTTATCTTTTCCTGTTCTTTTTCTTTATCCATAACCGTTAAATTTTCAAGCAAATCAGCTTCCCATTGTATTTGAAAATCAAGTCCATCAATTTTAGATGGAGTATGATGGTTGCCTATTATAAAGCATATTCTATCAATATTTTTGTTATAGCCTACCTTTTTTAATATTTCTTTCGCTACTTCTGGTCCTTCCTTTTCTTGATAGACACCATCAATAGAACCGTATTTTTTTTGTGCTTCAACCGCACCAATATCATGTAGTATAGCAATTTTTGTTCGCCGATACAATCAGCATCATGGGACGGCGCATTTCATCCTGCATCCCCGGAATATCCATCATGTATTCCGGCGGCTGCGGCTCCACAATATGATTTATTATAAAACCATTTGAAAGCAGTGTATTTAGATATGTGGTCAGTGTTCTATGATATTTTGTAACCTTTTCTCCCAAAAACACAGCTGTCCGTTTGCCCTCATAATAATAATTATCCACCGGAAAATGCAGTATTTCTCCTTTTTCGTTATAATACCAGTCTTGTGTTCCATAGGCAGTAAAAACAGGATGTTCAACCGTAAAAACTAGCTTACCACCAGACTTCAGTATTCTATATATCTTTTTTACTAAAATCTCATAATCTGCTACATAGTGAAACGCAAGTGAACTTAATATTACATCAAAACTCTCCTCTGGGAATTCCACATCTTCTATAGCACAGCATTTATATTCAACCTGTGGAAAATGTGTTTTTTCTTTGGCTACCTCGAGCATTTTATGAGAAATATCAACACCTACAACAGAAGACGCTCCGTGTTCCATCGCATAAATACAGTGCCATCCATAGCCGCATCCTAAATCAAGCACACGCTTATCTTTAAAATCCGGCAGCAGCTTTCTCAATGTTTCCCATTCTCCTGCACCGGCTAGTCCCTGCTGTGAGCGACTCATTTGACTGTATTTTTGAAAAAATGTATTATCATCATATTTGTTTTCTTTTCCACATTCTACATAATTCAACCTCTTTCACCTCGCTGTAAACTTCCGATTTTTCGTTCTCTGCGACTTCCCAATAAACGGGAATTTGACTTGCCTATTTTCTTAAAATCTCATGTGGAGCTTCTATTTCATTTGCCAAGGTATGCTCTGTTAATTCTGACATCAATTTCAATTTTTTATTAATCAATGGTCGCATACAATTAGGAACATGTTCCTGATGCGCTCTGTGGATTGCTACACATTCCTTACAGTTTCCGTGATAACGACAGGCTTTCAGGCAAGGACAGTGATCTTTGTCTTTATACTCCTTACGAAATTCCGCTGCAAATTCTTCTTGCAGTCTCAGTCCCTCGACACGGTTTCCCTTATGAAATTCTACCATTGCATCCAGTTCTTTCTGGTTCCCTTCAATCTTCATGTTATTATAGCGCCTCCATTTCAACTATTCCTCATTTTCTGATAAATTCCTGTTATACAAACTGGAATTGTTCGAGCTTTTCAAATACTAACGTCCTTAATTCTGTTCAATAATTGATTTATAGTAGTTACCAAAGTCAGCAAGTGAATTAACAATTGGAAGCATTTTTGTTCCGAGTTCCGTTAAGCCGTATTCAACTCTCGGTGGCTGCTCATGGTAATCGTGGCGATATGCCAGCCCATCACTCATCATTTGTCTTAAACTATCTGTCAAAACCTTTTGTGAAATACCATCTATACTTCGTTGTAGCTCATTGAATCTCCATGGACGCTCTTTCAAGTTACGCAAAATCAGCAGTTTCCATTTTCCTCCGATAAGAGATACTGCTGTTGCAACTGGGCATTCCGGTAATTCTTCTTTTGCTCGCATAATTCTCACCTCCGAGTCTATTGTAACACATTCAATTTTGAGTGTACAGTTACAAAAAGGTGCGTACTTGTTTTTGTATGTGTCTCACACTATACTAATACCAAGCAACCAGAAACTACAAATTAACTATGGAGGTATTATTATGGCAAATTACACAAAAACAACTATTGGAAAGGAAAACCGAATTGAGCTGCATGAAAAGTTGTCTTTAACAGGTGCAGAAATCAGTTTAAACGAACTACCTGCAGGAGCAAATGTCCCATTTGTTCATTCTCATAAAGAAAATGAAGAAATCTATGGAATTCTTTCAGGTAACGGCAAAGCCATAATTGATGGAGAAGAAATCAGTCTTTCAACTGGAGACTGGCTAAAAATCGCACCTGCTGCAAAGCGTCAGTTTTTTGCATCCGATATTTCTGGAATTACTTATATCTGCATTCAGGTAAAAGAAAATTCTCTGGAACATTTTACAGCAGAGGATGCCGTAATCGGCTAATTAAAAGTATTTATTTACAAAAATGCACAGTTCACGATAAGCTAAGAACTGTGCATTTCTTTTTTGTTCAATATTACGTTTTCTCAATTTTTCAAACAAGAAGTTATTAGTGATTATCTTTTAGAAAACAGCCAACTACAGCGACGCCAAATCCAAGAACACCTAGGACATATCCCCAAAAATTATTTGTTGTCACAGCAATTCCTAAAGGTATTATTGCAATCCCCAATAACTCAATCTTAATTCCTTTCATCGCAAATACCTTCGTTACAAACTGAAATTTGTCTATTTTTTATCCTTATATGCATATCCAAAGTTTATTGGTGGTGCAGTCACTGATACATACACAAATTCCTCATTACCATCATTCAATAAACCATGAACATCTTTATCTGCAAATCTTACAACATCCCCAGCAGTAAACACTTTTTCTTGTTCATCTGCAAGTAATAGTTTACCCGTTCCTTTTGTTGCATACCAAATTTGTTCTGACGCATCATGTGTATGTCTTGGTTGGCAAGCACCTATTTCAAGATGAACCTCTGTAATTGTCACCCTTTCACTTGATGAATTTTCAGGATTTAATAGTTGTCTTGAAACAACTCCTGGATTTGATAATTCAACTATCTTCTCTTTACTTATGAATTCCATACTATACCTCCACAACTTCCGATTGAGATTTCACCTATTCTAAGAAATTTAATAACTGTTATATTTTGTTATCAAATTTCTCACAAACCATTGAAAATACTAAGTTTGTAACAAGTGTGTTTTCCCTTATATATTCCCTTGTGTTATATCGTTCCATCAGTGTTTATGGACTCTGGTAAGGGAAAAAGCAAGGGAAACAAAATCATATAACACAGTATAACACAAAATAAAACTGACATGGTGAACTGATTGAAATGCTTCTGAATTTCTTATTTTGATTAATTGATTTGAAGGAGACACGATATGAATATTATTTACGCAGAATACAATATGTACCGGAATAGCATAGACATTTACACCTGTGCCGGATATATGCTCCGTATTGACTGCAACAAGGCAGAAGATGGTATTAAAACTACACCATGCTCTCAGTGTGCATTAAATGCTCTTGCTATTGATGAACCTCTTGAATATGCAAAACTATATCTGGATGGAACTATGCAGATATGGGTAAACGCAGAAGACTCTATTGAACTTTAAGTACACTAAGGGACTGCTACTCTAACAATTAAAAAAGTGCAATAGCAACAGCCCCTTTGTATTTTTACAAGTTTCGACCTAAAAAACAATTATTTCACATTCGCATTATACAAGTCCATAAAATAAGAATCTGTATGTAGTAGTTCTTCAAAAGTACCTTGTCCAACAATCCTCCCTTCTTTAAAGAGAATAATTCTGTCAAAACCTGCAATGGAATTTAATCTATGTGCAATGGCAATGACAGTTTTATCTTTCTTTTTTTGCATAACTGATTTCATTACATTTTCTTCTGTTAAATTATCCATTGCAGATGTTGCTTCATCCAAAATGACAAGTTCGGAGTCTTCAAACCACAAGCGAGCTAATGCAAGTCTTTGTTTTTCTCCACCCGATAAACAAGTACCTTTCTCACCAATTTCAGTATTTAAACCTTCCGCAAGATTTTCAACTAAATGAGATAGTTGCACTTCACTCAATGCCTCCAGCATTTGTTCTTCTGATACTTGTTTCTCAAATACCAGATTTTCTTTTATTGTTCCGTCAAAAACAGGGGCATCCTGTGATAGATAACTAACTCTATCATACAGATTATTAAGACAAATTTCTTTTAACTCCATGTCTCCTAAGCGAACTTCTCCTTGATTATATTTTAGCAACCCTAATAATATCCTAATCAAGGTCGATTTTCCGGAACCACTTTCTCCTACAAAAGCTATTTTTTCTCCCTTTTGTATTGACAGGCTCAAGCCATCTATAATTTTTCGTTCCTCATATTGGAATGATAAATTTCTTATTGCAATTTTTCCAACATTTGTATTTATTTCGTTACCGTTTCTTAATTGAACATCGTCTTTTAAGCCTAAAAATTCCTCAAATCTCTTATACGACGCCTTGTCTAATTTATATTGGACATAAAGTACATTAAAAATGGCAATTGGCGTATAAGCATTTTCAATCAGTGCAATTAGTGCAACCACAGAACCTACTGTAAGTTTTTTCGTTTTCCATGCATAAAAAAGAATACCAATATCTAACATTGCCACAAGTAGTGCAAATATTGTGAAGAATGCTTCATGAATCATATTCATTTTTACTTTTGATGAAACAATATCATCTTTTGCATTACAAGTCTTCTTTATTTCACTCGGGAACTGTTTGCTCATACGAAATACCAACATTTCCATATAGCCTCTGACCAAATAGTGATTTAATAGTTCTTCACTATTCAAAATCTTTTCTTTTATTTTGTAAAGAAATTTCAATAGAATGTTGGTTATTATAAAAATAACCGTATAGCCTACAAACAGTACATAAGTGACTTTTTCATCTATTTTCCAAATAAAGTATATACTAAAACTAATGGTAGGAAGTAAGTCACGAATCAAACACAACCAGAAATTGAATAATACATTTCTTCCTGCTGCTGAACCATTCTCAATCCTTTGAACAAGTTTGCCCGTTCCTATTTTCTGATATTCCGTATAATCGATTGTACTTATTTTTCTAAGTGACAAAAGCTTAAAATCCAGATAAATACCATGTTCCAACTTCTTTTCAGGGTAATTATCCAGATAATTCATACAGTAATTTACCAGCAAAATAAAACCATATGTTGCAACTCCTGCAAATGCAAGTGTTCTATCAGCCAATCCATCAATAACCTTTTGAAAATAGTCAACCTTGTAATTAGCCACAAATGAATTAAATATACCTAGTCCAATGTAGACCAATACCCATATGCTGTTTTTCTTTAATATTTCTTTTATATAACGCATAACTGTACTCCTTTACATATTGTATTTCAAGCATCAGGGCAGTACAGTCAACGACTACTGGCAAGTTTCTTTTAACCTCAGCACAATCTGCCAACAGTTTACATCAACTGTACTGAGTAGTTACCTCGGATAATTTTCATATCGTTCTCACCTCTTCCTAAAAATTTTCTATTATTATATCATGCTAAGTTCCAATATTCTATCGTAATTCCGTCAAAAGAATATAAAACAAAAAGCATATTATCTTCCCCCTCTGTCCTTTGTCTGCCTGCTGATACTGTTCTGGTTTTCAGCGGCTTCCCTTTGTAGTCTTGCAAGTTTATCCGACAGTTTTTCATCCTTATGCGTAGGTGTATCCGGTTTTCTGCAGGCATTCTTCCAGCTTTCGTATTGTCTCTGATAATCCGTATAAGCATTCCTGCATTCTCTGAATGTCAGCAGGAACTCGTTCATGTTTTCAAAACCGCTATTACGAACCATATTTGAGAGTCCTACCTTTAATCGGTTGATATAATCCGTCTTTTCGTCAATCTTTCTCTGCAAATCGCCTTTTCTGGTGAGCTTCGCCAGTCCCTTTAAGTTTGACATTTCGATTTCAAGACTGCCTCTTAGTTTCTCAGCTTCAAAGATAATGGCATTCTGGCTGTCCAGTTCTGTCTTTATCTTTTTTAACTTCGGATAAGCGGCTGCTTCCGGTATCATAACAGGCTCTGGCGGTAACACATCTGCTGTAAGTATTCCGTTGTCCTGCTTTTGAGCTTTGTTTTTATCTTCGTGAGCATTTTCACGCTGCTGCCTGCTGTGAATGCCTCTTATAGCCTCAAGCACCTTTGTGATAAGCAGTACCAGCTCTGCTATTGCCATATTCAGGATAAGCGAGAGCATTTCGGGCTTATTGCCGTATCGCTCAATCGATCTCTTTACTGGCTCTGTGATATGTTCCCTCTTTATCTGTAAAATCCGTTATAGGAATCACTCTTACACTACTCGCCGTCTTAGGTTCTTTCAAAACACATTTACCTCTATGCTGATATACCCTTGCATTATTGACATTTATAGTTTTCTCTTTCAGGTCTACATCGTCAAATGTCAGTGCGTTTATTTCAGACCTTCTCATTCCTGTTGTTATAGCAAGATATATCAACAATTTCACATTACTACTTGCGTCCTTGTCTACCAGCTCAAAGAGTTTCTTTACCTCATCCTCGTTATATGACTGAATCTGCTTCTTTACAATTTTTGGCGTAATCACATCACCTACAAAATTGTAAGATATGCTTATATAGTGTAACTGCATAGCTTTGCTGCAATGACTGCTATTCCAACGCACAATCCTAAACCGAACCACTGCATACATCATCACTTCCTTTCCTCATTAGTCATCCTGTTTCTTTCTGATTCTTCTTTTGACAGTATTATCATCAGGATTCTTCTCAACAAGTCTTGCTGATATCTTTAGCATTTCATCATTTACATCTAATGGAACAAGATTCCATTGTTCATCCCCATGTCTGAGTCCTAAGTATAGTACATGTGTCGGATCTGAACCAATCGTATCAATATATTCAGAACTTATCTGATATACTCTGTCCTTAGCCTTACTATTACTGATAGCTTCAAGCAGATTCTTCTTTAAAGTATTAGTGGTCTTATTTCTGCTGTGTGAACTGCCATATGCAATTATCAGCTTGTATTCCCCTGCAGTGTTGACAGCCTGTGTAATGTACTCAAAGTTATCCTTATCATATGTCAGTTGTGATGTAGTAGGCTTTCTGTCAAACACTTCTGAATACAGGTTCATAATCCTTACCTCATTTAATCCAAGCTCTTTCATATGATTAATTAGATGTAACTGCGTACTGTCAATCTTTGTAATGTTGTCTCCATCAACTGTCGGATACAGACCTATAAGAATTGCTTTGTCACCTTTAAACCCGTCTATCGTTTTCTTAATCTCATATGTATGATTTCCCCGATAGACAACTTCTGTTATCAACTGTTCTTTCTTACTTTCCATAGAAAACCTCCTTAGTCTTACATTTGTAAAAGAATCCCCAGTAAGCATCTGTACCTATGAATGCCCTTATATGCCACTCAGAACCATTTTCTATACATATCAGGTCGTCAAACTCATAGTCACCTTCAATCAGGTTATACTCCCTGAGACAATCCTTGTATGTATCACTGTCTATACCATCATCATCCGTCAGTATATGGAAGTTTCCACATGCACCATCTTCAAAACATTCTTCTACAAGTCCAATGTGATACTTTGCATTATTTATTACTTTCTGTAGAAGCCTGTATAACCCCTTGAAGCTCTTTTTCACTCCTAAATGTATATTTCATGCCAGTCTCCTATTTCACAATGCTTACAGCGTCATTTACGGCGTTATAGTAATACAGATTGTCAGACAGTATATCTACCTCCTCCAAGCTCTCTTTATTAGCTTCTTTAATCATTTGCTTAACATAGCCACAATTTACATATTCCTTATCCATTACCAGTAGCAGAAATTCATGTACAGAAGACGGAATCATGTAAACACCATCCATATTTTTCTCTTTACAGAAATTCTTCAACACATCTGGATACAAGATACATGAAGCCCCAAAATGCTTTTTGAAATTAGTCAGTACAAAAATAGTCTCAGGAGTGTTGCTGACATCTTCCTGAGACTGGTTATCTATCTTTGATACAATATCCGTAAGTGACATGATACTCGGAGCATAGAGTTTCCGAGTATTCTTAGTCGCAAATGTATACAAATCATTTTCCGTAACTCCCAAATGCTCCATCAATGCATTTGTAACATCTGATGAAGCTGTAGCATTGAAATCAATATCAATGATTAGCTTATATGTAATGGCTAAATCCGTACCTTTCAATAGCCTGTAAGGTATAGTCTTTAGTCTGCTCTTATTAGAATCAGCATTCACCAATGTATAGACAATCCTGTCTTTTAGCTTCTCCAAATTGATTTCACAATCAAACTTAGGAAACAGGCTTCTATTAATCACAGCTACAATCTCGTCAACTGATTCACTAGTCCAGTAACATATCTTTGCAACATTCATGTCTTTTCTCCTGACCTGAATTCCTTTCAGTTATGTGTCATTGTTCTTCATAACTTCAACACTTTTCACCTCATATTCTTCTCCAAGTTTTTTCTGCACTTCATTAATCACATCATTCATTTTGTCATCCATAGTAACCTCCTATAAATAAAATAAGAGCAAGCACTTAAGTTTCTATACTCAAGTACTTGCTCTGTTTCTTTGTATCAAAGTTATTATATATAGTTTAAAGTTGGTGATTTACAGGTGATTTATAAGATGTAATCTATAAACTGGAAATTTCTCAATTCTTCATCTCTGTTTTTTCTTTTCCAATTAATAGACCAATCGTTGAAATAACAAAAATTAATGCTGATGTTAGAGAAAAAATACCATCAGTAACCACAAATATGATAAACGTGGCTAATGGAATATAATTAAGAATACTTTTCAAAATTTTCATGTCCAATCCTCCCTTAGATTTCATAATAGGTTTTTCTTTATTTTACCACATGACAAAGGGTATTGGTATTGGTATTTTCGTTCTTTGATGACTGATTCTATGATATTTATTTCTTCATCAGTAAGGTTGTATTCTTCGTAAAGCTCTTGGTCTGTAAATATATGCTTATTTCCACCTGCCTTATAACTACCTTTTATGATATAATCTAAAAATCTTAAAATTTTTTGTAACAAAACAATCCTTTCTACGTCTAACCTATGAACAAAGGAGGTGACAGTTCTGGATTATGAGAAATTGTACAATTCCTATTACTTGCAAGTATACTCATATGTAATGACAATTGTAAAAAATCAACATCAGGCTGAGGAAATTACCCAGAATACTTTTTATAAGGCCATGACCGCAAAGAAGGCATATGCTGGCAAATCAAGCGAACAGACCTGGCTTTGCAGCATAGCAAGAAATCTGGCAATGGACGAATGCCGAAAAAACACAAAATTTACAGAGCTTGACGAAGAGCAGCTCGAACAACCCGATAATATGGTAAAAAGCCTGGAAAATAAAGATACAGCTCTTCAGATTCATCTTATACTGCACGAGCTTGATGAGCCCTACAAGGAGGTCTTTCAGCTTCGAATATTTGGTGAATTGCCATTCTCCCAAATAGGCATGATATTTGGAAAAACAGAGAACTGGGCACGGGTAACTTACCATAGGGCCAGACTGAAAGTCAAAGAAAGGATGGATAGAAATGACTAATCCAATTACACAATCAACCGATGAAACCTGCAATATAGTTCAGGATTTACTCCCACTATACTATGACGATGTATGCAGTCCCTCAAGCAAAAGGCTTGTTGAAAAACACCTTAAGACTTGTGAAAAATGTCAAAATACATACAATGAGCTAAAAAACGATTCTATTGATTCAATGATAAAAAAAGAGGCCGACAGTGTATTAAAGCAGCATGAGAAAAAAGAAAAAACTGCTGCCTACAAGACCGGAGTCATAATAGCCGGATTACTGCTTATCCCAATACTCATCACATTCATAGTGTGTCTGTCAAATGGCGGTGGTTTAAATACCTTTGCGGTGGTAACAGCATCTATGCTTCTTGTAGCTGCAATGACAGTTGTTCCACTTATGGCACAGCAGAAAAAACTGACCAAATGCATAATCTGCGGTGTTTTTGCTCTGCTTTTGATATTCTTTTTTGTTGACAGAATGTATAGTTCAAATGAATTTATGCTTTGGTCTGTTCCAACTATATTTGGATTATCAATTGTTCTCTTTCCGTTTGTCATCAGAGGAATTGAGCTTCCACCTGTTTTATCAGACAAAAAAGCTCTTATCACTATGCTGTGGGATACCTTATGGCTTTTCCTCACAATCATTGAGGTGTGTGGCCATACAAACGATGTTGCCGGAATGAAGGCCGGCTGTATTATAGCATTTGTCTTTGTACTTGCAGCCTGGCTCATATTTTTCGATGCACGATATTTAAACGCAAACGGATTTATAAAATCCGCAATTATAGTTTTGATAGCTTCGGTTTGGACAGCTTTTGCCGATGACATATGCGAGTTTTTAATCTTTGGCACCAGACAAATCACTATAAAGTCTGTGAATTTTTCTGACTGGACTTCTAATATCTGCGTGAATGCCAATGTTTACGCTATTGTGCTTGTGTCCGGTGTTATTATCGCCTCTATACTTTTTGTAGCAGGCGGTATTAAAGCATTTGCTAATAAAAAATAAATTAGTTTTCTCTTTGAAATATTATTACAAAACCCCTCCCACAGATTTCTATCTGTGGGAGGGGTTTTTATAGTCATTATTCAATAAGTGCCTACAGATTAGCAAACACCCTGTGCAAGCATAGCGTCAACTACTTTCTCAAAGCCTGCGATATTTGCACCTGCAACATAGTCAGTCTTTCCACCAACTGTTGCATTGTATCTCTTAGCAGCATCACTGATGTTAGCGTAGATTGTCTCCATGATACCCTTGAGCTTTCCGTCAACCTCTTCGAATGTCCATGAAAGTCTCTCAGAGTTCTGGCTCATCTCAAGTGCTGATGTAGCAACACCACCTGCATTGGCAGCTTTACCACCTACGAAGAGTACTCCGTTCTCCTGAAGGTATTTTGTAGCCTCAAGAGTTGTAGGCATGTTAGCACCCTCTGTTACAGATGTAACACCGTTAGCAACGAGCATCTTGGCATCCTCAATGTCTAACTCATTCTGAGTCGCACATGGAAGAGCAAGATCTACCTTGTACTGCCATACACCGTGCTCACCGTTCTGCTTTGCATGATACTCAGCAGTTGACTTAGCAGCTGCATACTCAGTAAGACGGGCACGCTTAACTTCCTTAACTTCCTTAAGAAGAGCAACATCAATTCCGTTTGGATCATAAATCCATCCGGTAGAATCAGAACATGTTACAACCTTAACACCGAGCTGCTGTGCCTTCTCGATTGCGTATATAGCAACGTTACCAGATCCGGAAACTGCTGCTGTCTTTCCCTCAAGGCTCATACCATGATCTTTCCATAATGCGTTAGTAAGATATAACAGACCATATCCGGTAGCCTGTGTACGTGCAAGAGATCCACCATAGGTAAGACCCTTACCAGTCAGCACACCTTCGTATGATCCACGAATTCTCTTATACTGTCCAAATAAGAAGCCGATCTCTCTTGCACCTGTTCCGATATCTCCGGCCGGTACGTCAACGTCTGCTCCGATATATTTGCAAAGTTCTGTCATGAAGCTCTGGCAGAATGCCATGATCTCTCTGTCAGATTTACCCTTAGGATCGAAATCAGAACCACCTTTACCACCACCGATTGGAAGTGTTGTAAGAGAATTCTTAAATACCTGCTCGAAACCTAAGAACTTGATAATACCCAGGTTTACAGAAGGATGAAGTCTTAAACCTCCCTTGTATGGTCCAATGGAATTATTGAACTGTACACGGAAACCTCTGTTTACCTGTACCTGACCATTGTCATCTACCCATGGTACTCTGAACATGATCTGACGATCCGGCTCTGTGATTCTCTCGAGGATAGCGTTCTTTCTGTAAAGCTCCTCATTTGCCTCGATTACAGGTCTTAAAGAATCAAGTACCTCTGTTACTGCCTGTAAGAATTCAGGCTGATCTGCGTTTTTCTTCTTTACTACTTCGAGTACTTCATCAACATAGCTCATTTTTATATCTCCTTTACAAAATTATTTTTCACATCAACAAGTTTATTTTATATAAATCTATTGCTATAATCAAGTAATTTTTGAAAGTTTTATATAAAAAAAATTCATTTTATTTATTATCTTCATTTATATTATCCCAGTTTTGGTACTGATTCTCCTCATCATCGGAATATACCACCTTGAAATAATCCGAGAGTTTTGCAAGTGAAGTTATAAGAACTTTCATTTCGTCATCCGAAAGATCGTCCTTTATATGCTCTATCATATGACGGTGAAACTGCTCATGATGATAGTATGCACTCTTTCCCTTGTCGGTGAGTGAGAGCTTTACCACACGCTTATCCTCCTCACTGCGGATACGGTTCACGTATCCCTTGCGGGTGAGACCATCTATTGCCTTTGTCAGCGTGCCCAGAGTGATAGACATAAGCTTGGCTACGGTGCCTGAGCGCTTTGGCTCATCGACTCCTATTGCCTCTATTATATGCATATCGTTGATAGAAATATCAGAAAATTCGTCTGTTATCAGACATCTGCCCTCTATCTCTGTCAAATCCTTGAACAGACACACCAATAATTCATTTAAAGTTTCATCTGCCGTCATAAATACCTCTTTCTATTGCCACTCTATGGCGCAGGCTCCCCATGTAAGTCCTGCTCCAAAGCCTGATAAAATTATTTTTTCCTCATGCTTTATCATACCATCTTTGCGGACTTTATCAAGCAAAATCGGCACACTTGCCGCAGAAATATTTCCACACTGCTGTAAATTGGTCGGAAATTTGTCCATAGGCTGCTTAAGCCTCTTGGCAACCGACTCAATAATACGGATATTGGCCTGATGCAGCACATAGACATCCACATCATCTGCGCTCCAGCCGATTTCATCAAGCAGCTCATTTATAGCCTTTGGCACTGTCTTTACCGCAAACTTGTATACAGCAGGACCGTCCATGGTGACATAGCCACCGAGTGCAGACTGCTTTCCATTGTCGGTAAACGGATTGACTACAGGACGGTTGTCTCCGTCAAGCGCCTCACCGCCTTTTCCGTCAGAACCCTGTACAAAGCCCTTAAAAGCATCGCCCTCGTCTGTCACAACGGCTGCTCCTGCTCCGTCTCCGAAGAGTACACAGATGCTTCTGTCATTCCAGTCCATTATTTTTGAAAGAACCTCTGCCCCCACTACAACTGCCTTGTGAAATCTGCCGGTCTTAAAATATGCATCCGCTGTGGCAAGCCCGAATAAAAAGCCTGAGCATGCGGCATTTATGTCAAATGCCACTGCACTGCCTGCACCTATCTCAGCCTGAATCTGACATGCGAGCGACGGAACGATTTTGTCTGTGGATACGCTTGCCGCTATTATCAAGTCTATCTCACTTCCGTCAATCCCCGCATCCTGCAGCGCACTTTTTACTGCATCACAGGCAAGTGAGGTAGTTGTCTCAGTCGTTGCAATGTGTCTGTTTCTTATTCCTGTACGCGAGCTGATCCACTCGTCAGATGTGTCCATTATGGCTGCCAGGTCATCGTTTGAGACCACTCTCTGTGGCAGGCAGCTTCCTGTTCCAACTATCTTCATAGAATTTCCTTTCCGGGACTAGAACTTGCGGAAACGCTTGTATCTTTCCTCCAAGAGCTGGTCCTTTGTCAATTTGCTTTCTTTTTCCAAGAATTTCTTCATGTTGCCCTTCATGTAGTTTCCGATTGATGAAAGGGCATCCTCGTCGGCTCCGCCAAACTCAGGTATTATATCATCCACGACATCAAGCTCCTTTAAGTCGTGTGCTGTAATCTTCATTACCTCTGCGGCTTCCTTTGCACGCTTTCCATCCTTCCAGAGGATAGATGCAAAGCCCTCAGGCGAGAGGATTGAGTATGTGGCATTTTCCATCATCCACACTTCATTTCCTACAGAAAGAGCTAAAGCTCCGCCGCTTCCGCCTTCTCCTATCATGAGACAAAGGATTGGCACCTTGATGCCGCTCATCTCATAAAGGTTTCTTGCGATTGCCTCACCCTGTCCGTTTTCCTCTGCTTCCATTCCCGGATAAGCTCCTGATGTATTGACAAAGGTTATGATCGGACGGTTGAATTTCTCTGCCTGCTTCATGAGGCGGAGTGCCTTGCGGTAGCCCTCAGGTGATGGCATACCATAGTTTCTCTTTGCGCAGTCCTCAAGGTCTTTTCCCTTGTGGACACCGATAACTGTGACCGGCTGGCCGTCTAAATATGCGATTCCACCTACGATAGCCGGGTCATCGCGGAAATATCTGTCTCCGTGCAGCTCCATAAACTCATCAAAGATATAGCCCATATAGTCAACCGATGCAAGTCTCTTAATCTGTCTTGCGGCGCTGACCTTATCCCATACCTTAAATGGCTTAGCCTTTGCCTCGCGCTCCTTCATAAGCTCTGTCGGCTCGTAATTGTCGTCTGAGTGAAGCGGGTCAAAATTGGCATAGCCAGTGGTAGGTCTGTGAGCACGTAAAATCTTGTAAAGAGTCTTCTTTAAATCCTCACGCTCAACTATCATATCAACAAAGCCGTGCTCAAGCTGGAACTCTGCCCTCTGGAAGCCCTCAGGCAGCTTCTGTCCGATGGTCTGCTCGATAACACGAGGACCCGCAAAACCGATAAGTGCCTTTGGCTCTGCAAGAATGATGTCTCCAAGCATTGCAAAGCTGGCTGTCACACCACCTGTTGTAGGATCTGTGAGTACAGGCACATATAAAAGTCCTGCCTCTGAATGACGCTTTGCTGCGGCTGAGGTCTTTGCCATCTGCATCAGCGAAATGATACCCTCCTGCATTCTGGCACCGCCTGAACAGCAGAATAATATAACCGGAAGTCTTTCCTCTGTGGCACGCTCAAATGCGCTTGTGATTTTCTCACCAACCACATGGCCCATGCTTCCCATCATAAATCTTGAATCAATTACACCAAGCACTGTCTCCTCACCGTAAATCTTTGTCTTACCGATGACAATGCCCTCAGAAAGTCCTGTTTTCTCCTGAGTCTTTGCAATTTTCTCCTCATACTCAGGGAAATTGAGAGGATTTCCTGTTGTAAGCTCTGTAAACCATGGCTCAAATGCTTCCTTGTCGGAAACCATTCTGATTCTGTTTTTAGCACGCACACGGAAATAATAATTACACTCATAGCAGACGTATTTGTGCTGTTTTACAACTGATTTGAGCACAGTCTTGCCACACTTGGGACAAACGATTGTCTCAGGGACATCCTCTTTTGTTTCCTGTGCTGCACCGGCATTTTTGCCATCTGCGGCTGTTTTTGCGCTCTCAGCGTTCTTTGCTAAAGTCTCTTCAGCCTCTATATTTTTATCTTTCTTCTTGAATAACTTCATCATGTCTCCTTATGCAATTAACCTATTGCAAATGTAAGCTCCGCCATACAGGCAACCTTGCCGTTTACCCTGGCAACAGCCTTGCCCACACCGATAGGACCTTTAACCTTTATAATCTCAGTGGTCAGCTCCAGCGTATCTCCCGGAACCACCTTCTGCTTGAACTTGGCATTATTGATGCCTGCAAAATATGCAGTCTTGCCCTTCCACTCATCCTGACAAAGAATGGCAACTGCACCTGTCTGCGCCAAAGCCTCAATAATAAGCACTCCCGGCATCACCGGATTTCCCGGAAAATGTCCCATAAAATGTGGCTCATTCATAGTCACATTCTTCTTAGCCACACACTTTACGCCCGGCTGCAGCTCCTCAACCGTATCAATGAGAAGAAACGGACTGCGGTGCGGCAGAATATCCATAATCTGCTGCGTATTCAAAACTGACATATTGCATATATCCTTTCTCAACTTACTGTAAACTATTTACATTCTTCGAGCTCCACAAAGTGGAGCAATGAAGCACAAAGTATTCCATAAACCTAAACTGCGCACATGCTTCGCGCTCAATAACGTGGAGCCGGGAAGCACACAGTGTGTTCTGAATGAAAAATATGAACTGTCACGGCGTTCCATCCGCTCCAATAGCATGAAGCACTAACACCATATCACAGCCTGTCCGTGCAAAATGCCGTGACTGACTTCATATTTTTCACGAGGAATATACTGTGTGCTCCCCGGACCTCACAGCCTACATTCGCGAAGCCCCTAAAAAAGCAGAAGCTATTTATTTATAAGCCTTGAGCAGAATACTTGCATTATGTCCACCGAATCCCAGTGAATTGCTAAGTGCATACTCAACAGGCTCCTCATAGCTGTCCTTGCAGTAATTGAGGTCAATCTCCTCATCAGGAGTCTCATAGCCAACAGTCTTATGTATAAATCCATCCTGGATTTCCTTCACACATGTTATAAACTCAACAGCTCCCGCTGCTCCGAGCAGATGTCCTATCATAGACTTTGTTGAATTGATTTTAAGATTTGAAGCCTCATCACCGAACGCAAGCTTGATTGCTCTTGTCTCAAAGAGATCATTGTGATGTGTGCCTGTTCCGTGAGCATTGATGTATTTTACATCTGCCGGTGTGACACCTGCATCGCTCATGGCATTGGTCATGGCTCTTGCTGCGCCTGCGCCATCCTCCTGCGGAGATGTGATATGGTATGCATCCGATGAGCAGCCGTATCCGACTACCTCTGCATAAATCTTTGCACCTCTTGCCTTTGCATGCTCAAGCTCCTCGAGGATAACAACTCCTGCGCCCTCACCCATTACAAAGCCGCTTCTGTTCTTGTCAAACGGAAGTGAACACTTTGTCGGATCATCTACTGTAGAAAGCGCTGTGAGTGCTGTAAATCCTGCGATTCCGATAGGACATACACTGCCCTCTGTACCACCGGCTACCATCACGTCAGCCTCACCGTACTGGATGCTTCTGTATGCCTCACCGATTGTGTTTGTTCCTGTAGCACAGGCTGTTACATCATTGATACTCTTTCCCTTGAGACCGAACTGGATGGAAACATTTCCTGCTGCCATGTTACAGATCATAAGCGGAACAAGCAGAGGATTGACTCTGTTTGGTCCCTTTTCATAAAGCTTTTGTGTCTCGCGCTCCATAGCCTGAAGACTTCCGACACCTGAACCGATGGCACATCCAACCATGTATGGATCTTCCTTTTCGATATCAAGTCCGCTATCATCAATTGCCTGCTTTGCTGCAGCTACAGCGTACTGTGAGAATGGCTCCATTCTCTTTGCTGCCTTTCTGTCCATAAAATCCTGTGGGTTAAAATCCTTAAGCTCTGCTGCAATGTGACATTTATAATCTGTTGTGTCAAATTTTGTGATGTGGTCAAATCCGATTTTTCCGGCCTTTACCGATGCCCAGAAATCGTCCACATTATTTCCGATTGGTGTTACTGCTCCAAGTCCTGTTACAACTACTCTTCTACTCATATTGCCATTCCTCCGTCAACAGACAGCACCTGGCCTGTGATGTAGCCTGCTGCATCTGATGCTAAAAATAATACTGCGTTTGCGATATCCTTTGTGTTTCCCGGTCTGCCAAGCGGAATCTGTGATAAAAGATTCTCCTTTGCCGCATCGGCAAGCACATCTGTCATCTCTGTCTCTACAAAGCCCGGTGCCACTGCGTTTGCTGTGATTCCCCGGCTGGCAAGCTCTCTGGCTACAGCCTTTGTGAGTCCTATAACTCCTGCCTTGCTTGCGCTGTAGTTGGCCTGTCCTGCATTTCCGAGTATTCCGGAAACTGATGAAATATTGATAATTCTTCCTGATTTCTGCTTCAAGAAATAGCGTGACATGTGACGGATTGTGTTGAACGCACCCTTAAGGTTTGTGTCGAGCACTGCGTCATAGTCTGCCTCGCTCATCTTCATGATGAGACCGTCTCTTGTGATTCCTGCGTTGTTTACGAGAATATCTATGTGCTTGTACTCCTTGATGAGCGCTGTTATCATATTCTGGCACTCGTCAAAATCAGATACATTGCACTGATAAGAAACTGCATCACCGCCTGCTGCCTTTATCTCTGCAACAACGGCATCTGCCTTTTCCTTTGAACCATTATAATTTACTATTACAAAGGCGTGTGCTGCGGCAAGTGTAAGAGCTATCTGTCTTCCAATTCCGCGGCTTGCGCCTGTAACCAGGGCATTTTTACCTGTTAACATACTTTTCAAAATCCTCCAGTTTGTCTATGTTTACGACTTTTACGTCTCTATTTATCTTTCTCATAAATCCGCTGAGTGAGCGTCCCGGTCCGATTTCCACAAACTCATCTGCACCATCTGCGATAAGACGCTCGATGGTCTGCTGCCAGCGCACTGACGATGAAACCTGCTTTGTCAGATAATCCTTGACGTCTTCCGGTGACTTCACATAGTCTGCTGTGACATTTGTGATATATGGCACCTTGATATCGTGGATTTCTACACTCTCAAGTGCATCTGCGAGCTTTTCTCCTGCACCCTTAAGCATTGCTGAGTGGAAAGGTCCGCTGACCTTGAGCGGTACGCATCTCTTGGCGCCTGCCTCGCTGCATGCTGCTGCGGCGGCATCTACTGCTGCCTTTTCTCCTGTGATAACAATCTGTCCCGGGCAGTTATAGTTGGCTACCGATACCACTGAATTTGTCTCATCTGCTGTCTTTTTGCAGATATCCTCAATGACCTGCGGATCAAGTCCTAAAACCGCTGTCATGGCTCCACCTGTAGGAACTGCCTCCTGCATGTAGATTCCTCTTTTTCTGACAACTGCAAATGCATCTGCCATAGTCATGGCTCCAGATGCGATGAGAGCACCATATTCCCCAAGGCTTAAGCCTGCTGTGACATCAGATGTGATACCTTTGTCAATGATTGCCTGATATATAGCTGCCTCAACTGCAAGCATACATATCTGTGTGTACTCTGTAATATTCAGCTTGTCATTTTCCTCAAAGCATAATGCCGGAATATCCAAGCCTGTCTGTTCACTGGCAAGGTCGATTACTGCCTTTGCATTTGGCATTGTATCGTAAAACTCCTTACCCATTCCTATATACTGTGAGCCCTGTCCGGGAAACATAAATACTCTCTTACCCATTTTCGGTTTCTCCTTATTTCTGACAGGATACCGTAAACCACTCTTTTCAGGCGCCCCGGTATCCTTAAATTTACATGTAAAAGTGAATACTGTCTATTTGTTCAGTCCCACTACATCCTCAATGATTTCTTTGCAGGTTTCCTCTTTCTTTACGAGGCCTGCGCTCTGACCTGCCATGACGCTGCCATATACGGTATCTCCGTCTACAACGGCTTTTCTGAGTGCGCCAAGTGTCATTTTTTCGAGCTCTTCAAATGGAGCTCCTTCCTTTTCCAGCTTGAGATATTGTCTGGTCATCTTGTTTCTGAGTACTCTGATCGGATGACCTGTGCTCATTCCTGTAACCTCAGAATCTATATCCTTGGCCTTAATGACCTTCTGCTTATAGTTTTCATGTACTATCGATTCTTTTGCGGTGACAAAGCGTGTACCCATCTGGACTGCCTCCGCACCGAGTGCAAATGCCGCATTAAAGCCTCTGTTGTCTGCAATTCCGCCTGCTGCGATAACAGGGATGCTCACTGCATCAACAACCTGTGGCACAAGTGTCATGGTAGTCTGTGCTCCGATATGTCCGCCTGACTCCATTCCCTCGGCGATTACTGCACTTGCCCCGCCTCTCTCCATGAGCTTTGCGAGTGCTACGCTTGCAACTACAGGGATTACGATGACGCCTGCTTCTTTCCACATATCCATGTACTTTGCAGGATTTCCTGCGCCGGTGGTGACTACCTTTACCTTTTCCTCGGCGATGATTTTTGCTATCTCATCGGCCTCCGGATTCATAAGCATGAGGTTGACTCCGAACGGCTTATCTGTCTCCTTCTTTGCAGCGACTATCTGCTCCTTTACCCATGAAGCCGGGGCTCCGCCTGCTCCGATGATGCCAAGTCCGCCTGCATTGGACACAGCGCTGGCAAGCTCATGGGTTGCTACCCATGCCATGCCACCCTGAATGACCGGATATTTGATTCCAAGAAGCTTTGTTATTCTTGTCTCCATGTCTTTTAAGCCTCTACACCTTTGTTCTTAAGATACTCAATGATGTCGTTTACTGTTGCGATTTTCTCTAAATCATCTGAAGGGATTTCTACTCCGTACTCCTCCTCGAGTGCCATTACAAGCTCGAAAAGATCTAATGAATCTGCCTCAAGATCCTCCTTGAAGTTTGACTCTAATTTGATATCATCCTCGTCAATTCCTAACTGATCTGCTACGATTTCCTTGATTTTCTCCAACATATTTCTGTTCTCCTTTTTCTGTGTTTATTTTCAGTTTTGTGTGCTGGTATATTTGCACTAGTTTGCATGTCAAATATTTTCATCATCAAATCATTTGACAGTGAAAGTATATCACATTTTAAATAGTTGTCAAGTCAAAGTATTTTTATTTTTCATTTTTTATATGGTACGGGAGCAGGTGGGCAGAAAATTACCCATCCAAAACGTCTCCTACCAGCAGCCAAGAGGCTGTAAGAATTGTAAGTCAGGTTTTCTATGCCTGACGCAGCCGGCTTTTACGCGCCGTCCTTGGCGCGGTTCTCCTCGCTCCTGCGTCCTTG
>OHEV01000513.1_pt1 | contig 21774 bp, 21 predicted proteins | sample 1567331 | NCBI WGS metagenome assembly OHEV01 (sample SAMEA3879561, study PRJEB24766) | human gut metagenome | biome: human-associated habitat; feature: feces | place: USA | collected 1985/1987 | reverse complement strand
GTTGTTGAGCATATCGCTGGTGAAGTAGTTGATGCCATTGTCGGTCTTTTGAGCGTCGGGAGCGGTCAGGCCGATGGCAGACAGTACGGCATTGGAGCGTTCAGAGCTGTCGAAGCCGTACAGCACACCCACCTGACGCTGGCCCTCCACGACCTCATTGTTCATGGCGATGTCAGCGACGCGGAGGTAGGTAAACTCCACGCCCTGAATGGCGTACTTGCTCAGCTTGTCGATAACCGTGTCGTCATGCAGGCCGGTGGAAACGTAGGACTCAGCATCCCACGCGCCGTCGTTGCTGGCCTTGGTGATGTCGTACTTGTAGACGGAAAGGGATGCTTTCTTGCCGGGGTCGATGGTAGGCGCAGAATCTGTTGCGGCAAATGCTGTGGTCATCAGCCCAAGGGCCATAAGCGCCGCCAACAGCAGTGCCAACACGCGATGGATCTTTTTCATTTAGCTGTCTCCTTCATAAAATCAGATTTTTTGCAAAAATAAACACCCATGCAAAGCATGAGTGCTGCAAACAGGAAATAGGTTGTAAATCCCGTTCCGCCCGTGAACGGCAGGACGAATCCCGCATTGTTGCAGAGGGTCACGGTAATGTCCGGCGCGTCCGCCGTCAGTGCATCCACCGATACCGGCTCGGGCAGCAGGGTATAGCCTGCGGGTGCTTTGACCTCGGTGACGCGGTACTTCGCCCCAAGCTTGAGATTGTCCCACTTGGCGATGCCGGTCTTGTCGGTGGTCACTCTGCTGACCTCCGTCCATGTCTTGCCACCTGCGGAGGTTTCCAACAGCAGCTCCACACCAGCGAGAGGACTGCCGGCAACGTCCACCTTGCGGACGGTGATGCTGCCCTTGGCGGGTGCGTTCTCGCGGGTGACCTTGATATTGAGGTTTGCTGTGGTCAGTCTGAAATCGTATTTGGTCTCGTCCAGCACATAGCCGTCCACGGTGCTGATCTCCTGATAGACGAATTTGCCAAGTCGCAGGCCGGAGAACGTCACCTTGCCGGTGGCATCGGTCGTGCTATCCGCGATCTTGTTGCCATCGGCGTCGAAAAGACGATACACCACACCGCCCAGCGGCTGCTTGGTTTCTGCGTCCACCTTCAAGACCTCAATACTGCCTTTGACCGGCATATTCTCGCGAGTGACCTTCAGCACCTGCCCGTTTTGGTTCAGCACAGCGGAGTACGCCGTGGTATCTAAAACATATCCGTCCGGTGCTTTGAATTCCTTGTAGGTATAGCTGCCCAGTCGCAAACCGGAAAAGGTCAGCTTGCCGTTGGCATCCGTATAGCCCTCCGCGACCTGTTTACCAGAAGCATCATACAGTCGGAAACCCGCGCCTTGCAGCGGTGTCTTGTGATCAGCGTCCACCTTGACGATCTCGATGCTGGCCTTGGCAGGTGTGTTGGTTCTCTTTTGTGTAATGTTCAGTGCCGTGGCCGTAATGGCGATCTGATACTTGGTGTTGTCCACCACATAGCCGCTGGGCGCGCTGATCTCCTGATAGCTATACTTGCCCTGTGGAAGATCCTTGAACACTGCCTTACCGTCTGCACCGGTGGTCATGTCAGCCACCTTTTTACCATTGGCATCAAATAGCCGGTAGGTCACGCCTGCCAGTGCCTTGCCGGTTTCCGCGTCCACCTTATTGATGGTCAGGCTGCCTTTCTCCTCCACAATTTTGACCTTAAAATGAATGTACGCCCACACGGGGTCGGGCAATGAGGTCAGCGCGGCGCAAGCCTGATAATTGCTGCCATTGCTGGGCTCCAGCAGCACGGACTCCGTGCCCTCCACATCCAGTGCGTAGCCGTAGTCGCTGCTGATATAACCGTTCAGCTGCGCTGCAGCGTCCTTTGTGGCCGTCACGGTCAGTACATTACGCCGCTGGCTGACGGTTACGCCGCTGATATTGGTCCGGAAGTAGTACTGCGACAGCACACCGTTGGTATCGGTGGCTGTACCCACATACTGACTGCCGTCCCATGTCAGCGTAATGGCATTGGCGTCCGAAAGCTGATTGCGGTATTTCACCGCAAAGCTGGGAATCACGCCATGACCCATAATGCGGTCAATAAGGATGTCATACGCCTCCTGCACGCCGTCGCCGGCGTAGTGGAACAGGTTGGCGCAGGTGGTGTCGTACAGCGTGTAGGGGTACACCGGGCTGCGGTAGCCGCACACGAACTCCCAAATCACCGCCTGTGTCGCCAGCTGCGCGCAGTCGGGATGGATGCCATAAAAATCATAGTTGCCGCCGTAGCCATAGGAGAGTGCCAGCGTCACAGCGTACCGCTGATTCCAGCTCAGGCTGCTCCAACTGGTGGAGGAGTAGCTCAGATCACCGCTGGCAGAGCGAACGGATGGCTCCATACAGTAGGCAGGCACCGTTACGCCCGTATCATCTCTGGTAAAGTATTTCAGCTTTGTGCTGGTAAATGCGCCCCATTGCGGCACGGGCGTTTTGTCCTCATGGTAACGGTACTCGTTACCACCGCTGATCGTGCCTGTGACCGTGGCTGCGTGGGCGGTCACGATGGACAGACCCATGATTGCTACTAAAAGGCATACCAGCGTCAACAGCTTAGGAATTGTTTTCTTCATGTTCGTCCTTTCTCCCAACGCAAAAGACCGGCAGCTCACGCTGTCGGTCTTTCGGTCGGGTATTCAGTTGGTTTATCCGTACAGCACCACCACGATGTATTCGTCCGATGCCGCATCATAGCGGGCGGTGCAGTTGAACCGCGCATACGCGCTGACCGTTTCTGCGCCGTCCATGGCGGCGAGGCAGGCGAAGGTGGCGTCCACGTTACCCTTTACGGCGGCGGTCAGTGCCGCCTGTCCGCCGTTCTCCGCCAGCCATGCCACGCTGTCTGCCGTGCCGGGGAAGAAGCTGGAGTCAGCGGCAGTCATGCCGGTGTCGATGGTCACGCCGTACTGCGCTCTTGCGTACTCGTTGCCCGCCCGGATAGCCTCCGCGATGGAGTAGATGTTCCCGCTGGCGGCAGGCTTCGGCGTGGGCGTAGGTTCGGGCGTAGGCACAGGCGCAGATTCTTCCTCCTGCTTCTCTGCCGGTTTCTGTGTAGGTGCCGGTGTGGGTGCGGGAGCAGGTTTATCCTCCGGCACAGGCGCGGGTGTTGCCGGCTCTTTCGGTGCAGCAGGCAGTGCCGTTTCAGCGGGTGCAGGCTGCTTTTCTGCGGCGTTATCCGCATTCTCCGCACCCGCCCGCTCAAGAGCGACGCTGCTCTCGGATGTATCGCCTCCATCTTCTGTTTGCGGCAGCAGAGATTCGGCCACCGTGCGCTCCTCTTCGTTCTGCTCGGCCTGACTTGCTGCATAGGCAGAGACCTTGGTGTTGGACTCAGACGAATCCGAGACCGGTGCCGGCTGGACTGCGCAGCCTAACAGACACACGGCACTCAAAATAAGTGAAACTAAACGCATTCTTTTTCTCCTCATGGGCGTTCTCTCCTTTACGTAAATATCGCAGCACTGTTTAATGTGCTTTGAAGATATTTACGACTGGAGCCTCGCCTTTTTCAACACTATGTACTGTTGTTTGGGTTTTGCGGTGATTGCATTTGCCGCTCGGGCGCGAAACGCTGCTCTGCCTACCACATATAAAACACCCTCTTCCTGTATGCGAAAGACCGCCGAGTTACCACCCGGCGGTCTTTACAATTTTGACTGTACCAAGTATAGCACATGGTGATTTACGGTGAAATCGCAAAACAGTGCCAATCCATTGCCATACCCTGCCGATACCGTGTCAGATCAGACATGCTGCTTGATAATTCGGGTGATGATCCCCAGCGCAACGCCGTGTTCCTCATCCAGATGGGTAACGGCAAAGCTGACATCATCCTTTCGTCCGGGTCTGCGCCGGTCATAGCAGGAATGTGCTATGGCATTGGCACCGTTGCTAAGGCGGATATACACAACGCCCTTATGGATATGGGTGACCTTCCCGGCATATTTGCCCTGAATACGGCATTTCTGGAGATTGTCATTCTTGCTGTTGCCGGATACGCTTTTGATGTCGGCTTTAATCCTGATACGCTCCGGCTCTGTGCGGTCAATCTCCAGCACGCGTACCAGGACCTTGTCTCCCACAGCATAGCGGTCATGAGCATCGCCGATCCAGTCCCACGAAAGATCGCGAGCCAGAATGGATGTCTCCACACCAAACACTTCGACCCGGACGACCTGCTCCGCCACAGCGATCACACGGGCTTCTACCACGCGCCCGTCATAGATACGATACTGTCCGTCACTGTCCTTACCGAAATAGTAGATCTGCTGCTTCTTCAGCATGGCGTCCTTTCGGCTGGCAACAACGGTTCGGCTTTTGGCGTCGATGCCCTTGACCATAAGATCCACCTCTGCGCCCAGCATCTTATTGAGGATCTTCTGGTGTCGGAGGATCATCTCATTATAGTCAGCACCGTACATATCTGCCGGGAAGTCCAGCACCATCTCCTTCAAGGGGATCACAATGCGGAATCCCTTGTAGTCCACAATGGCAATGGTTTTCCCCGCCTCCGTCCTTTCAATGCCGCTCAGCATACCGGAGAGCATGCGCCGGGTGCGGTAGGCATTGTGGATCTCGTGCCAGATAATGTCCTCCATCTGCGCCTGCGTTTCCGCTTCGCCCCGGGCATCCAATGTCAAAATATCTCTCTGCTGGACAGCGGCAGGGGCAGGTTCAGCAGAGGCGGCAGCATCCTCAGTAGGCGGCGTAGCCTGCTTCTCCACCTCTACCGTCTTTTTTGCAATGGTTCGTTTGCGGACAGTGCGCTTCGGCTTTTCAGAGGGCTGGGGATCCTCCGGCACAGTCACCACTTCCGCAGGTTCGGCGAGAACACTCTCTGTAGGTACAGTATCCTCCACAACAGGATTGGCTACGGTTTCCGGCAAACACTCTTCTGCCACCGGCTGTTCTGCCGCATCCTCGGAGACGATGGGCAGTGCCGGTGCTTCCGGCATCACGGCAAGTTCTTCTGTTTTCTTTCTCGGCATATTACTTTCCTCCTTAGCTCACATTTTGGTTGACATGATGGAATCCTTATCGGTTTTTACAAACTCACTGCGCCTGTTCGGCACCTTCTTTGACTTAATAGGCTGCTCTGTTTGTTTCGGTGCGGGCGAAAACACAGGGCTTTTACGCCATTCCGGGATATGGGCGGAGGCCTTGCAGTCCCGCAGCTTCTTTGCCTCATAGTGATTGGTATAGTCGTACTTATCTACCTGCAGCACCTTGTTGCCGCGTGCGATGACCAGCGCGCGGTTTACCGGCAGGCGCAGCACCTCATCCATAGTCAGTAGTTTGCGCTTGCCCACGCCGCTGGTTTCGCGGAACTCCGGCGTGTAGTTGCTGATACGCCATGTACCCAACTGCTTGGCCTTGCTGGAGACATGGACGCTGACCTCCCCGGTGCGGTCACTGAGGAATTTGGCAGTCAGCTCATCGGTGCAGCCCAGTGCAAGCTGATAGTCGCAGCAGCCCAATATCTCCTGCCATTGGTTGTAGGGATACCGGTTCTGCAAGCCCGCCAGATTCTGAAACACGCAGCTCATGCTGACGCCCCGCGAGCGGATTACACTGATCTTCCGGCTCAAGTCTGGAATAACGCCGCAGGCTGTCAACTCTTCGCCCAGCACATGAACGGGGACTGGCAGCCTGCGGTCGGCACAGTTTTTATCCGCGTAACGGATCAGCTTGATAAACGCGAAGGACAGAAACAGGGACGTGAGAAAATCAAAGGTACTGTCCTGATCGGATGTGATACAGAAATAGGCACAGGGCTGCTTGCCCGGCAGCTCCATATCAATTTCATCATGGCTGGTGATCTGGCAGATGGGCCGATTCTGAAACACCTGCAAGCGGCTGCCCAGCCCAATGATAACGCCGCTGCGCACCGTATCTGAGGATTGGCTGAACAGCGCATAGGGCGCTCTGGCAGGATGGCTGGCAGGCAGCATGGAAAAACGGTTGTCCAGCTCCTTCTCCGCGTTCAGCACCAGCAGCTTATAGACCTCACCGATGTTCCGGCTCTCCGGTGGATAACCCAGCGCCACATACAGTACCAGCGCTTTCAGCAGGTTCATCTCCGCGGCGTTCCAGAAATGGTCGCCCTTTTCGCTGCCGGTATTCCTGATGATAATGTCGCAGAAGATTTGCGCCATCAGCTCATCACCCTCAATCTCCGCCAGGCAGTTCCATGAATCGGAGTTCTCCGGCTGGATCAGGTTGAACACCTTTACCACGTAGCCCTTGCTGCGCAGATATTCGCTGGTCTTTTCGTAAAGCTCCGATTTTGGGTCGGTGATGATCAAGGACTCCTTGTGGCCGTTGTGGGCCTCGGACGCGCTTTGCAAAATGCGATTGATGCAGTAGGCTCGCGTTTTCATAGAGCCGCTGGCGCCGAACACGGCGATATTGCCGTTAAGCCGGGAGTTCTCGGGAATACATACCACCTGATTGTCCAGCTTGCCCAGTATGACGCCGCTGTGTTTGCGGATATCGGACACCAGATCAAGGACACCCTTCATCTCCGCTTTCTCCATGAAACCAGCCGTTCCATAGGTGCCTTTGTTGGAGTAGGTCAGGTTGCGCTCCGCGTCATACTCCCCAACATCGGAATAGCCCATGCGCATCACCATGACGATCAGCAGGCCCAGCAGCAACAGGCAAAGCCCTACGCCGATGAGCCCGCTCTTACTGAACAGTGCTTCGCAGCAGGCGGAGAAGGACAGCACCGGCGCGGCCGGGGAGCTTCCGTCGCCTGGCGTTCCGCCCGCATCCTTCCACTGTTGATAGTTCCGGGCGAATTGCGATAGATAGCCGCCGCCAAACAGCAGCCCTGATAGAAATAGCGGGAGGGCGAATAGCAGAGTTCGCAGTTTCTTTTTTTCTACGGGAAAAACCTCCTCTCGAACGCAGCAAAGTCAATGGCCTGCACAACAGCCCTGTCGCCGCAGTAGCGGCGCAGCACTTCGGCCTGATGGTCGAAGCAGATCAGGATGCCATAGCGGTCTTGAAGCCGCAGTGCCGTATCGAACCGCCTGATCCGCGGCAGGTCACAGTCATAGGCAAACAGCACCAGCGCACCATCCGGCGTCATGGCGTCATTCTCCACTGTTTCACTCAGCTGCCGGGGCTCCAGATCAAGGAGCAGCAGCTCGCGCAGGTCATTGTCTAGTTCTTTATCACAGAGAAGGCGCAGCAGCACCTCTCCATGATGGTCGTTGGTCAAGAAGCAGAATCGCTCATAGCTGCCATCCAGAACGAAATAGTTTTTGCCACACTGATCAGTCAGCAGCTCATAGGCCAGCTCCATGCTATCACCCAGCAGGAGACCCCGCACCGCATCCGGGTGATACTGGTGCGGCATTCGTTCACGGCACAGCACCGTCTGCATGAGTGCCTTTGTCCGCATCTCAGCTTTATAGCTCCATTTCATCAGCGCGTTGCCCATGTTGTAAACCACGTGGATATGCTGCGGTGTCAGCAAAACGCCCACGGACCGGGCACCACGGATTTTAACAAAGGTTGTCCCCATCTCCTTGATCTCACGGGATGAGTAGAAGGCAGGGGTGCAGATGCTACCAGTCGCTGTTTCACCGGGACGGAATACGCCTAGCTTTTCATCGCGGAAGATACTAACGTTGGCGTTACGCATGGTGATCAATGTCTGAGAGACACGGTGGAGTCGAAGCCTCTGCTCCGGCTCACTCCTGATGTGGTTGGTGGCACAGGCTCCGGACAGGTAGAAAGAAAACCTCTCCGGGTTGTGCTCCAGCAGCAGCTTTTTCGCCGCGGCGGTGAGCCGGTATCCACGCAGTCCGTTCTTGTAGTAGGACAGCAAAAGCCGCTGACGCTTCAGCGACTTGACCACGTTCTCTTTGTAGCTGGTGCCACCGGCGAGCCTGCTCAGTTGGCTGGCCGGCAGCTCACCGGACAGGGCGACCAGCGCCAATAGCTGATAGGCTTGTGATAGGCTACCGGGAGCTTTCTGTGGTAGGGTACTCATACTGACCACCTCCTTCTGGTGTGCAGTACCCAGACTGCCATGACCACGGTATTTTTCGCCCGCACCGATCATGTGAAAATGCCCGGAAATACAGGCTTTGCCGTACCATCGTCATGTGTACTGTTTTTGACACGGTCGAAACACTATAAATCGGATATAGATCTGAGCCGATTCTCGCGGTCCGAAAGCCAGCCCTGAAAACGCTCCTTATCCATCACCGACACGCGGGTACAGTCACCGTCGCCGATCTCCGTCGTGTTATAGGCATCGCACAGCAGACCTGTATCATCCTCCATAATGAAGGTGGCAATCACATCCAAAAACTGCTTGAGCTCCAGATTGTCATAGTCACGCACCCGGTTGGAGGACAGCTCGCGGCTGTAGATGTGAGAAAAGCAGACAACACAGTGCCGGAACTTGGGCAGCGTGTGTGTCTGCGCATACTTACTAAGCGTGTAGTAGATGGGGTCTGTCAGATACTCGCAGCTATGCTTCTTGCTCTTCTTAGGCAGTAGGCAGGGGAGCGTGATTTCCAGTATGCCATCTTTCTCTATAACAGAGATGCCCTGCATGACACCAGCCGATGTCAGATACTCGGCTTTTCGGATGGTGGTCGTCTCATAGATCAGGTGCCGCAGCCGGCAGGCAATGACCTCACCCCGCAGTGCGGCCTCTGTGGACAGCATTTCATAGTTATCTGAATGCCGCTGGATATTCGTGTTGTCCATAGCGTAGAGCGTGTTGGACAGGCGGGTGATCTCATTCAAAATGCTCTCTATCCGCTGCGAGAGGGTGGCTCTGTCCACAAGGTTCCTCCTTCCTGAAGTACTGTACGCAGCCCTGCTCATCCACCATGCAGTAGGCGGCGATATGAGGGATGTGCAGGTGCTGCATTTGGTCTTCTTCCTCAATGATAACGAGCCGTTGCCCGGAATCATCTTCCGCGGCCAGCGCGTGCTGCAGCAACGCTTCCTTACCCGGGCCTACATAGACGACCTCATATACCTCGCCATCGGCGAAGAATACCAGCTTTGCCGGCATATTGTCAGGGCTGTGATACTCCACCTTCTCGATGAAGTCCAGCAGCACCCACAGCGCCGCTGTCAGTTCTCTGTCCTCGCGGCAGTTAGGGACGTCTCCATAGCAATCCCGGTCAGTGTTATAGAATATCCGCTGCTGCCTGACCAGATAGCGCAGTAGGTTTTCAATGACGTCCTCCTTGCCCGGATACAGGCGTAGAAGCTGGTCACGGCGCATGCAGTGATAGACGGTTATGTTCCGCAGCAGCTCTGCGGCCTCCTGTCCATAGATCTGCTCTCTGTTTCTCATAGGCGGCATCACCTCCGTAATGCGTATTAACTCCGTATTATATGCGTATTGATTTTGTAATGCGTGTTATCTCCGTATAAACGCCGTATTAGGCTTCCGGTCGCTTCATGCGGCGCAGCAGGTCAAGCAGCTCGCGGCGGTCTGTGGTAATAAGGTCGCGTTCCAGTGGGCTGGCTTTGATTTCCACTGTGATATTGTTGTTATTGCTGCTGATCAGGCCATTGCCCCGCTCAAAGTGGGTGATCTCCATGACCTCCGCTTCGGAGAGATGCAATACCTGCTGAACGCGCTGGGCTTCCTCGTCCTCCAGGTTCAAGATGACTTTCGTGCGGCAGTTGTTGATAATCCCCTTGCCGTACTTGCCGTTGTCCAGGAAGAAGAAGTCGTTCAGATCCTGCGTCGCGCAAATGCCGCTGCCGGAATAGGCGCGGATGGTCTTGAAGATCTCCAGCACCATTTCAGCCGCCAGACGGTTGCCGACGCCGAAGGTGCCGGAGCCGCCGCCGATGAGCTGCCAGCATTCGTCGATGAAGATGGCCTTTTCCTCCGTGCGGTTGGCTTTGGCTTTATCCCACACGAAATCCAGAGCTACGAACATCCCGATAGGCAGTAGATCACCGCTGAGTTCCGAGATGTCCAGCACCGTGAATTTGTTGTCCAGATTCACATTGGTCTGCTGGTTGAAGGTGCTAGCCGACCCGTGTACGAAGCGGTTGATGATGTTGGAAAGGCGCTTGGTGTCGCTTTCCTCCTTCAGAACATCGTAGAGGTCGCCCAGCACAGGCATCTCGCGGTAAACATTGGGGTTATCCGGATCATTGAGAGAGACGTTGTCGTGGGTAATGCCTTTCCGGGCGTAGGTGCGGATCAGGGCATCATCCAAAAGCTGCTTTTCCTCATAGGACATATCGGGTATCAAAAGGGCGAAGAAGATATGGAGTCTCTGGATTTTGGCTGCCAGCTCAGAGCGTTCGATACCGGGGCCATCCAGCATTTCTTCCACGGACTTATCTACCTTGCGGATCTCCAGCACATTGATGCAGCTTTTGGAGGCGGGGGAGATACTGATGAACTCGCCGCCTGTGTTGACGCAGGCGCGGTGGAACTCGTGGCCTTTCAGGGGTGCCAGCATAAAAACTTGTATGCCTTTGCGTCGCATACGGAGCGCCATCAGCAGGATCAGGAAGGTCTTGCCTGCGCCGCTGGTGCCGCATACGGCAATGTTGGCGTTCTTATAGACCTTGGAATCGAAGATGTCGATAATGACCGGGGAGTTGTTGTATTTGTTCAGGCCGAACAGGATACCGTTTTCATCACTCAGCTCATAGGACGTGAAGGGATAGCAGCTTGCCACGCCGGTGGTCAGCGCATTGCGCTTGGAGCGTTCAAAGAGGTGCTTCTCCATGCTGACCAGCGGCAGCGACGATAGAAACGCCTGCTCCTCATGAAAGGCGCAGCTGCACACGTCCATATCACGGGACACGAGCAGTTTTTTCAGTTCATTGACCTTCCATTCCAGTTCATCCACTGTGGGAGCTGTCACTGCGATCAGCAAGTTCAGGTAATAAAAGTCCTCGTTGTTGCCCAGCCCTTCCTTCAGGAAGTAGCCGCTTCGGATAGCACCGTCCAGATCATCAAAGTCCGTGTTGGTATCGCTGGCGTCCTTGATCTTACTGCGATTGATACGAAGCTGCTGTCCCAGCCGCTGTACCATGCGGGCTTTCGGCTGGCGGCTAATGAACATATCCAGGTCAATGCCGTCCCCGGCGTTGACAATGAGAGACAGCCAGCCGGCCGGCACCTGCGCCTTATAGCCAGTGGAGGGCACCAGCAGATAGGCATAGTAGAGTCCGTCAATACAGATATGCCGCCCGTTGGTGAAGTCGATGCTGTCAGGGGCGAAGAACTCCGTACAGGGAATGGCGTCGATCTCAGATTCCAGCCCTTTCTCCTGATACTGGGCAACGATCCGGCGAACCCGATCCGGCAGCGACATGGTGGCGTTGCGGCACAGCAAATGGTAGAGGGTATCGACCGTAAATTCATCGTCGTTTTCCGGGATCAGCACCTCATTGCCGCATTGCTTGAGATAATTGACTGAGGTGCGGGCTGCCGTTTGCAGGGAGGCAATGGCCTCCGCTTCCTCGTTATCCCTTTTCCGACCTGCCCATGCCTCATATTCAAACACCATGAAGAACCGGCGCGAGGTGGCTTCCCGTGCACCGATCCGGTCAATGAGCGTCAGGTAGTCCTGCTGCAGCAGGCGACAGTTTTCATCGGTTTCCTGCGCCATCTCCTGCTGCACGATCTCTCTGTGCCGGTTCAGATCGGCACGCTTGGCAATGACCTTGATCTGCATTTTGACCGGGCTGATCTTGAGAAACGAGATGAACGAGTAGATGATGTTCCGCTGCTCTCTGGCGCTGCGCAGCAGGAAGTTGATCGGTATAACTTCGACAATCTTCAGGAAACGGTGATCCCGTGTGTAGATGATGCCGTTTTCGATCTTCTCCACAGGCAGGTATTCCGCCACTGGATTGATGTACTTGGGCGCGTCGTCACAGCTCTTAGCTTTTCGCTTCCTGCGTTTTTTCCGCTTGTCCTGTTCCTCTTCATTGCGTGTAATAATACGGCGGTTGCAGAGATATTTCAGAACAAGAAAGATAAATGACGAGAGGCTTTCGCCGTTGATGCCAACCAGCGCGATGATGCCAAGAGGCAGCGCGGTCAGGCACAGAATGATGATTTTAGCAGTCAATGTCAGGGCGGACACCGAGAACACCGGTATGCCGATAGCCAACACGATAACCAGTGCCTCGACTGTATTGCGGAGCTTCAGCAGTCCGCCGAAAAAAGTCCCGCCCTCAATAAAATTGGGCGGGATGATATAGGTGTCATATTCATTTGGTTTACTCACATTTAGTTCTCCTTCCTACCCTATGATCCAGAAAGGCCCACCGGCACCGGCACGGCCGCTGGCTTCATTCAGGATGATAGACAGATCCCATTCCTGTTGGCTTCGGGTATAGTTGGCAGGGTCGGCCACCAGTATCTTTCCGTTCTCCACACCGCGCAGCACGATGAAATGTCCTGAGCTGGTGAAATGACCTTTCAGCATGATTGCCACCACCAGCTTGCCTTGAGAGAGCGCATCCACAATACGCTGTCCTTCTGTTTTCCCGCAGCCCTGTACCGGAAGCCCCCACGCTTTGGCAGCACCGGGGATCAGCGAATGGTAGGAACCGCTTCTACTGCACCAGTAACCGTTTTCATAGGCCCAACGTGCCATCTCAACGGGATCGACCGTCTCGCTGGTCAAAGAAGATACCACCATTGCCATACAGGTAGGCCCGCAGCCGTAGGTGCCGATGTCGTCGGTGCCGTAGGGCTTGCTCGCGTACCGCTTGTCCAACTGATTATAGTAGACAACCTGCGTCGCGCCATCCGAGAAACGAATGTCGCCCAGAGATACAAGGCCGGCGGACTCGGCAGGCAGCAAGCCCTGCATCATACCATCTCCCAGGAATACGCTCAGGTTCTGGGCGTAATTTTCCGCCAGTCCCTTTTGTTCATCCGACAGAGCGAATATCTTATCCTCAAAATAGGCTTCTCCGTTGTAGACGATGGTATATATCTTCCATATCTCTGTTACTTCCGTTTCCGTCACCGTGACCTTACCGGTTTTGGGATCCGTATTCGTTTCCGTTACCGTAGTCGTGCGAGACTCCTCCGTGCTCGTGAAGGTATAGAGGGCGTCCTTGGCCTTACGGATTACGTCCTCCATATCCTTGAGGGAGATAGATGCGTAGTCCTGATTTTTGGCGGCGCAGTACATGGCAATGAAGCGGTTGGCATTGTAGGCCGGGGAGCTTTCGTATGGATTGATGATCTCCTTCTGGTCGGCACCGGAAGCGGTAAAATCCGTGTCAATACGGGCGCGAACATCCTCCTGCCCTTCCTCCAGCAAGTCGCTGATCGCCTGCGAGATCTGATTGATGTTCTCCACAATGGCGGCGTTGTCGTTAAGAATCGGTGTGTCTGGACTTCCTTCAACCCCTGCCTTGGTCAACCCGCCGAAGATCAGGGAAGGCAGCAGCATGATGAACAAGATGGGAAGCATCAGCAACCCGGCAATGATGGCAGCAGCCGCCTTGCGATGTGTCCAGAGTGCCGCTGCCGCCGCACCGTAAGGGCCTGCGGCAGCAGCGCCTTTTGCCGCGCCGCTTACCGCTTTTCCGGTTTTGATGGCGCCGCGCACAGCGCCGCCAGCGTGTGCGCTGATCTCAGCGGCTTCGTTCAGACCGCTGCGTTCTTGCTGGGTCATATCAGGTCTTGTCCTTTCTGCGCGGTGGGTCAGGCAGGCGTCGGATCAGGCTCTCACGATAGGAAATGCCGCCATCCGGATTCTGATAAGGCTTTTTCTCCACTACGTCCTGTGCGTACTGCCTATACCATTTTGTGCCATCCACGGTGGTGACGGTGGTGTATTCCTGTTTTGGCTCCATATACTGTTCAGTGCTGTACATGGCAAAGGCACGGCCGTCAGGTTCGTCCTCAGAGGTCTCCGTGCCGGTGATATGCCCACCGCCAATCTCCACATTGGAGAAGTTCGGAATGTCAGCCGCGCTTTCACCAAGAGCCGTATAGCCCATATAGGACATGAGAGCGTCCGCCGCCATATTGCCGGACATGACATCCCCAGATCCCGCACCGCCGGTGGCAATCCGGCTGATAACGTTATTGGCAATATCGCCGCCCTTGGTCATAGAGGCACGGAACGCCATGCCGCCAACGCCGCCGCTGCCTGTGCCGGTGGCGTTTCGGTATGCGCCGTTATAGAAGCTGCGATTGGCAACACCGGCCAGACCGCCTTGCAGGAAGGTATTGCTGTCACCGCCACTGCCACCGGCGCTTCCGGCTCGCCCTGCATTGCCGCCTCGACCGCGTCCGGCGACGCCACGGGCGGCAGCGATGCTCCGCGCGGCCAGCATCGCTTCTGCCAGCATAGAGCCACCTGTATGACCCACATTGATGCCAAGGCCCTGCATGAAGCTGTCGATCTTCTGTGAGATCTTCAAAAATGCCACCGCACACAGAAACCAGACGAACAGGTTTCCGGCCACGCCTTCTTTACCGGAGGCTGAGACCTGAGACTGCACATCCGATTCCGTCAGAGCAAAGGCAGGGATTGTGAGCGCACATATAACCAGTACGGCCAACACGATCCCTGTGATGTATTTCGTTTTTTGATTCATGATCGTCTCCTATAGGGATAAGGGGTTTGCCAGGAAGGTTCCCACCATGGTGATGAACAGGCGCAGGCACCATGCGTTCATCAGCAGCAGAAATATCTGGCCGCCGAACATCCGGCACCACGCCTTGAAGATGTTGGAGGTGCTTTGCGCCGCGCCCGTAGCAAAAGCCACCGGCGCCGTGAATACCAGAACGCCCAGCAGCACATAACGCTCCGCCGCCTCAAATAGCAGCTTGATATAGTTCCACGCCAATATGAGGACGAGGATCAGGGCGATTAGAGCCACCGCGCCGTTGGCACAGACCCCAAGGATGGTAAGTATGACCGAATTGAAGTCGGCAAAGTTCAGTGCGGGCAGTTCAGACGACATGATCCATGCGTAGGGTGTCCCGCCGATTTTCAGTATCAGCTCCACGATTTCATCTGCGAAATAAGCCAGCAGGATAAACAGCACAGAGCGGATCGTCAGCTTTACCGGGTCTTCTGCCTCTACGCCTGCTATAAGGCCGTAGTTCTTGAATAGCTGCCAGATCAGGTTCAGCAGGATCATGCCGATAGCCAGTGCCACGAAGATGTTGTACATCGTCTCTGCGGCGGGGAAGTAGCGCAGGAAGGTGGTCATGTCGCAGCCCAGAGCCCCCAGTACAGAGGTGTTGATAAGGTCAAGACCGTACATGACCTGCTCCGCGATCCATTCTACAATGCCATCTAATATGCCCATAGCACCTCTCCTTTCTCAGCCGGGCAGCTTGGCGTTATCCGTTCCATCTGCCATCTGCGAAGAAGGGCGTCACATAGGACATGATGAAGCCCAGGCCGTTAAGGATCGCCCATGTGATGATGATACGCTTGAGCCATGCGCGGCTCTCGTCCACAGTGCGGCCGCTGCGGGAGAAGTTCATCATCAGCAGTGCCACCGACGCGGTGACAATGGCGGCAATGGTGGAGATAAGAAGAATCTGGTTATAGACATCCTTCATGATCTCATTGGCCTTCTCCCAGACGGTGGCGGCAAAGACAGGCTGGCAAAGCATTGCGGCCATGGTCACGCCCGCGAAGGCCGCATATAGTGCCATGCCGGGGCTTGCCCTGTGGAGATGTGTCTTGGTCAGGTCATGTTTTTTCACTCGTGATACCTCCTGTGATAGAAAAGATGTGGAGGGGCTACTCTCTAAAAGCCGCCCCTCTTGGACTGCCCAAATACCCGGAAACAAAATAACACCACCCCGTAGGATGGTGTTACTCGTATCGCCTTGGCATAGTTTTGAGCATACACAGTATAGCACACTTGGATTTACGCCGAAATCGCAAAACCGTGCCAATGTTGTGGCGGAAGGGTGACAGTGCAAAATTTTCTCTTATTGCATACCGCTACAGTCAGCGTTCTAGCTCAAATATTTCCGAGTTGGCGGCAGGCATTTGTCCCAGATAATCTGGGTGTTTACTGAGATAGTCGATAACCCACGGCTGCAAAAAGTGGTCAAAATATGCCCCTCTGTCGCTCATGCCGGAACGTCCTATAATCGATAGCACATGCAAGCAATTCACAGTCGCATCCGTAACTGGAAGGAATGCCGTATGGCTTTCTGATTCATACATCCCACGTACAATCCGTTTACCGTAATCGCTCAATTTATCCAATCTTTGTTTGGCATTCCGCCCCCTATATTGCGAACTACTTATTGTGTGCTTTATACAAGTGCCTACGATACTAATTAAGAGAATTGCCGCCGCAGAAATAAATACAATTCCCAAATATGGCCGAATTCCCTCGCTAATTTGATCGAGTCCCAGCAGGATAGCAACATGTTTTGGAGTAAACAGCAAAAACCCATCAACAATTATAATAAACACACATACAGTCCTGTATGGTATGGTTTTAATTGTGGTCGCAATGTCTTTTACATCAACGTTTACAGCCATTCTATGCTTCCCCTTTCGCAACAACGAGTCGTATTTTATCATAATTCGCAACCGTACTGCTCTCCAAATATCATTATACACCTAAACCAGTAAATACGCCATATCAAAACAACATATGTTTTTCAGAAAAGCGTAGCACATACCATTCACCCCTCCGGCACAAACTTCTCCAGCATTGCCAGACTCTCCTTGGACGAATATCCCCACAGCACCGAGCTCAGGGCATCAATCGCCATCTGACGCTTGCGGAAGTAGGTGCGGTAGCTGATGTCCCGAATGTGCGGCTCCAGCTTTTCGATGATCTCCTGCGTGTTCGCCAACTGCTGCGGCGACAGGTAGGTGTAGTACAGGAGCCAGTAATAGCTCTCACCGTATTTGTGCTTTGTCCGCAGTAGCTCCACGGAGGTATCCAGCAGCTTCAGCATCTTGTAGCTGCGCTCGATGCAGCGGGCATGGTCCTCAATTGCCGAGCCCTCGAAGGTGATGCCGGCCACATAGAGGGATTCCAGAAACTCCTCTATGCTGCTGCCATACTCGATCTGGAACTGCCGACGTACCTGCTGCACGGACAGCTCCAGGCTCCACACCACGTCCCGGTACTTGCGCAACAGCATCCACGTATCATGGTACAGAGGATTCTCAGTCACTTTGGGTTCTTGTGCAGTCTTTTTCATCGTTCGGCCTCCTTATCGCCGCGCATCCCTGTCGGGTGCAATCTGAGTTCAAAGTGATAGACTTCCTGAGCGTCACCGCAGGTGACCACCAGTTGAAGCCACCGGCGCAGCGGAGGCACCCCTTCTATTGTAACCTCGCAGTCGTCGGATAATGGTAATAACATATATTTGGATTTGGGGCATGAAGCACACGGCAGCCCTTGTGCCACAAGGATTTCACGCATCTTCCGCTCGATTCGATGGCGGTTCATTTCTGAAACGCTACCGGTCTCATTTGAACCGCTTGTTACCGTCGTGGTCAGGGCGGTTTCCTCCTGAAGCTCCAGCTTGATGCCAAGACTCATGGCGATCTCTTCCTTGTCCACCACGATGTCAGAAATTTGGAACATGGTGGAGAGATAGTTCTGTAGATAGATCGTGGTTCCATGTGTGCCAGGGAAGGCTGCCAGTTGCAGATAGCCCCTTTCCGTCATGCGCTTGAGGTATCGGCCGGCAGTTGCCTTAGAGACGCCCCAGCGGGATGCCAGTTCCGCGTAGCTGACCAGCGGGCAGCCTGTACCGTTGCGGAGATAGACCACCGGCCCGACGTCTGAACCGAGGACCTGCGGATCGTTATAGACCGTGTTCAGCCATAGATCCAATACGGCGTCCATCTCCGAGCAGTGACCGGCGCTGACCAGCTCTGTGGCCGTAGAGACAGGGAAGAAGAAAAAACCGGTATCCTTCTGACAGGGCGCATTGTAGTCGAGAATCGTGTTGTGACGCCGCCAGCCGCGAATCTTGAATTTGACCAGCTTACCATGTCCGAGAACAAGAAAACTGATAAGCCCTTTCTTTTGCAGTCCCTCCAAAGCGGCCAAGGTCTGGCGGCGGAAGCGAGTGCGGAAATACCGGGACAATTCCTCCACGGACATGATCCATTCGCCGGGGTAGATGGTGTAACTAATGCCATCAATGCGCTTGTATGAGGTGCGGAAATTGGCATAGGCGCAGAGCACGACAAAATAAAAAAGACCGGAGCCTCCGCTCACGCGAATGCTCCGGTCTGCTATCAAGGCTTGCACGAACTGTCGGTAGATCCGGCATCGTGGATAATCTACGATCTGTTTGATCTCAAGTGTATATTCTGACATGAAAACCTCCTGAAATATGTCTCTATAATAGGAATCATCGTGTTATATTGACACAGCGTAAAAGTGGCGCAGCATTACCGACGGCGGATTGGAGTTCCGTTAGTAATACTGCGCCATTGTGCTATTTAGTGTTGGTGCGATTCGTATGCCTGATGGTCTTTTTCTTGTTCTGTCCGAACCCCAATGAATTGAATCCCTTAGAGGTAAAAACCTAAAGGTGCGTTTCTTGCGTGGCTAGGCCAACAAAATCGGTCATCTCATGGCTTTTCTCTTGGAGTTGACACCAACGCTGACACCAACCGCTACAGGATTTCATGGTACGGGATGGGAAAGAAGAGGAATGCAGATTCCTCGGAACCCTTGAAAATACTGACTTCCTGGGATTATATGCGCCGCTATGGGACTATAAGAAATTCACGGTGCATTTCTCATAACCCGGAGGTCGGAGGTTCAAGTCCTCCCTCCGCAACCAGATCGAGTGGATGTAACTGATTTCAGTTACATCCGCTTCCTTATTATCGTGTCCGGAGCGGGTTTACGCCTGCTCTATTTCTTCCTCAAAAGAATCATCATCCGCGTTGTATCCCTCCGAGAACAGCTCTTTCAGAATGCCCGACGGCTCGCAGGAAACATACTCAATGGCGACACCCTCACGGATGTCGGCAGTGTAGTTCGGATGGCACTGCGTGGGATCAATGTCCAGATACTGCAAACTTTCCCGTCGCACGAAGATACGCCTCAATAGTGGCTGGTTCCCGTTCCTCCTGCCGCAAATACACTGCAAATCGCATGATTTCTCTCTCGGTGATTTCCTGTTTCATTCGCATTGCCATGCCCTTCCTGTTGTTTTTAAGTATCATAGCAGGAGGCGAAAGAATTGGCAAAAGCGGATCAGGTCAAAAAAAGGTTCCCATTTTTGAACCCGGTAACTCCGGCTTCAAAAATGGGAACCTCTCACTTATACTTGCGCATATTCTTTTCAATACCCCAAGCATCGCTATACAGCGCAAGGCAGGAACACCGCAAGAGGTGTCCCTGCCTTTTCGGATAGGCTATTTGGCAAATGCAACCCGCGCAAGCTGCCGCTGAAGCAATCGTCAGCGGCGTGCATCATTTCTCACTCCACCAACGCCTTGCCCAAGGCGCGGCAGGCATCAAGCGCCGCGTCGTCGGGCGTCTCCGTGCAGATCACGCTCTCGCAAACGAGGTTCACCCCTGCGCTGTCGCAGTCGCTCTCCCAGGTGCGCATCCACTCGCCATCGCCCCAGCCGTAGGAGCCGAACAGTGCCACACGCTTCCCGCCGAGGCTGCGCTTGCACGCATCGAACATGGGCTGGAACTCCATTTCCTCCAGCACCTCGGCGCCCATGGCGGGGCAGCCGAAGGCGATGGCGTCGTAGGCGTTCAGATCGCCGGGCTGTACCTCGGCGGGCGTGAGCAGCACAGCCTCCGCGCCCGCGGCGGTCATGCCCTCGGCAACAGCCTGCGCCATCGCCTCCGTATTGCCCGTACCGCTCCAATAAACAACAGCAGATTTCATGTTTGTCAGTTCCTTTCTTTTAATAGTTTTATATGATCAAACTGCAACAGCAAGCTGCTCCAGCTTCAAGCCGCTTTGCCAGAGTGCGCAGTAGATCTCCGTGCATTTTCTGTATTTTTCGAATAGTGAGCGCGCTTTTTCCTCGTCGCCGTAGGCCTTCCAAAGCCCCGCGCATTTGAAGCCGCCCGCGCGGTGGTCGATGAAGCCCTTTACGTCCTCCGGCGGATAGCTGAGAAGCAGTCCCACCTCATGGGGAAACTCTCCGCTCTCGCCTCCTTTGAATGTTTATTGGTTAGCATCCTCTAACCATATAGCCCTTGAGAAGCCGCCCGAAGGCGGCTCTTCAAAGATCACCGATTGCCGCTGTGAACGAGCGTCATGGTTCTCTGCCAAGTGAGCCTCGGATGCAGGCCGGCATTGCTGCGGCACAGCCGCGCCTATCCCAGCGCCACATCCAGCGTCATCATGACGCTAAAGCCCGCAGCAAAGAAAACCGTGCCGATGTTGGAGTGCTTTCCCTGCGACATTTCCGGGATCAACTCCTCTACCACCACATAGAGCATGGCGCCCGCTGCAAAGCTCAGCAGATACGGCAGCGCCGGGATCACCAGCTGCGCCGCAAGAAGCGTCAGCACCGCGCCGACAGGCTCGACAACGCCGGAAAGCACGCCGCCGAGAAACGCCTTGCCCTTGCTCTCGCCCTCCGCCCGGAGCGGCATGGAGATGATGGCGCCCTCGGGGAAATTCTGAATGGCAATGCCAAGTGCCAGTGCCAAAGCACCAGCTGCGGTGATACCGGCTCCCCGTATCAGGCTTCCTGCATAGGCAACCCCCACAGACATTCCTTCCGGAATGTTGTGAAGCGTCACCGCAAACAGCATCATTGTAGTCTTGGACAAATGAGGCTGCCCGGAATGAAGTCCCTCCGGTTCTGGGCTTTTTAAATGCAGATGTGGAATGACCGTATCCAGTATCAGCAAAAATCCGATGCCCAGCAGAAATCCCACCAATGCCGGAAGCCAGCCAATCCCTCCCTGCGCTTCTGTCATATCAATCGCCGGGATCAACAGAGACCACACAGAGGCAGCGATCATAACACCTGCTGCAAAACCAAGCAGCAGCTTTTCCAGCTTTGGCGCAATCTTATCCCTAACAAAAAATACCATTGCCGCCCCCAGAGAGGTCCCCAGAAACGGAATACTTAATATGATCAGTTCAGACATAAACTGCTCCTTTCTTAATATTTCATATCTTACACATAATTCTTATCTGTATATTAAATATATGCGTATAAATAAATACAGCGACAGTTAGTTAACGCTAACCGCCGCTGTATTGTAACACACACACATTAAAATTGCAAAATATACTCATATGCCTGTTTTTATTGTAACAACACCGCTATCATACAGCAATAATCCTTTTTGTGTAACCCTCTGCTTCATAAAAGGATTTATACATAAACAGGAGTATTTCAATGAACAACATTCTGTGCTTTCCCCTCCAGAAAGCATTTCACATTTTCGGACGCAATCTCGATCAGACGACCTCTTGCCTCCTTGGTGGCCCAGGCAATGTGCGGAGTGATCACGCAATTCTCACAGGTAAGCAGCGGATTGTCCGGTCTGGCGGGTTCCACCGATACCACATCAACACCGGCTCCATAGACCTTGCCGCTGTGAAGTGCTTCCGCCAGATCTTTTTCCACAATAGTTCCGCCACGGCTGGTATTGATCAGGATTACCCCATCCTTCATCTGTGCAATAGTTTCTTTGCAAACCAGATCCTTCGTCTGCTCATTCAACGGACAGGCAAAAAATATCACATCGGACTCCTTCAAAAGCTGCTGTCTGGAAACATATCTTCCAATCTCTTTT
>OHEV01000504.1_pt1 | contig 22025 bp, 22 predicted proteins | sample 1567331 | NCBI WGS metagenome assembly OHEV01 (sample SAMEA3879561, study PRJEB24766) | human gut metagenome | biome: human-associated habitat; feature: feces | place: USA | collected 1985/1987 | reverse complement strand
CAAAAACGAAGATGAACACGCAGATGGCCAGCACCAGGTAGGACAGAGTCTTGCCCAGCTGGGTCAGCTTCCGCTGGAGGGGCGTCTGTTCCTGCTCCGTCTGGGCCAGTACATGGGCGATCTTGCCCATCTCCGTGTCCATGCCGGTGGCGGTGATGACCGCCTTGCCCCGGCCGTAGACCACGGTGCTGCCCATGTAGCACATATTTTTCCGGTCGCCCAGCGGCACGTCGCTGCCGGTGAGCAGCTCCACCGCCTTGGTGACGGGGACGCTTTCGCCGGTGAGGGCGGCCTCCTCGATCTTCAGGGAGGCACACTCCAGCAGCCGCCCGTCGGCGGGGATGGCGTCGCCGGCCTCCAGCACCACCACGTCACCGGGTACCAGCTGGCTGCTCTCCACCACGATCTGGTGTCCGCCGCGCAGTACCTTGCACTTGGCGGCGGTCATGGTCTGGAGGGCTTCGATGGCGGCCTCGGCCTTACTCTCCTGCACCACGCCCAGAATGGCGTTGAGCAGCACCACCGCCAGAATGATGAACACCTCGGTAAAGCTCTCGTTGCTCAAAGCGTTGGTGACGGCGGACACCGCCGCCGCCGCGATCAGGATCAGCAGCATGGGATCCTTCAGCTGGGTCAGAAAGCGCTGGAATACGGAGGGCTTCTCCGCCTCCTTCAGCTTATTGGGGCCGTGCTTGGCCAGCCGCGCTGCCGCCTCCTCCGGCGTCAGACCCTGCGCGGAGGTGTGCAGCTCGTCCAGCACCTCCTGCGGCGAGCGGTTATAGTCCTTGTCCATGGGGTTTCCTCCTTCTTGTATGTCCACTTTTTTATTTCCACATAACAAAAGACTCATACACAGACCGGGTCTGTGTATGAGTCTCATTCTTTCAGGACACATCGGGCGCCACGCGCCGGGATGACGGTGTGTCTCGCCCCGCCTGCGCGGTGCGGAATTACTCCCTCAAACAGTGTTACTATATCGTACTGTTGTCGGTTTGTCAAGACGGCACTTTGTTAACTTTCTGCGACAGAGGCGCACAGCTTGTCGAAATACCGGTACAGGGGCATCAGCGTTCGGAAACCGTCGATGACGTCCTGCGCCAGCTCCGGCGAGAAGATACGCTCGTCCAGCGGCCCGTCGTGCTGGAGATTGATGGACTTCCGGTTGTACCACGGCTGGAGCAGCGCCGTCGTCTCACCCTTGCTTCGGGCGTACTCCGGCCCACTCAGCGTAAAGACCTCCTGCTTGTTGAACTGCCGCACCAGACGGCTCAGCGACTCAGGGTGCTGGTCGAGGCTCCGGCGGTAGGCGGCCATCAGCGCCGGGCGGGGACACCAGAAGCCCATGCCGTAGCTGTAATAGTCCGGCCCGATCTCAAAATAGAAGGTGGGGCGGCCCGTCCAGTCCTGATCGCCGGTGCGGATGCAAAACCACAGGTGATCCTTGTACGGCCCCTGCCCGTGGAGCCGCCGGGCGTCCCGGTAGATGCGGGACAGCTTCAGCAGAAACGGGTCGTCGGGGCACATCTCGTGAATGGCATCGTAGACCTGCTCCGCCAGCGCCCGCGTAGGGGCCAGCAGATGCGCCTGATAGTCCTGCTTGTGTTCCATGAACCAGCCCCGCTCGTTGTTGAAGCGAATGCCCCACAGAAAGTCCACCGTCTCCTGCGTATATCCCTGAAATGCCATATTGCCGCTCCTTGGTCAAGTTTTGTTGTGGGTATTGTACCCGGTTTGCGGCACTTTTGCAAGGAGAGAAAACACAATAAAAAAGAGACATCCGAGAGGATGTCTCTTTTCGGTGGTGCCGGTGACCGGACTCGAACCGGTACGCTGTCGCCAGCGGTGGATTTTGAGTTATTTGCTTCACACGGAATACAAACGAACTCAACCCCGCATGGAGGTCATTGACGGACACCAAAGCGCCTGCAATTACTGGCTGTTTTGATACTGATGTGTAAAAAAACTCCGTTTCGTCTGCCATTTCCGCACTTTCCAATTTTGACGGGAATTTTGAATTTTGGAGGGACATCGGAGGGATGTAACCCCAAAACGGAGCACAACAACACACGCAATAGATTCATAAATCACAAACAATATTATAGCGTATTCCTCTGCCATTGACAACACATTTTCCGAAAAAGAGGTACTGCTATGAAAACACGCGCACACTATGAAAAACTTTTTGCACCCTATCCCGATGTTGTGACTTTGCCTGAGTTTTGTAATATGCTTGGTGGTATCGGTGACAGTACAGCCCGAAAAATAATGCGGGCAAACAAGGTCAAGCATTTTTACATAAGATGTACATATCTTATACCCAAAGCCTGCGTGATTGATTATGTATTGAGCGAAGATTATGCGAAATACAGTAAGACGCTCAAAGCGAGGGTTTAACCATTAAGCCATTTGCAGAAATGCAGGTGGCTTTTTTCATACCCGTACATAGCCGCCTGCTTCGCCGCAGGCGGCTAAATCTATGTAAAGGAGGAACCCCATATGGCGAATTGCAAAGTGATCGCGGTGACGAACCAAAAGGGCGGCGTGGGTAAAACCACGACCACCGCTAACCTCGGCATCGGACTTGCCCAGCAAAACAAACGGGTACTGCTCATTGACGCAGATGCGCAAGGCTCTTTGACCCTCTCCCTCGGCTACCCGAAGCCGGATGAGCTGCCTGTTACGCTGGCGGATATCATGCAGAATGTGATCGACGATACCCCTATCCCGGACGGCTGCGGTATTCTGCATCACGGTGAGGGCGTTGACCTGCTCCCGGCGAACATTGAACTGTCCGGCATGGAGATTCGGCTGATCAACGCCATGAGCCGGGAAAGCGTGCTGCGGACATATATCAATGCGGTCAAACCACATTACGACTATATCCTCATTGACTGTATGCCGTCGCTCGGTATGATGCCGATCAACTCTCTGGCCGCAGCGGACAGCGTGATCATCCCATCCCAGCCGTCATTTCTCTCGGCAAAGGGGCTTGACCTGCTGATGCAGTCCATCGCAAAGGTCAAGCGGCAGATCAACCCGAAGCTGAAAATCGACGGCATCCTGTTTACAATGGTGGACAGCCGCACCAACGAGGCTAAGGAGATCATCGCCTCTCTGCGCGCCCATTACGGCGAAAAGATTCGTGTGTTCGGGACGGAGATTCCCTTTTCCGTCCGAGCCGCAGAAACCAGCGGCCGGGGCAAAAGCATTTTTGCCCATGACAAGAACGGCAAGGTCGCCGCCGCATACCGCTCGCTGACGAAGGAGGTGTTGGAGTTTGAGCGCAAAACCGAGAGATTTAGGGATGACGCCGCTCGATGACCTGTTCTCCACCGACGAGAGCCGTGCGGAGGCGCAGCTTGAAAAGGTCGTCACGCTGAATCCCGCCGACATCTCCGACTTCCCCAACCATCCGTTCAAGGTCAAGCAGGACGAGGCTATGGCGGAGATGGTAGACAGCGTAAAGCAATACGGCGTGCTGGTACCTGCCCTTGTCCGCCCCAAAGCGGACGGCGGCTATGAGATGGTTGCCGGTCATAGGCGAAAATGCGCGGCAACGCTGGCGGGGATCACCGAAATGCCCTGCATCGTCCGCAACCTCACCGATGATGAAGCGACGATCATCATGGTGGACAGCAACTTGCAGCGAGAAACGATCTTACCATCCGAAAAGGCATTTGCCTACAAGATGAAGCTGGAAGCCATGAAACGGCAAGGTCAGCGGTCGGATTTAACTTCGGCCCCACTGGAGCCGAAGTTAAAGGGTAGCCGTTCTAATGAGGAATTGGCCGCAAGCAGTCCGGACAGTCGCTCACAAATTCAGCGCTTTATCCGTCTGACCGAGCTGATCCCATCGGTGTTGGACATGGTGGACAGCGGCAAGATCGCTTTCCGTCCCGCCGTGGAGCTTTCCTACCTTTCCAAAGAACAGCAACAGAGCCTATATGACACGATGGAATGCGAGGACTGCACGCCGTCGCTGGCACAGGCTATCAAAATGAAAGAGTTCAGCCGGGACGGAAAGCTGACGGAGGAAGTCATCCTCTCTATTATGCAGGAGGAAAAACCGAACCAGCGAGAGCAGTTCAAAATGCCGAAAGAGCGTATCAGCAAGTATTTTGCTCCGGGGACGCCCGCACAGAAAATTGAAGATACCATCATCAAGGCATTGGAATTGTACCGCAGGCGAGAGCGCCAGCGGGATACGGAACGATAGGCACTACCAAGGGGCAGCCATACCCATTTTTTGATGTGTGTACGGCTGTGTCGGCGTGTTCCCCCCTCTCCACACCTCACCCCCTCGAAACTACCTGTACTTCCCGAAAAAAGAGATATTCCAGCGGCGGCAGCTTTGCAGTTTTCGGCAGCGATCCGTACAATGAAAGAGCAAAGGAGGTTTGCGCATATGAAACACGCAAGGATCATCGCCGTTTTAGTGCTGCTGACACTTTCTCTTTCGGGCTGTGCAAATGTGGATCGCTCCGAGGTGTCTGCGCCATCTTCGCAGGAAACGGTTATGGCCGAGCCTGCACAAAGCACCGTGCCGCAGGAGCAAGCGACGGTGCCTGTTTCGGAAAGTACAGAGATTCCCGCAGAGAGCACGGCAGAACCCGAAACGGAGAAAGCGCAGCCGAAGATTTCAACACCTGCCAAAGAGGAAACGCTTCCGACCGTCAGCAGCCCCACGGAAACTACCCCGCCGAAAGCATCCGAACCCGAACCATCGGAAGAACCTACGGAAACACAGCCGCAGGAGCCTGAACCGCCCGTCGCAGAAGAACCCACAGAGCCGATATTTGACATTCAGACTTGGATCGACTATGCCAAGGTCTATGCCGAAAGCGTGGGTCTGCATCTGGAAAGCTCGGCAGTGGATTGCTGGGACAATCCTATTGATGCCGATGTGAGCTGTATCTATCTGGAACGGGATGTTTGTTCCCGCCTGAACCGCTATGCGGCGGACGAAACTATTACGGATATTTGGGTGTGGTACGAAACGGTCGGAGCAAACAGTTACCTGATCTATATCGGGTACGCATAATTTCACACGCTGAATGGAGCATCGCAGAAATGCGGTGCTTTTTTCATGTCAACAAGGAGGTAAGCAAATGAAAAAATTCTATCGAAGGAGCATTTCGGGGCTGTTGGCCCTGCTGATTTGCTTCACTACCATTCTGAGCAGCGGCGTGACCGCCTTTGCCGCATCGTCCTCCGGGGAAACCGCCAAGTCCTACTCTGTGGCGTTTCCCAGAGATGGAGATGCCAATTTGGACACCAGCGGCACATGGGGACACGATGAACTCCACTATATGAACGGCTGGACATCCGGTGAAAAGACTTGGATGACGACGTTGCACACCATCGGGGACTTTAACGGCCCGGCCTGTTACTGCATCGAACCGGGTGTGCCCCGTCTGCTGGAAAGAACCTACGCCCGCTACGGTGAAGATTACTGGAAGGACTATCCCTCCGAGTGCAACAGCACCATCGACGCCGATACCATCAAGACCCTGCTGGGGCGGATCATGCAGTACGGCTATCAGGGGAACTTGTCCCTTGGCTGGCGTTCTCAGAATGATGCGGATGCCGATAAGCTGGCTCACATGATGGCGACGCAGGTACTTGTATGGGAAACGGTCGTCGGAGAACGGGATGCCAATTTTAATCATGTTGACCCCGGCAGCGCAGATGCTGTGAAATCCGTCTATCGGACAAGCCACCCGCTGTACAGCCGCTTTTCTGCCTATTATGACAGCATGGAAGCCAGCGTGAAAAAGCACACCATCGTCCCCAGCTTCATGGCACGGAGCACCGGCAAGGCACAGACGGTCGAGCTGAGTTGGGATGGCAGCTGTTATGCGGCTACGCTGACCGACACCAACGGTGTACTGAGTGACTACACCTTTTCCTCCGAGCAGACGGGACTCACCTTTACGACCAGCGGCAATACGCTGACCATCACTGCCGAAACAGCTCCGACAAAATCGGTGACGATCTCTGCCACAAAAAACAATACCCGCAAGGGTGTCGTGGTATGGAGCGACGGGCATTACGGCCCTGACGGTACGATGCAGGATGTGGTCACTTACAGTGCTACGATCAGCGATCCCGTCAAAGCCTATCTTAACCTGAAAGTGTCCTACGGCAGCACCAAGATCGTCAAAACCAGCGAGGACGGCAAGGTTGAGGGCATTTCCTTTACGATCACCGGCAACGGCGCGAACAGGACCGTTACGACAGGTGCAGGCGGTGTCATTCAGATCGACAACCTTGCTCCCGGCGTTTACACCGTCACCGAGCAGAGCTACGACAAATACGAGCCGCAGGAGGTGCGCCGTGTCACCGTCGTCAGCGGTCAGGTGGCAACGGTCAATTTCAATAATACCTTGAAGCGCGGAACCCTCATCGTGACCAAGACCTCCGAGGACGGCTTGAACGAGGGCGTGAAATTCCACCTTTACGGCACTTCACTTTCGGGGCTTGCGGTGGATGAATACGCCGTGACCGACAGCACAGGCAAAGCCGTATTTTCCGATGTGCTGATCGGCACGGGCTACACGCTGGAGGAAGTTGATACGGCGATCCGCTATGTCGTCCCCGAAAAGCAGACGGCGGCGGTGGAATGGAACACCGTCACAAACAAGAGCTTTACGAACATCCTGAAAAAGTGGAATGTCACTGTCACCAAGAGCGACGCTGAAACGGGTCTGCCGCAAGGCGATGCCACCCTTGCCGGTGCCGTCTACGGCATCTATAAGGGCGACCAGCTTGTGGACACCTACACCACCGATGCCAACAGACAGTTCACCACGAAATACTATGTCTGCGGCGACGACTGGACCATCCGCGAGATGACGCCCTCCGAGGGCTATCTGCTGGACAGCACCGTTTATCCCATCGGTGCGGAGGCGAAAAACTACACCGTGGAATACAACACCACGGCAAACGATGTGACCGAGCAGATCATCAAGGGCAAAATTGCCATCATCAAGCACACCGACAACGGCGAAACCCAGCTTGAAACGCCGGAGGTCGGAGCGGAGTTTGCGGTTTTCCTGAAAGCCGCAGGCTCCTATGACAGCGCCAAGGCATCTGAGCGTGACTATCTGATCTGCGATGAAAACGGCTATGCAATCACAAAAGACCTGCCCTACGGCATCTACACGGTGCATCAGACCAAGGGCTGGGACGGCCGTGAGCTGCTTGCCGATTTCGATGTGTATATCTCCAAGGATGGGCAGACCTATCGCTACCTTGCAAACAACCGCAATTTTGAGAGCTATATCAAGATCGTCAAGGTGGATGCCGAAACGGGTAAGGTTATTCCGCTGGCGGGTGCAGGCTTCCGGCTCTACCGCCCGGACGGGTCGCTCATCATGCAGACTTTCACCTATCCCGAAGTTACCACCATCGACACCTTTTATACGAGCAGCGACGGCTATCTCATTACACCCGAAAAGCTGGAATACGGCACGGGCTATTCGCTGGTGGAGGTTTCCGCACCCTACGGCTACACGCTGAACAGCGAGCCGGTCTATTTCGATGTGACTGCCGACAACGGCATGGAGGAAAACGCCGTTACGGTGGTCGAGGTCACAAAGCCGAACACGGCGCAGAAGGGCGTGATCCGGATCAGCAAGAGCGGCGAGGTCTTTTCTTCCGTGACCGAGGCGGACGGACTGTATCAGCCCGTTTTCTCCGTTCGGGGCTTGCCGGGTGCTGTCTATGAAATCACCGCCGCCGAGGACATTGTCACGCCGGACGGTACGCTGCGCGCTTCTGCCGGTGAAGTAGTCGATACCGTAACGACAGATGAAACGGGACTTGCCGAAAGCAAGCCGCTGTATCTGGGAAAATATGAGATCCGAGAGATCACAGCCCCCGGCGGTTATGTGCTGAACACCGAAGTCCACACGGCAGAGCTTGTCTATGCTGGGCAGGAGGTCGAGATCACCGAAACCGCCGCCGACTTCTGCAACGAGCGGCAGAAAGCCGCCGTTTCTCTGAATAAGGTATTGGAGCAGGACGAGCGCTTCGGCATCGGCATGGGCGGCGAACTTTCCGCCGTGACCTTTGGACTGTTTTCCGCCGAGGAGCTGACTGCTGCTGACGGCAGCATCATTCCCGCCGACGGTCTGCTGGAGATCGTGTCGGTGGACGAAAATGGTCACGCTGTCTGCAAAACTGACCTGCCGTTTGGCAACTATTATCTCAAAGAGTTATCCACGGACGGACACTATATCCTCTCCGATGAAAAGTACCCCATCGTATTTGAATATACCGGGCAGGACACGGCGCTGGTGGACATCAAGGCCAATGGCGGCGCACCCATCGAAAACAAGCTGCTCTACGGCGAAATTCACGGACTAAAAAAGGACGAGGACGGCAGCGGTCTTGCCGGTGCGCTGATCGGACTGTTCCGTGCGGACTGCACCGAATTTACGAGCGAAACCGCCATCCTGACTGCCACCTCTGCCGAGGACGGCAGCTTTTCTTTTGTCCGTGTGCCTTTTGGCCACTGGATCGTGCGGGAGATCGAAGCCCCCATCGGCTTTGTGCTGTCGGAAGAAACCTATCCCGTGACCGTCGATGCGGACGGTGCGGTGATCGAGGTAGAGATCGAAAACACCCGCATCCGTGGCACAGTGCAGCTCACCAAGATCGACCGGGACTATCCCGACAACAAACTGACGGGTGCAGAGTTCAGCGTTTACCGTGACAGCAACGGCAACAAGGAGCTGGATGCCGACGATGAACGGCTCGGCACGCTGACCGAAACCGGCATCGGCGTTTATGAACTGTCCGACTTGCTCTACGGCGGCTATTTTGTCAAGGAAACGAAAGCGCCGGAGGGCTTCTATCTGGACGACAACGCCTACTATTTTGAGATCACCGAGGACGGCAAGACTGTGACCGTGGAGAACGAGGCCGGAAAGGGCTTTGTCAATACGCCGCAGGTCGGCTCTCTGAAAATCATCAAGACTTCCTCGGACGGAAAAATTGAGGGCTTCTCGTTCCAAGTGACCGGTCCGAACGGATATGTCGGTGTGTTCATCACCGACAAAAACGGCGAGATCATCATTGAAAATCTCCGCATCGGTGAATATGTGGTGTCCGAGGTATCGGACGGCGCATCTTCCGCCTATGTGCTGCCCGCCGACAAGACGGCATCCGTGTTTGAGGGTGCGGTAACGAAAGTGGAGATGCACAATGAACTTCGTGACACGCCGAAAACCGGCGACGACAGCAATTCCGCCCTCTGGCTTGCCCTGCTCGGCGTTTCCGCCGCAGGCGCTGCCGCACTGGGTGCAGTCGGATTCAGAAAACGCAGAAAGGAGGACGCAGAGTAATGGAGCTGAAAACCATTCTGGCGATCGGGCTGGTCGTGTTTATCGTCGGAGCTTTGATTTTCCTGAAGATCAGGGCCAAGAAAAAGTAAGCCTTGGGGCAGCGAAAACCGCTGCCCCTTTTACATATCCCCAAAAACAAAAAGGAGGCAAAAATCATGGTTCATTTCTTTGATGCGGACATAGCGAAAAAATACGGAGTCAATGCGGCGGTGCTGGCCTGCTTCCTTTGGGATTGTATCGAGCAGAAAAGCACCGAGTCGCCGCAGCTCCATGAGGGCAAGGTCTGGGTGCGCTGTTCGGTGCAGATGATGACCGGCTTCTTCCCGTTTCTGTCCTACGATGAGATCCGCTATGCCCTGAAACGGCTGGTCAAAGGGCGGGTGCTCACCAAGGGACAGTTCAACGAAAGCCGCTTTGACCGCACAAACTGGTACGCCTTTACCGAGTTCGGACAATTCCTGATGGCAGAAAGTGAGGGACGGACGCAATGAAGGACGGCAGACACATTATTTGGAGCAATGACATTGACTACGACGACTGGCGGGAGGACTTGGAGGAGCAGTATCCCGACCTCACCGAAGCCGAGCGTATGGAGCTGATGTATGAGCTGAACGGCGACTATCTGGACGACGAGCGCTCCAATCTGGACATTCAGCTCTCCCGCCCCATTCTCGTCGTCGGTGATCTGGGGCTTTGGAACGGCCGTCGCATGGGGTATAAGGAGATTCCGAGCGGCAATATCCGGGACTGCCTTTACAGCGAACGGGACATAGATTACAGCACTTGGTATGTGGATAAAAACGGCGACTTCCGCTGTGACGCCATCCATCACGACGGCACGAACCATTACCTCTACCGTGCCTATAAGGACGGCGTGAGCGACACGCAGATTGAGAATCTGAAAGAAAAAATCTACCGGGGCATTGCCACCCGTGCGGACATTACAAGAGTGACCCGCAGGCTGGGCGACGAGATCGCCCATGTTTACGGATTTCCCATCCCCCGCAGGCAGGCGCCGGTGCAGGAGCGATAACGGAGGCAGCTATGATGAATGTACCAGATACAAGGGACTGCGCCTTTGAAGCCTTTATTACCAACCTCGGCAAATACAACGAGGGCTTTTTGGTGGGCGAATGGGTGAAGTTTCCCGTAACCAATGAGGAAATGCAGGCGGTTTTCCGGCGCATCGGCATCGGGCGGCGCTATGAGGAATGGTTCATCACCGACTATGACTGCCCGGATGCGGCTATCGGCAAGGTGCTCGGAGAATACGAAAGCCTAAGTGAGCTGAATTATCTCGCCGGGCAGATCATGGAACTGCGGGAGAGCGACGATTTCTGGCAGGCGGTTTTGGACTTGGGCGAGAACACCAGCAGTGTGCAGGAGCTGATCAACCTGACCGAGAACTTGGACTGCTTTGATTATCTGCCCGGTGTGCGGAATGACTATGACCTCGGCTATTACTGGATCGAAGAAAGCGGATGCTACGACACAAGCAACCTCGGTGCGCTGGCAAACTATATCGACTATGAGAGCTTCGGACGGGACATTCGGTACGAAGAAGGCGGCGTGTTCGGGGATAACGGCTATGTGCGTTCAAACGGCGGCCGCTTTGCGGACATCTACGACGGCGACATTGAGAACATCCCCGAAGAATATCGGATCAGTTCACCCGCCGTTCCCGTCCGCTCCGCAGCCCCACGGCAGACGGAACAGCCCGAACGATAAAATTTGCACCTTTGATATTGCCTTGCGGTTTGGGTATAGTATAATAAAAACGATAAGGAAGTGAGCACCGTGAGCGACAACTATTTTGACCTGCCATCCCGCATCGAGGACGCCTTTGCGGAGATCGACAGTGATATTGTGATGGATCTGCTGAATACCGACGAGGACTACGCCGCGCTTTCCGACCGTATGGACAAGCTGAAAACGCAGTGCCCCGTCATCGACAAAATGAACGAGGGCAGCGGCGAGATCCGCATGACCGCCGAGGAGCATCGGGCGTATGTGGATTATCTGAACCTTGCCCGGCAAATGGAGGACATGGAGCGGCAGCACATCTACTTCCGCGGACATACCGATGCCGTGGCATATCTCAAAAAAATCAAAGCAATATAAGTACGATGAAAGCGGTGCAGAGAACTCTGTGCCGCTTTTCTGTTGGCAGAAATGCAAAGCGAGTCGAAAAAGATACTCCGTATAAAAAGTTTTTCTGGAATTTCAGCAAAAACTATTGACCGCAGCGGCGTTTTTGGCTATACTAATAGCAAGGAGGCGATACCATGATCGTTCGACCCTACTATTTGGATCTGCTGAAAACCTATCGGGATGTTCCGCTGGTGAAAATTCTTGCCGGTATTCGCCGCTGCGGGAAATCGACCATTTTGGATATGCTGAAAGACAACCTGCTCGGCAGCGGCATTGCGGAAGACCATGTGATCCATCTGCGCTACACTTCGGAGGAACTGGACGACAGCATGACCGCCAAGCAGATGTACCGGGATATAAAAGAAAAACTGACCGACAGCGAACGCTACTATCTTCTGCTGGACGAGGTGCAGGAGGTGGACGGCTGGGAAAAGGCAGTCAACAGTCTGCTGGAGGATTCCAATACCGACATTTATGTGACAGGCTCCAATTCCAAGCTGATGTCCAGTGAGATTTCCACCTATCTGACGGGACGCTATATCTCCATCCCTGTTTTTACGCTGTCCTTTGCTGAATATCTGGAGTTCAAGAAGGACAGCGGCCGCACACCAAAAGAACTTTTGAACGAGTATATCCGCATGGGAGGCTTTCCTATTGTTGCGCTCGGAAATTTCGATGAGCGTTCGTCCTATCAGATCGTCGAGGGTATCTACAATTCCGTTATCACCAGCGACATCACCAAGCGGCACAACATCACGAACTTTGACCTGTTCAACCGTGTGGTGAAGTATGTCGTGGAGAATGTCGGCAAGACCTTTTCCGCCAACGCCATCGTGAAATTCATGAAAGGCGAAGGACGCTCCCTCTCGGTGGAAGCGGTCTATAACTATTTGGAGTGGCTGGAAAAAGCTTTCGTGATCTATCGCTGCCAGCGGTACGATATGCAGGGCAAGACTGTCCTCAAAACGCAGGAGAAGTTCTACCTTGCGGACGCTTCCCTCAAATACTGTATGATGGGCTTCAACCCGAAATCCGTTGCCGCCATGCTGGAAAACATCGTGTACTTCGAGCTTCGGCGGAAGGGATATGATGTGTATATCGGCAAAAACGCTACCAAGGAGATCGATTTTGTAGCCGTGCGGCGGGATGAGCGCATTTATGTGCAAGTGTGCCGCAATCTGCCGGAGGAATCCGACCGGGAGGTTGCTAACCTGCTGGAGATCAAAGATCATTACCCGAAGTATGTGGTGACGATGGACGAACTGGCCGCAGGCAACATCAACGGCGTGAAGATCGTACATCTGGCGGATTTTCTGCTAAGCAAGGATTATTAAACGGTTTCTGCATATAAAACGGTCGAGATATATGCAGATAATCGCATAGCCGGACGGCTTTCATCCATGTGAGAGCTATCCGGCTTACTTTTTGTAGCAGAGTGTTGTAGCAAGCTGCTACCCTCCCAGTTCGGAAAAATGTGTGAATTTGCAATAGAAAAGGCCGGAAAAATGTGTGTCCATCTTCTGAAAGGTCGGAGGCTGCTATGAAACGGCAGTATATTGGACATACCAATGCCGTGGCCTACCTCAAAAAAATCAAAGCGATCTGACGCAGACGGCACGGAAACCCCGTGCCGTTTTCTGCATATACAGTTCTGTTATCTGCATATAAAACGGTCAAAGTATATGCAGATAACTACATAGCCGAGAGGTTTTCATTTTGAAAGTCCCTCGGCTATTATTATGTCAGAATGGAGGTGAAACATATGCCATATATCCCGCCGGAGGTGGTGGCGAGAGCTCGTGAGATAGACTTGCTGACCTATCTGCGAACTTATGAACCGCAGGAACTGGTGCATTTCGGAGGCGGCACCTACTGCACCCGTGAGCACGACAGTCTGAAAATCTCTAACGGCAAATGGTGCTGGTTTTCCCGTGGGATCGGCGGCTACTCGGCGCTGGACTATCTCATTAAGGTCAAAGAAATGCCCTTTACGCAGGCGGTCGAAACCATCATGGGAAATCTGTCAGCGGCGCCGCCCGCCTTTACACCGCCCCCGAAAACGCCGAAAGAAAAGGTACTGCTTTTGCCGCAGGCCAACCGCAGTGCCACCCACGCCGTCGAATATCTGCATCGCAGAGGAATCGACTACGAGCTGATCGATTTCTGCATTAAGACCGGCCGCCTTTATGAGAGCTATCCCTATCACAATGTGGTGTTCGTCGGCATGGATGCAGACGAAAAGCCCCGCTATGCTAACCAGCGTGGGATCGGATCGGACTTCATCGGGGATGCCAACGGCAGCGACAAGCACTATTCCTTTGGAATTCCTGCGGCGACTGCAAGCGACACGCTCCACCTGTTTGAATCGGCAGTGGATCTGCTGTCCTATGGGACGCTGCAAAAGCTGGTCGGCAAGGGCTGGCGCAGTGAAAACCTGCTCTCCCTCGCCGGGGTCTACAAGCCAAGGGCGAAAATCGAGGAAAGCAGCCTGCCCGCCGCGCTGGTGCGGTATCTTGCCGAGCATTCCCATATCCGCCGTGTGGTGCTGCGCCTTGATAACGACGCCACGGGACGAATCGCCGCAGAAACCATCAAAGCTCTGTTGCCGAGGAAGTATGCGGTCACGGTGGACATCCAGCTGCCCCTGCAGGGCAAGGATTACAACGACTGCCTTTGTATGCGGCTGGGGTTGCCCATCACTAAGCGCGGAGAAAGGAACAAAGAACGGTGAGCGACTTTATGAGCCCGGGACGGCGCATCCGGCACTATCGTATGCTGCGGGGCATGACACAAAAGGCGCTGGGCATCGCCGCAGGCTTTTCGCCCGAAACCGCCGACATCCGCATCGCACAGTACGAATCCGGCGCAAGGACGCCGAAACACGCTCTGCTCTGTATGCTGGCAGAGGCGTTGGGTGTTCTCCCCTCGGCGCTGGACATTCCCCGTATCAAGAGCCGTGCGGCGCTGAACCAACTGCTGCTTGCGCTGGAGGATGAATACGGGCTGACGGTCACGATTACGGAAAACAACGAAAGGAGCATTTGCAATGGAAAATGAGAAGAAAATCAAGGTGGTACTGCTGGAGCCGGGCAAACTCGCCCGTGCTGCCGAGATCGATGCGTCCCTTGAAGGAATGCAGAAAACGGTGGGCGGTCTGATCGAGCCGTTCTACCCCTTTGAGGAACAGGTCTGCATCGTCTGCAATGAGGAAAGCAAGATCAACGGAATACGACCGAACCGCAGTGTGAAGAACGACGACGGCGTGATGGTGGACTTCATCTTCGGCCCTGCCTTTATCTGCGACTGCCGGGGTGAAAATCTAGACAGTCTTTCCGACGAGCAGATCGACCGCTACGGCAAGATGTTCCGCTATCCCGAACACCTTGCGAGGATGAACAACACGCTGTTCGGTATCCCGTACCGCCCGCAGCCGGAGCAGGAGCGGTGATGTTATTTCGGTCGGTGGCAAAATGTTCAGCCTATGGGACGAACGCCATGCACTGTACCAGCAAGCATCGCCGTTGTGATACCACAACGGCACTTGTCAGGGAAATCCCTGAAACCCTTTTCGTCCCCGCCCATGCGGAGGGCGATATTTTTATACCCGGAAGGAGAAAAGCCGGTGAACGAACCCATGACCTTTTTGGACTTTTTCAGCGGTGTCGGCGGTTTCCGCAAGGGCTTTGAGCTTTGCGGTATGGTCTGCAAAGGCCACTGCGAGATCGACAAATTCGCAGACCGCAGCTACCGCGCGATCCACGATATTAAGGAGGATGAATGGTATGGCGAGGACATCACCAAAACCGAACCCGCAGACCTGCCGAGGGTCAACCTCTGGGCAGGCGGATTCCCGTGTCAGGACATTTCTGTATCTGGCCGGCAAAGAGGGCTTGCCGGAAAACGAAGCTCTCTCTTTTTTGAAACTGTTAGATTGCTCAAAGGCACGCCTACCGAAGATAGACCCGAATGGCTTGTCCTTGAAAATGTTAAAAATCTGCTCTCCGTTAATCGGGGATGGGACTTTGCGACCGTTCTCAATTCGTTGGCCGAAATCGGCTATCATATCGAATACGGACTGCTTAATTCACGCTTCCACGGCGTTCCGCAAAACAGGGAGCGAATCTATCTTGTCGCTTATCGACATTTTAGAGCCGACGGTGGACGAAAAATATTTCCTGTCACCGCAAGCGACGGCAAGGCTCTTATACAGCTAATCGGCGGCACGCAGGGCAAGCGCGTTTACGACCCCGCAGGTATAAGCTGTACGCTGATGAGCGAGGGCGGCGGTTTTGCAGGCAGGACGGGAATGTATTTTATCGACCTGTGCAAAGGCAATCCGAAGCTGACGGAAAACGCCCGATGTATCAAAGCAAGGTATGACGGCGGTATTACCAATCGCAGCGGCGATAATTCAGGTGTGCTTTGTATGGGCGCGGACTGTCACGACCGCACCGAGGAAACAGCCCTGATTCAGCTAAAACGAGGCGAGGCGAAAATACGGGAACAGGATTACACCAAATGTCTGATCGCAGGCTACAACAAAATCGGGGTAAGCAACCGGGGCGAAAGCTCCGGCGTTTTTTATGGCTGCCGCGCTGTGCTGACCCCCGACCGTGAGAATAAGAGGCAGAACGGCCGCCGTTTCAAGGAGTGCGGAGAACCCGCCTTTTGCCTGAATACGCAGGACAAACACGGCGTTTATCTCTGTGCCTGCGATTCCTGCGAACACACTTTACCCGTTAAACAGGCGGCGAACTTTAATAAAGACAAATCCGAAAACAGGACTGAAATTCCGCTTGGCTGCGGACGAATCCGCAAGCTGACGCCCCGTGAGTGCTGGAGGCTGCAAGGCTTTTCCGATGATATGTTTGATAAAGCGGCTGCCGTCAATTCCGACGCCCAGCTTTACAAGCAGGCGGGAAACGGCGTGACGATTCCCGTTGTGTATGCGGTAGGCAAGCGTATTGTTGAAATTCAAAACGAACTGAATAAGGAGGCGATGAAGATATGAGGAAACGCAATGTTCACATTCAATTCTGGCTCGATAAAAAGGAAGCCGAGGTGTTTCAAAAGAAAGTGAAGCGCAGCGGTCTTTCCCGTGAGGCGTATTTGCGGCACTTGGTAAATGGGCTTGAACCGCAGGACGCCCCGCCGCCCGATTACTACGCCATGATGAGGGAGCTCCACGGGATCGGCAACAACCTGAATCAGATTGCCGTCAAAGCGCACACCCTGAATGTTCTCGATGTGCAGAGGTACGACGAAGCCTGCCGCAAGATTGATACGGCTGTCAAGAAAATCACCGAGGCGGTCATTTTGCCCCGCCCGATGAAATAGCGGTATGGCGACAACTTCAATCTGGCGTGTGAAAGGCTGGCTCGGCAAGGTGGTTGTATATGTAGAAAATCCAGATAAAACGACGAACCCGAAATTTTTTACCGATAAAGATATGGCCGAACAGGACGGACAGGAGCTTTCCGATGTTATCCGCTATGCGGTCAATTCCCGAAAAACGCAGAAAGCGGATAACGAGGACTGCGCCGTGGTTCATCGTTTTGTGTCAGGGATCAACTGTTCTCCCTCTACCGCCCGTGATGAAATGCTTGCCGTGAAAAAGCGGTTCGGCAAAGAAAGCGGGACGGTTGCCTACCACGGGTATCAATCCTTTGCTCCCGGAGAGGCAACACCCGAAATGGCACACGAAATCGGGATGAAGCTCGCCGCCCGTTTGTGGGGTGACCGTTATCAGGTGATTGTTGCAACCCACCTTGACAAAGAAAATCACCTGCACAATCATTTTGTGCTGAATACGGTGTCCTTTGTGAACGGAATCAAATATCACCGCACCAAAAAGGATTATCACGATATGCAGACCGTTTCCGATGAGCTTTGCCGTGAGTACCGTTTATCGGTGATTGAAAATCCGCAGTACGGGAAAGCCAAGCAATACGGCGAATGGCGTGCCGAGCAGGAACAGCGCCCCACTTGGCGGGGGCTGATCCGTGCAGACATTGACGAGGTGATACGGCAGGCTATGACCGAGCGGCAGTTTTTTGACGCTTTGCGGAAAAAGGGCTATGCGGTGAAGGTCGGCAAGGATATTTCGGTGCGGCCGCCGGGCAAAGAACGCTTTGTAAGGCTGATACGGAATTTCGGTGAGGACTATTCTATTGAACAAATCCGCAGACGGATTCTGTCGCAGACACGAGCTGAAAAGAAACCGTCCGAACCGACCCGTCAAGTCATACGGATTCGCTTGTTCGGCAGCTTGAAAAAGACCCGCAAAATCACAGGGTTTCGGGCGCTGTATTTTCACTACTGCTACCTGCTGGGGATCTTCCCGAAAAACAAACCGAAACAAAATAGGCGGCGACTTCATTTTCTCTTGCGTGAGGATTTGCGAAAGCTGGACGACATCACCGCCGAAACAAGGCTGCTTGTGCGAAATCGTATTGATACCGCCGAACAGCTTTTTTCATACCATGACGAGGCGCAAGACAAAATTGCCGCTCTGACCGCTGAGCGAAAACAGCTTTACAAATTGCAGCGGACGGCGGCAGTCAAAGCCGATCCCGAAAAGTCAGCGGAAATCAAAGACCGAATATCCGCATTGTCAAAAGAGCTTGCCACTCTGCGAAAGGAGGTGTCTTTATGTGACGATATAGCCGAACGCTCCGGCGTTATCAAAGAGAAAATCAAAGCCGTCCGAGAGGATGAGCATATCAAAGGAAAGGAGAAAACCGACCATGTACAATTCCGGTGACGCAGCGGAGCAAGTCGTGCGGATCAGCTTGGAAGGTACGGAAGTTGCCCTGAAGCTGACCGGCTCGGCGGCAAAAAATATTGCCGCCATGCTCTATGCTGTTTGGAAAAACCGAGATAAGAACAAGACCAAAGGCCACCAGCGACTTTCTGCCATGCTCAAAAGCGGCAAGGAGCTGAAAGTGTTCACCGTCAGTGAGGAGCATCTGAAACAGTTTGCGACCGAGGCCAAGCGGTACGGCGTTGTCTACTGCGCCCTGCGGGGCAAAGAGCGCTCTGCCGACGGTATGGTAGATATTATGGTGCGTGCCGAGGATGCGTCCAAGATTAACCGCATCGTGGAGCGCTTCAAGCTGGCGACGGTCGATACCGTTTCCATCAAGCGGGACATCGAGCAGTCCAAGGCGGACAAAACCGCCCCGTCTGCCCCTGAGCAGGAGAAGCCCGACAAGGCGGCGGATGACCGCCTGCTGGATGACCTGATGGGCGCACCCGTTCAAAAGGAGGAACGCGCATCCCCAAACCCTGCGGCGGCAAAGACGGAGAAATCCCGTCCGTCCGCGCCTACCTCCGAGAAGCAAAGCAGAACCGCCGAGGGTACTGCTAAATCTCCCGAAGAACGCCCCTCTGTCCGTGAGGAATTACGGGAAATCCGGGAGAGCAGGCAGAAAGAGGCGGCAGAGCCGAGCATTTCCGAACCCACCCCGGCGAAAGAGCCGAAAAAACAGCCGACCACCACCCACAAACAGCCCTCCCGAAAGAAACAGAAGAAAGCAAAGGAGCGATAAGCCATGAGCAATTTTGACGATATTTTTGAATCTGCCCCGCAGACCGACGAATTTGACAAGGAGGCGTGGGCGGCGAAGAAAAAAGCAGAGCGTGACGAGGTTTACGCTTTGGCCGATGCCACCGCCGAGGCCGTCTGCGCAGACGGCGGCAAGTTCCGTGACTATCTGGATGTGCAGGTGGCTTTCCGCAACTACTCTGCCACCAACGCCCTGCTGATCCTTGCCACGAAGCCGGATGCCCGCAGACTGGGCGACAAAGATTTCTGGCGGGATCAGGGCGTGTATATCAAGCGGCAGGAGTTCGGACGCCCCATCAAGATCGTCGAGTCCAACGGCGAATACACCCGTGACGACGGCAGCATCGGCGTGTCCTACAACATCAAGCGGGTCTATGACATCTCGCAGACCACCGCCCGAACGAGAGCGCCGCAGGCGGCTCCCCATGATGCACGGGCACTGCTGAACGCCCTGATCTACAAGCGCCCTGCGCCGGTGCAGTCTGTGGACGAGCTGCCGAACGGCATGGATGCCGTGTACGACCGTGAGCAGAACGCCGTTTTTGTCCGCCGTGGCTTGTCGGCAAACGACCTGTTCTGCGGTCTGTCCAAGGCGTTGGCGCAGGCGGAGCTTGCCCGGACCGGCGAGGAATACACCGAGGAAAACGTCGGCTTCAAGGCGCAGTGCGTTTCCTATATCCTCGGTAAAGAGTTCGGCGTGGATGTGAGCGGCTATGCTTTTGAAGCACCTGCCGATTTTCTGCGCACCGATGACCCGCAGACGATCCGTGCCGAGCTGACCGACATCCGGGACACCGCCTATGACATTTCCGCAAGGATGATGCGGTCGCTGGAACAGAGCAAAGCGCCTCGCCAGAGTGAACAGGAGCGATGACGATGGGAAAACAGGAAAAGCGGGTATTGACCCTTGACCGCTATGAGCACGGCGTTGTGGTCAATGCCCTCAATGAAATGCGGAACGATCTGCTGGAGGAAGAACGCCCCACCGATATTGTTGACGAGGTTCTTTTGAAAGTAATTGACGCCCCCGCAAAAAAAGTACGGTGCAGAAACGATGAAGAAAGAGAATAACCCTCTTATCCTCTGCCTGTTCGGTATTCTCCCTGTGGTGTGGCTGGGACTGCTGATTGCCCCTGCCGTCCACGGCGGTCTGCCGGAGATCGTCGCACGGTTTCCTGCGGCGATGAACAATCCGTTTCGTATCGAGCTTTGCGGGGACAGTCTGAAAACTGTTCTCATTTTGCTCTGTGCCTACGGGCTTGTGGTGGGCGTGATTTTATCGTCCCGCCGCAATTACCGCCGGGGTGAGGAACACGGCTCGGCCAAGTGGGGTTCGGCCCGAACCGTCAACCGAAAATACCGGGCGGCTACACCGGAGGCCAACAAGATTTTCACGCAGAATGTCCGTATGGGTCTGGACGGACGGAAGCACCGCCGCAACCTCAATACGGTTGTGGTCGGCGGCAGCGGCGCAGGCAAGACGAGGTTTTATGCAAAACCGAATTTGTGTCAGGCCAACACGAGCTTTACCGTGCTGGACCCGAACGGAAAAGAAGTTTTAGGATATATATTGCAAGCAGTCCATTGAATATGGCTGCGAATAAAAGACGGAAAGGAGGTCAGAAAGTGCCTAAAATCAGGGATTTTGATAGAGTTACAGCCCTCTATGAAAGGCTGTCCAAGGATGATGAGCAGCAGGGCGAATCGAACTCGATATCGCAGCCTGCCGCTTGTGCCGCCATTTGAAGAATTGCTGCATCGCCTGAAAGCAGAACAGGAGCTGAACCGAAAGCTGTGCGGAAAATCTTATTGCAGGAAGTTTGCTGATTATATCTATGTCAACGAAATCGGTGAGCTTGTGAAGCCCGGATATATCACACAGCATTTCCCGCTGATCCTGCAAAAGAACGGTATGCGGAAGATCCGTTTCCATGATCTTCGTCATAGTTGTGCAAGTCTGTTGTATGCAAACGGTGTCAGCCTGAAAGAAATTCAGGAATGGTTGGGGCACAGTGATATTTCGACCACCTCAAACATTTACACGCACCTGAATTTCAACTCGAAGATTGCGTCTGCCAATGCGATTTTGGGCGTATATCCCTCCGCATGATACTTTATGTCCCTCCGATGTCCCTCCTAAAATCAGCCTGCAAACGGCAAATCTGCTGATGCGGGAGGGGCAGTACATAAGAGTTCAAAGCATAAAGAAAAGCCCGCAAACCCAGTCGTATCAAGGGTTTACGAGCTTTCAAAGTGTGGTGCCGGTGGCGGGGGTCGAACCCGCACGGGTTATTAGCCCAACGGATTTTGAGTCCGCCTCGTCTGCCAATTCCAACACACCGGCATCTATTATTTTAAGTCATCTCCCGATGCCCCAACCGAGAAAACGGAGGGACATCATGGAGGGACATTAAAACCAAATTACATATTCAGTTTTGAAAAAGCCTTGCAAAATCAAGGGTTTCCGCCAAGACGGTATGAAGCGGCGAAGTAGATTTTGAGTCCACTACGTCTACCAATTCCATCACACCGGCACATAGCAGGGATATTATACCGTAGACGGCGCACAAATTCAAGGGGGAATTTTGACGCGGCAAAACACGGGCCGCGCGGCGTCCGCTCTTGCAAAAACGGGGAAAATGTGGTACAATGATCAGCCAAATATGCAATACTGAGCGAGGATGACCATGACAACGAAAGATTTCCAAAACCGCGGTCTGCTGCGGATATTCCTGTCCTATTTCAAGCCCCACCGGCGCCTGTTCGCGCTGGATATGACCTGCGCGTTCCTTATCGCCGTGGTGGATCTGGCGTTTCCGCTGGTGTCCCGCACTGCGCTGTACACATGGCTGCCGGAAAAGCAGTTCCGGGTGTTTTTCCTGGTGATGGCGCTGGTGGTGGCGGTGATGGAGGTGTTGGAGGCGGAGAGCTGGTCGTTCAGGGAGGTGACATGGGTG